>PVMK01162606.1_pt1 | contig 12026 bp, 9 predicted proteins | sample 1853481 | NCBI WGS metagenome assembly PVMK01 (sample SAMN08533507, study PRJNA380276) | Marine sediment metagenome, whole genome shotgun sequencing project. | reverse complement strand
CCAGAATTGGATCCATACACACTCAGAGTTCAGAAAAGCCTCGAAGCCATCGCCATCAGGGGATTTCCAGCAGCTTGTATTGCCATTTCGGGACAGTTGATTTTCCACTGCTATGTTGAAGGGAATGAAAATCTCTGCCGGTTCATCAAAAGCGCTGGTGGTAACGTCATAAAATCTGGGTACTGGCAGGTACTCATCCAGCACACCCACGACCTGGAAGTCCATGCCGTTTAAGCGCACGCTGCGGCCGACCGAATTCTCACCGCCAAACACCCGTTCATTGATTTCCTTGCCGAGTACAACAACCTTTTCCAGGTTATCGTCAGTTGAATCATCCCAACCGCTGCCATAGATAAAGGGCAGTTCAAACATGGGGAAGAAATCCGCCCATGTATTGCGGGTGCTGACAGAAAAAGGCCTTTCGCCCTCACCCTGTGGTTCAAGCACCAGGCTGGAACGGTTACTGGCAACCTGCCGATAGGCTTTGCCGGCTTTCATCAGGGCCATGGCGTCAAGATAGGTCACCTGGTCCGGTAGTTCGTAATCATCATCGCCATGGTTGATGGGGTCCCAGCCGTCGAGTTGCACGTAAAATAACTGGTCTGACTTTTGTGGTATCGGGTTGCCCGACATGACGTAATTGACCGTAATGATGGTCATGCTTGCACCGATGCCAACCGCGATGGCGGCAATCATCAGTGCACTCAGAAACGGGTTACGCCGGATGCTGAGCCAGCCGAGTTTGAGGTAATAGGAAAACATGGACCTCTCCTTTAAGCGGTGGCTACTTCTGCGAGTTGTGGTTGCTCGTGGCCGTTGCTGACCCGCCCGTCAAGTATGTGCACGTTACGGCTGGCCATCTCTGCCAGTACCGGGTCGTGGTCACCAGGATGATGGTGGTGCCGTTGCGGTTGATTTCCGATATCAGCTCCATGACGCTCATGGCGATGTGTGAATCGAGATTACCGGTGGGCTCATCGGCCAACAGGAAGCGGGCTCTCCCGCAAGTGCGCGGGCAATGGCGACACGTTGTTGTTGACCACCCGAAAGTTGTGATGGCAGGTGTTTCATCCGTGATGCCAGGCCGACCGTTTCCAGTACCTTTTCGATACGGCGCTTGCGTTCGGCGGCATTGAATCCGCGATAACGTAATGGCACATCAATATTGTCAAATAAGTTGAGATCCGGAATCAAGTTAAAGCTCTGGAATATAAAACCAATTTTTTCGTTGCGTACAGCGGAAGACTCGGCATCCGATAGGCCGGATATATCACGGCCATCCAGTTCATAACGCCCGTCGGTGAACTGTTCCAGCAGGCCGGCGATATTCAGAAACGTCGTTTTTCCTGAACCGGACGGGCCGGTCACAGAAACGAAATCACCTTCTGCCACTTCCAGTGAAAACTCCCTGAGGGCATGGGTTTCAACGAGACCTGCGCGGTAGACCATAGATATGTTTTGCATGCTGAGCATGGGTTATCTCCTGTTTTCTTCTTTAATTGGTTACCAGTACCGAATCTGCACTGCGGAACTGGTCGATACTTGATATCACTACGACTTCACCTTCATTCAGACCTTTGACGATTTCCACGGCTGCCAGGCTGCGGGCGCCAATCTCAATGGAGCGGCGGTGGGCAACGTCATCATCCAGTACATAGGCGATCCGGCTTCCGCCGCTGTCCAGGAACTGGCCGCGTTGCAGCGTTAGCACATTTTTCTTTTCTTCCATCAGGATGCGGGTGGTGAGTCGCTGGTTTTGCCTTAAACCGGGCGGCATACCGCCGGTAAACCGGATCCGGGTGGTGACCTGGTTCTTGATGATTTCAGGTGAGACCGACACCAGTGATGCGGGATATCGCTGGTTCCCAACCAGCACCTCTGCGTCCATGCCAAGACCCAGGTCATCGGCATAACTTTCGGGCACCTGTGCCTCAATCTCGAATGCTGACAGGTCGACGACCGCCATCACCACCTGGTTGCGGGTGACAGCGGCTTTTTGATCCACCATCAGGTTGCCGACAATGCCATTGACCGGCGAGCGCATATCCAGTTCATCGACCTGGCGTAATAAATCCTGTACCAGCAGCGATTGACGTCCGACTTGTAATTCACGGGTTTTCAGTTCAAAGGCGAGACGTTCGTCATCCAGTTTTGCATCGGCTACCGCGTGTTCGTGCGCCAGTTTTGCGGTCTGCAGGTCATCCTTGGTTTTTTCAAAATCAATTTCCGAGATGGCTTCTATATTAAAGCCAGATTCAGCCCGACGGCGTTCACGCTCAGCGGCGACCAGTGTGACCCTGGTGAGATCAATGTTTTTGCGGTTATCGAGGGCCTTTTGCTTGGTTTCGATGCGCTGTCTGTCCAGTTCCACTCTGAGCCTGTCGAGGGTGGCCCGTTCCTGTTGAAGCTGGCTTTGCAATTCGGGACTATCTACTAACGCCAACGACTGGCCTTCAGTAACTACTGCTCCCACATCCACCAACAGAGTGATGGTGCCCACTGCCGGCGCAAACAATGACGGACTGACAGAGGCTACAACACGGCCCTGGACTGACACATCCCGTACCAGGTCTGCGCGTGTAACCAGTGCAAGACGCAAACGGTCTTTGGGTACGGAAATGCTGGAGCCTGCCCAGCGTTGTAGTGATGGCACTGCCAGCCAGGTCAGAAGAATAAAACCCAGTAAACCAACACCGGCTAATACCCGTTTTCTGGTCTTTGATGCTGCCTGCACCGTGACGTCTTGCGCGGATGTGTCAGCTATTTTCAATTTTTGCGTCCCTGATGTACTTTAAATATCAGACGCTGATTTGCACCACTTGGTTACCTAGAGTAGATATTGAATATTTGATATTTTTGGTGACGTGAATAGCTTTAACTTGTGAATTCGGTTCAGCTCAGACCCATCAGCACGCGCATATGCGTTTCTACGCATCTGGCGAGACTTTGTAGTTCGTAACCGCCTTCCAGGACTGAAACAATTCGGCCGGAAGCGGAAAGCCCGGCCATACGGACTATCTGCTCAGTGACCCATTTGAAATCTGCATCGGTCAGGCTGACATACGACATATCATCATCCCGGTGCGCGTCAAAGCCTGCCGAGATGAATATCATTTCAGGCTGGAACCGCTCCAGCGCAGGCAGCCAGTGATCGTTTACAGCACTGCGAAATTCGGCACTCTTTGCGGTCGCCTCAAGAGGAATGGAAACGACACGCTCACTATTCTCCGGCGGAGGTGTGTAGGGGAAAAATGGGTGTTGAAAAATTGAACAATAAAGCACCCTGTCATCACCGAAGAAAATATCTTCAGTCCCATTGCCCTGGTGGACATCGAAATCAAGAATGGCAATTTTCTTCAAACCATGTTCTTCCAGTGCGTGGGCCGCACCGACAGCAATATTGTTATAGACGCAAAACCCCAATGCCCGGTTGCTTTCTGCATGGTGCCCCGGGGGGCGTACACCGCAAAAGGCATTGTCTATTTCACCGGACATCAACAGGTCGACTGCCAATACAACTGCGCCAGCGGCCCGTTTGGCTGCCTTCATGGTGCCCGGGCTTACTACAGTGTCCGGATCAAGGCGCGCATATCCCTGTTGGGGCATCGCCGCATCCATGGTTGCCAGGTGCTTGGCGGTATGCACGCGCATCAGTTGAGTCTGTGTGACTTCGGGGGCATCAACACCCCTGATGAAATCCCAAAGCCCGGAAAAGATGAATCCATCGTCAATCGCTGACAACCGCAGCGCACTCTCTGGATGCCCTTTACCGGTATCATGCGCGTGGCAATCAGGGTGACTGATATATGCTGTACTCAATGGTTAATGCTCTCCCTGAATTGATTGTTATTTTAATACATTTGGGCGCGACAGGAAGGCTGAATTAGGCTATCTTGCAGGTATGGATACACACTACTTAACATCGTTATTTACACCAGAAAAAATAGCACTTTTTGGAGCCAGTGACAGGGAAAATTCTGTTGGTGGCGTAGTATTTCGCAACCTGCTTTCCTCGGGTTTTGAGGGTCGTATTTTTGCTATCAACCCGAAGCACGAAATGGTGCAAGGGGAGAAGGCCTTTAAATCTTTGAGTGAGGTTGGCGAATCGGTTGACCTGGCGGTCGTTGCCACACCCGCCAGCACCATTCCCGCTATTGTGGAAGCGTGCGGAGAACATGGCATCAAGATGATGCTGATACTGTCAGCGGGTTTTCGTGAAACCGGAGAGAAAGGTCGAAAGCTGGAAAACCAGGTAACGCAATTGGTTGAACGCCACGGCATTCGTTTAATGGGCCCCAACTGTCTCGGCCTCATCCGGCCGGATAAAAATCTCAACATCACTTTTGGTCACAGTGTCGCCAAGCCCGGTAACCTGGCCCTGGTATCGCAATCCGGCGCTATCTGTACAGCTATTCTTGACTGGGCGGAAATGCATGACATCGGGTTTTCTGCCGTAGTTTCCACCGGTATTGGTGCCGACCTGGATTTTGGTGACTACCTTGATTATCTGGTCTCAGATCCCCTGACCAAGAGTATCCTGCTTTACATTGAAGGCATCTCGGATTCCCGGCGATTCATGAGCAGTCTGCGTGCTGCTGCACGTATCAAGCCGGTTATCGCTTTAAAGGTAGGCCGCCATGCTGCAGGTGCCGAGGCGTCCATGTCGCATACCGGTGCGTTGGTGGGCAGCGATGAAACTTTTTCAGCTGCTCTTTCACGATCAGGTGTACTGCGTGTAGAAAGCGTCTCCCAACTTTTTGCAGCCGCCAAGGTGTTGTCCCGTTCGCATTATCGAGTGGCTTCTGATCGCCTGGTGATCATCACCAATGGTGGTGGCCCCGGAGTGATGGCGGCAGACAGGGCGACTGATCGGGGAATTGAATTGAGTAAATTGAGCCCGAAAACCATCACCGCACTGAATGCAGTACTACCCGGAGTCTGGTCCCACGGTAACCCGGTGGATATCATCGGTGATGCACCCCCGGCGCGTTACAGTGAAGCGGTTGACATTTGTCTTGCTGATCCGGAAGTGGATGGTGCTATCGTCATCCTGACGCCCCAGGCCATGACAGAACCAACGCTTGTAGCCGAGGAAATAATTAAATTAGCAGAACATAGCAAGAAACCCATTTTGACCAGTTGGATGGGGGGAGCGCAGGTTGAAGAAGCCCGGCAAGCGCTCAATAAAGCCCGCATACCTGATTTCAACATGCTTGAAGATGCAGTGGATGCCTTTTCGTTTATCGGCACCTACAACAGAAACCAGCGCTTATTGTTGCAAACACCGGCCAGGTTGACCGGTGGACAGGAAACAGCGGACAGAGAGGGCGCCCGTCTCATTATCGAAGGCGTTTTGACAGAGCGGCGTAAAGTTCTGACAGAGCCGGAGTCCATGGCCATATTGAAGGCATTTAAAATTCCAGCTGCAGAAAATGGTGTCGTACATACGGCCAATGGGGCCCTGGTGGTTGCGGAGAATATTGGCTATCCAATCGTAATGAAGGTGTTGTCCACCGATATTTCACACAAAACAGAAGCCGGTGGTGTCAGGTTGGATATCGGTTCCGCTCATGAGGTGAGGGGTGCATACCGTGAATTAGTGGAGCAGGTATCGAAAAATGCCCCGGAAGCAACGATTATCGGCGTGACAATAGCAAAAATGTATCGCAGTCCGAATGCACGTGAACTGATGATCGGTATGGTACGTGATCCAGTTTTTGGTCCGGTCATCAGCTTTGGTAGTGGCGGAACCAATGTGGAAGTCATGGGAGACGCGGCTATCTCGTTGCCGCCGCTTAACCGGCGTCTGGCCCAGGATCTCATTGACCGCACAAAAGCAGCTAAAATGCTGGGCAACTTCCGGAACATGCCGGCGGTCGATATGGAGCAGCTAATCGATATCCTGGTGTGTGTTTCCAATATGGCATGCGAACTACCCTGGATCCAGGGAAATGGATATCAACCCCCTTAATAATGGATGAAAATGGTGCCGTGGCCGTGGATGCGCGTATCCGTGTAGATTATCCAAAGCCGTCTACCGACCCCTACAACCACCTGGCCATTCATCCTTACCCCATTCATCTCATCAGCCAGGAGCAATTGAATGATGGCACCGATATTGTAGTCAGACCCATACGGCCTGAGGATGCAGAAATTGAGCAGGCGTTCATTCGTGGCTTGTCCGCTGAGTCCAAGTACTTCCGCTTTATGAATTCAATACATGAACTAAGCCTGGAAATGCTGGTTCGCTTCACCCAGATTGATTATCACAACGAGATGGCCCTGGTTGCGATTTATACAGGTGATGACGGTGAGGAAGAAATTGGTGTTGCACGTTACATGACAAATCCAGACCAAAAGACCTGTGAATTTGCCATAGTCGTTTCAGACAAGTGGCAGGGCAAAGGTATCGCCCGTCTTCTGATGCAGAAACTAATTGAAATTGCCCGGAATAGGGGGCTGGAAATCATGGAGGGTCAGATATTGGCCAATAACTTCAGGATGCTTGAATTGATGCTTTCGCTTAATTTCCAGATCAATAATGACCCGGATGATCCTGGTATCAAACTGGCGGTGACTCGTCTTAGCTGATTGAAGTTCGTCCCCAAGCGGAGAAAAAGGTATCCGTAACCAGCGTATACTCATTAAACTGGCCTTAAAAGCAGGGATAAAAACAAGAGTATGTTGAAAAACAGACACATGACGATAGCCATGCTGATGGCACCAGTGCTGGCGATAATCGCTTATTATGGTGTTAATATCCTGGTGGGTGAGAAACCCCATGCGGCTGAGGCCGGGCAAAGTTATGTGCTGGTCGAAAAGCCCAATTGCCGCCACCATGGTGGTACTTGTGGTTTAAAGAACGGTGATTTCGAGCTGACGCTCAGCTTTGAATGGCTCGATAACGGTAGGATGTTATTGGCGCTGGAGTCCGCACATGCGCTCGACGGCGTCTTGATAGCGCTGGTTGAAGATGAGGCCAGCGAAAACCCACCTGTGGACATGCGCCCGCTGGGTAATGACGGCTTGACCTGGTCCCTGGACATTGAGCGCCCCGATCCAGAGCGCCATCGCCTGCGCCTGGTAGCTTCTGCCAACCAGGCACTTTACCTTGGCGATGTCGCTACGAAATTCATCATTATTGAAAGTGCCTTTTAATTAGAGCCTGCCTGCCTTGCAGTCTGAATCCCTGGCAAGCACTGGTTATTTATTTTCTATTTTGAAAAATGGTGGGCCCAGTAGGACTTGAACCTACGACCAATCGATTATGAGTCGAGTGCTCTAACCAGCTGAGCTATGGGCCCGTTTTGTGCGGGGTGCAATTGTACCTTTGGTAGGTGGTAACAGAGAAGTAGTTTAGATAAAAAAATTTTAAATCGCAAAAACCAGCGCAAGTTTCCTGCCTGAAAACCAAGCAAAAGACTACAATATCAACCCTGAGAAGTATTACTAAGTACCGCAAATATTAGGGTGATTCATAATGTCTAGTTCCGTGTTACCAGAAAGCGCCAGGGTAGTTATTGTCGGTGGTGGAATCATTGGTTGTTCGGTGGCCTACCACCTTGCAGATATGGGTTGTAATGATGTTGTTCTGCTGGAGCAAAGCCAGCTGACATCCGGAACCACATGGCATGCCGCAGGCCTGATGACGACCTATGGTTCAATGTCTGAAACCTCTCTTGAAATGCGCAAATACTCACGTGAGCTTTATGCGCGTCTTGAAGAGGAGACGGGCCAGGCAACTGGTTTTCTGGACGTTGGGTTTATCGAGGTTGCATCAAATCCAGATTATCTTGAAGAACAGCGCCGGGTTCTGGCTTTTAACCGTTTGCATGGCATTGATGCTGTTGAGATTTCACCGGCTGAAATCAAAGAGCTTTTTCCATTGGCGAAGGTCGATGATATTTTGGCTGGCTTTTATACCGCGACCGATGGTCGGATAAACCCTGTTGATGTAACCATGGCCCTGGCCAAGGGCGCCAGGCTAAGAGGTGTAAAGATTGTTCAGAACACGCGTGTAACAGGCGTGCACAAACAGGCTGGAACAGTCACCGGGGTTAAAACCGACAAGGGCGATATCAAGGCGGAAATTGTAATTAACTGCGCCGGTATGTGGGCCCGGCAATTTGGCGAACTCTGCGGCGTTCATATCCCCAACCAGGCCGCTGAACACTATTACCTGATCACCGATGACATGGAAGGTATGTCAATCAATCAACCCATATTGGAAGACCCGTCTTGCCATGCATATTACCGCGAAGAAACCGGCGGCTTGATGATCGGATTGTTCGAACCAGACTGCGCGCCCTGGAGGGTGGGTGGTATACCTGACGACTTTTCTTTTGATGAGATACCGCCGGACTGGGACAGAATGACCCCATTCCTTGAGCGTGCGATGAGCAGGGTGCCGGCCTCGATGGAGACCGGTATGAAGAAATTTTTCTGCGGCCCGGAAAGTTTTACACCCGATTTGAGCCCGATTGTTGGAGAGGCACCGGAGCTTAGAAATTATTATGTGGCAGCGGGTCTCAACTCGGTGGGTATTATCACCGGCGGCGGTATCGGCAGGGTTCTGGCGCACTGGATACTTAATGGCACGGCCGATATCGACATTACAGCGATGAATATTGATCGCTTTCATCCCTACCAGTGCAATCCGGAATATCGTCGGAAACGCGCCGTTGAGTCACTCGGGATGGTGTATAAATGTCATTACCCCAACCGCTCTTCAGAAACAGCACGAGGGGCTAAGAAATCACCCTTCCATGACCGCCTGGCAGCACAGGGAGCGTATTTCAATGACGTCAGCGGTTGGGAATCTCCAGGTTGGTACGCACCCGTTGGGCACAAGCCTGAAATTGACAAGCTCTCATGGGGCCGGGAGAACTGGTTTGATTGGTGGGCAGACGAGCACCGCGCATGTCGTGAAGGCGTTATTGCAATGGATATGTCCTTCATGGCCAAGTTCCTGGTGCAGGGTCGTGATGCCGGCGAATTATTGAATTACGTTTCCGCCAATGAAGTGAACGGCAAGGCGGGGATGATCACCTATACCCAGTGGCTCAACCACGCGGGTAAGCTGGAAGCAGATCTGACGGTCATCAAGTTCAATGATGAAAAATACATGGTGGTTGCCTCAGATACGGCACATCGGCATACGGAAGCCTGGTTAAATCGACATATTGGTGAAGATCAACACGTATTTGTAACCGATGTTACCTCGAGCTACGGGCAGTTGAACATCCAGGGCCCGAAATCAAGAGAGCTGCTGCAGTCACTGACAACAACAGATCTTTCCAACGAGGCGTTTCCGTTCCGCACCGTGAGAGAAATTGATATTGGCTTTGCCAGGGTCACGTGTGTGCGTATTACCTATGTTGGTGAATTGGGGTATGAGCTCAATATTCCTTCTGAGCAGGCAACCCATGTGTATGACCTGATCGTGGAAAAAGGTAAGGAATTCGGTCTGCGTCATGCCGGGCTAAAGGCACTGGCCAGCCTGCGCATGGAAAAAGCCTATCGTGATTATGGGCATGATATTGACAATACCGATGATCCCTACGAGGTGGGTTTGGGCTTTGCCGTGAATCTGAAAAAAGAAGGTGATTTTATCGGCAAACAAGAATGTCTCAAAAAGAAGGCAGCTGCCCCTTACTCAAAACGTCTGGTCCAGGTCTTGCTGAAGGATCCAGAACCCCTGATGTACCATGCCGAAGTGGTCCTTCGGGATGGCATTCCTGTTGGGGATGTCAGGGCTGCTTCATATGGCCACACGCTTGGCGCAGCAGTGGGATTGGCGATGGTTGAAGGTGCCGTGGTGGATAAGGCCTACCTGGAAGAAGGAAAATGGGAGGTTGAAATCGCCGGAAAAACCTACCCGGCTTTGGTCTCATTCAGGCCGCTCTATGATCCCGGAATGGAAAGGGTAAAAGCGTAAAGAACCAATACTCCTTTTTACCTGGACTGATGGTAGCAAAAAGCGCTTTACCCGAAAATTTTAAGCTAATTTACCAAAGGGTTAGCTCTGCAACTTCATTTTCCGCTTTTTTGCGCTCCTGGATGTGTTCCAGGTTGCGCCGGTACATCATCACGATCTTTGTCGACGCCGGATGGCTGTAGCCCGCCGGTATTGCCGGCTGTGATGAAGGTTGCGTAAATACCGGAAGCTGCCATCAGTGCGGCGGATACCAGTTGCGGGTCATGGCCCAGGTCTTTCAGTTCATTGGCCAGGTCGATAAATTTATGGGTGCACTGGTTGTGACTTTCTTTGTCGCTCACGGATTTGTTTCCTTCGATTTTGATTGATGGCGGCAATTATAAAGGAGTTGGTAGATCGAGGGGGTAATGGATGTCTGCTGAGTAAATTCTCACTGCGGACAATTGAGTTGATTGATGCTGGTCAGACGGGTGACATTAAGTGTGCCGGAACCGAAACCATCCTCGGAACTGCTGTAGGTCGCGGTGCCACTAGTGCAATTCAGATCCAGTTCAAGCGAGCCCCAGGGTTTGAATTCGACCAGGTCCGGATCGAATTCCGGTCCGAATATACCGCCGCTGGAAGTCAGCATTTCGTCAAAAACCAGTTTGCCATCACGTATCTCACCCGTGCTGAAAAACCAGCGTCGATTACCTTGCGGGTCGTAGCTGAACCAGAAAACAACCACCCGGCTATCCACCAGTACCTCGATGATATAACCCTCGCCATCATGTGACGGTCAAACCATGAACCGCTCAGCAGCGCCTCCTCGCGTTCCGGGGGTAGTTGTGTATTGCCACAATCAATGCCCATCAGGCGGGTAATCCTGGATAGCTGCAAGCGGCCATGTAAGTTGCCAATTTGATAGCTCATGTCGCCCTGGTCACAGTCCGACCAGATAAAGCTGGCTGAGCCGACAACCTCCCGGCTGACTTTTTCGGGATCAAAACCGGGGCCGAATTCGCCACCCGATACCCGGTAGAGTTCGGGGAAAACAATGCGGTTAGCACGTACTTCACCGATGGCAACATACCAGTCCTGCGCGCCTTCAGCATCGTAAGTGAACCAATACATGACCGCTGCATTGTCAGTCAGCATCTGCAATACAAACCCCTCGCCATCATGGGTCCGATCAAACCAGGACGAGGTAATGCCTGCCTCCAGCAGAAACGGGGGTGGTACTTCCTCTTCGGTCACCTGCAATGACATGGTGGTATCAAAACCTCCGATATCGGATTCGTTTCCGCTGTCGTTCTCATATTGGTACCACGCACCATTCCTCCAGTCGGCAACGGTGCCCGGGTTGGCATCAGTACGCAGTCCGGTCATATCGGCCGTGCGTATCTGAGTGTTGTTTCGGTTTCGCCGCTGACGAGACTGCTGTTTTGTGTATCATCCGGGAAGTTGAATCTTATCCTTAACGCATCATCCTGGTAGTTCATATAACCATCTGGTGTGCCGCCGGGTTGCTGGAGCCAGTCCGCTGTTTCAATGGCTGTTGTCAGGGCCGAATCACCTACAAGCGCACTGGCTTCAACATCCAGCCCACTTTCCGGCTGACCGGGGAAGGGCACGACATCGCCATTTTCTCGCCAGCGCATGGGTTTGTTAAATGACAGCCACAGGTCATAACTGTGGTTGATCTGCAAGGCACGCAACTGCTTGGTATAGCGTGAGCGGGTCTGGTTATCTACGACATCCCACTCGCTTTCATAAACAACCGCACCGGTTTCTGTATCGAGCAGACGCAAGGTCTGGATAATCGGTGGACCTGCCTGGCGGTAATAGACCGCCGCAAATGTTTGCGCCAGTTCTTCCCGCACCCGGCGGATTTCCGATTCGGGCAATATGAAACCGTCATGACCGTTTTCACCGGTTCCTCCATAGTCAGCACCATTGCCCGGCAAGGGGAAGTGGAAATTCTGCCCGGCACTGGGTTCAACCTCCAACGTCCAGGAAGGAACCTGGTAGGTGTGGGTGAAGTATTCATCGGTGGTGCCGATGCCCTGGTTTATGACCGCGCTGCTACGGTAATAATTCTTGCCGGCAG
>PVMK01123250.1_pt1 | contig 12027 bp, 10 predicted proteins | sample 1853481 | NCBI WGS metagenome assembly PVMK01 (sample SAMN08533507, study PRJNA380276) | Marine sediment metagenome, whole genome shotgun sequencing project. | reverse complement strand
TGAAAAAATTCGGGACCTGTGCGATAACGCCAATCGAACCAATCACCGCAAAGGGCGCGGCCACAATGCGATCGGCAATACATGCCATCAAATAACCCCCACTCGCGGCGACTTTGTCAACAACAACGGTCAGTGGAATTCCACGGTCTCTGACCCGAAGTAACTGAGAGGCCGCCAACCCATGCTCGTGAACCGCGCCACCGGGGTTTTCGAGCCGCACCACCACTTCATCGCTTTTTGTCGCCACCGACACGACGGCGCTGATCTCCTCTCGCAACTGGGCCACGCCGCTGGCGCGAATATCGCCTTTAAAATCCAGTACAAATACACGCTTCCGGTCTGCATTCTGTTTTTCCGCTTTATCTTGCTGTTTTCTATCCTTTTTTTCCGCCTTTTCCCATTTTTTCCTGGCTGCTTTATTCAATACCGCATGCTGAAGAAGGTCCGCCATTTCACGATATTTGTCATTCAATTTCTCGATGGTCAACCCGTTTACCGATGGCCCTCGACGGGAAAACCCAGCGATAAGAATTAATATCACCGCAACGGTCACGATAACGGTCACTGCCTTCGCAAGGAAAATACCGTACTCGAAAAAAAACTCAGCCATACCCTGAAAATCCTTTGCTACCCATTTATCAATTGTGTCCAGCCCTTAATACCAGACCCACATTATTTTTCTCCAACGCTTTTTCAGCCCGGTAGCTTGACCTCACAAGGGGCCCCGAAACGACCTCGGTGAAACCGCGCTCCAGCCCCCAATTCCGGTAGCGGGAAAAATCGTCCGGGTGCACATATTTTTCAACCGGAATATGATGGATCGTCGGCCGCAAGTATTGGCCCAGTGTCAGCAAATCGACGCCACAGCGTCTGAGGTCATCCATTGCCACCAGAATTTCCTCATCGGTCTCGCCGAGACCGAGCATCAGACTGCTTTTCGTGAGAAGCTCTGGACGATCACGCTTGGCCTCTTCAAGAATTGCCAGCGATTGACGGTATCCTGCTCGTGGGTCACGGACCACATCCGTAAGGCGCTCCACTGTTTCGAGGTTGTGCGCATACACATCCAATGGAGATGCAACAACTGTTCTTACGGCCAGAAAGTTACCCTGAAAATCAGGCGTCAACGCTTCCACCGCCGTACCCGGATTCATGCGCTTGATGGCCTCGATACACGCGGCAAAATGCGCGGCGCCACCATCCGGAAGATCATCCCGGTCGACCGACGTCAAAACGATGTACTTAAGATTCATGAGTCGAACCGACTCGGCAGCATTATCGGGTTCGCCGGCATCCAGTCTTCCGCCTGGATTCCCGGTGTCCACGGCACAGAACCGGCAGGCCCGTGTACAAACATGGCCCATCAGCATGATCGTCGCCGTACCGCTGTTCCAGCATTCACCGATATTCGGACAAAAGGATTCCTCACAAACGGTGGCGAGCCGGTGCAACCGCACGTTGCGACGCATTTTGGCAAAACCTTTACCGGCAGGCAGTTCCATGCGAAGCCAGGCCGGCTTGCGGCCGGCCGGCACATCGGCCCAGCCGCGGTGCTGATTCACGCCATTTTTCACAGCGCTAAACCCGCTTCGGGTACGGTACTTCTCGCCACTTTTGACGATAGGAATACCTTTTAGCTTATACACCAATGCGAAATCCGCCTGCCTTCGGGGCGGTTATTCTCTCACGGAGAAAGATCGCATGGAAATCCCGTATTATCTAATGATCTCAGGGTTGAACGCGATCAGCACTAAACAGGGGCCGGGCGCAAAAAAAAGCCCGGCGTAAACGCCGGGCAATACAGGGGGAAGCCTTAGGTCAATCAACTGCCAAAAAATGGCCGGTCAGTATTCAACATCCTGTAAATCTTTAATGCAGTCGAGACCAATTCAGAAGCTCGACATGCTCTGCATCCATGTGAAAATTCTGTGCCAGTAACGCCTCTATCTCGGTCGTTTCCAGAACCTGCTCAGTGAAGTGATTTACTTCCACAACACCGCTATATTCATCAGCGCTTCCTTGCTCGCTGGATCGAAGCAAAAACCTTGTGTAATACTTCGCACGCATGGGGTAATGTTAAATAAGGATCACCTGGAATACTGTGAGCCAGCGCACAAATAACCGATGCCTGAGCGGCCTCCGCCAGGCCCCCACTACACTCGTTTTCATCCGATCCGTTCTGACATTTTGTGTTTTAGTGGTTGTCGCGACGGCAAGCGCACAGAAATCCGAGCAAGAAACCTTCGCCGCAACTGATGCGATTCGCGCCAGCGCAGAATCCGCCAGCGCGGCTCTGCTTTCACCGGATTCGTACTCACGCGGTATCGCCGAATACGCGGGTGCCCGAACCGCCTATGAGAAGGGTAAAAGTCCGGAGAAAATCGAGCAGACACTTGCCAAGGCCAGGGAATATTTTCGAAAATCGATCGCGAATTCGGCAACAGCGACATCGGTTCTGGGAGCGGCAATTGAAAGTCGAGCAGCCGCTGAAAAGGCGGGAGCAGTGCGTCTGGCCCCAAAAAATTGGATCGATGGGGAAAAACAATTGGCTAAAGCCGCCCGCGTATTGGAAAAAGCAGATCTCGAGGCGGCCGAAAATCTCGGCTCACAATCAGATGCAGTATTTAAGATTGCAGAGTTGAATGCACTCCGGTCTCAATATTTCTCCGAGGCGCGGCGCCTGATCGCCGAGGCAGAGCAAAAAAAGGTCACCAAATTCGCCCCCCGCACGTTAGGTCGCGCAAAAGACCTGCTTAGCCAGGCCGACACCGCGTTGACAGAAAATCGATATCAGACGGCGGGTCCCACGGCATTAGCCAACCAGGCCAGCTACGAGGCTCGTCACGCTATGTATATTGCCGACCTCTTAAGTCAGGCGCGATCCGGAACACCGTCGAACGAAGACATCATTCTCGACTGGGAATCACCGCTCACGGAAATAGCCGGGGTCCTGGAAATCGAACCTGATTTTACGGCGGGATATAGTGATACAACGGTAAAAATTGTCAATTCCTTGCACCAACTGCGTGGGCTCCGCGGTGAGCTTGCCGAGCGAGACCGGCTCATTGCCGGCCTCGAGGAAGAATTGAGGGAGATGGATGCCCGGCTCGGAGGCGCGTCAGCCGAGCGCGTGGCATTAGTCCAGCGTCTGGAACATCAGCGCCGCATTCGAGAGCAATTCGGGCTTGTCGCGACAATGTTTTCACCGGAAGAAGCGAAGGTTTTACGGGATGGCGATCAGCTTATCGTCCGGTTGGTCGGGCTTTCGTTCGCGAGCAATTCTTCGGAGCTCGATACCGAATCGACAGATCTAATGAAAAAGGTCGAAGCGGCGATTAACGTGTTTCCGCGTTGCAATCTCGCGGTTGAAGGACACACTGACTCTCAGGGAAACGCCGCCCGTAATCTCACTTTATCGATCGCCAGGGCCCAGTCGGTCATGAATTTCATGAACGAAAAAATGCGCATTCCGGATTATCGAATGACCGCCACCGGATACGGAGATTCACGACCTATTTCCAATAACAAAACGCTGGAAGGCCGGGCGAAAAATCGCCGTATCGATCTGATTATCACTCCGAATATTGATGATCTGGATTTTTAGCCGCGCCAGCAGTCAGCAATGACGGCGCCGGTCTGTTTATTAGCCATGTACCCATAACATTTGTGAACATTCAGCCCTTCCGGACCTCGAAAATAGTTAATCAGGTCGGGATGGTCGGTGATGCTTTCGACCAGTCCCATATCGAGCATCGGCTTGAAATCATCCGCAAATACCCGATCGAGCGCGGTCATTTCTCCTATAGCTGACAGATTATCCCACCGCCGAATATTGTCGGGATAGCGTGTGTCTTCGGGCTCGCGTGCGTTTAACATTCGATGCTGGAAAAAATTCAGCCCTAAAGGGCTGCCGATCGTGACGAAGCGGTCAACTCTGAGCTTACTTGCCTGTCGCCGACTCAATTCCCACAAGACATCAAAGGCGATGATCGATCCGAGACTGTGGCCTATCAGTATTATTCTGCGTCCATCGTTCCAGGCTTTCGATAGCAAGTCGGCCAGCATCTGCCGTATCCGGTTTGCAACGTTCTGCTGATTTTTGAAATATCGCCGCGTGTCCTGGAGCGTCGCCTTTAGATCCGGATTCGCCACCAGATCAATCAGAATGGGAAAGGCATCACTTAAAAGGTAGACCAGCTTCCCGATTCGCTTGTGCCAATGATTGGCTTCACGGATGTCTCGGTCCGAAGGACCGTTCATGCGGAGCAGGCGCTCGACGCCCGGTAAATCGAGCGACAAATCTTTTTCCTCACTATAGAAAAGTTGCGTCCAGGCCACGAGCTCAAAAGCCGTTTCGTGGCCGGCCATTTGAGCTGCTACGTTGGGGTCAGCACGCCGGACTCCATCGAGCAAACATCTCCACAAAACCGCCGCATGCTCAGGCAAGGGCGGCTTTGGCTTCATTCCCGGCACATAGATAATGCTTGGTTTATTGCTGCTCATTCCTGTTGCCGCACAACTAGTTTCCTCGGCGAAGCTTTACCCACGGAATGCAGGTTTGCAAGAAAGTATTGCCGTGATAACAGCGGACCGAGGGAAGTTACGCAGTTGCTTTTTTACGCGCCCTGAAGCGGCCCGTCTGAAATTTGAAATCGTCTGATGTTTTCAGGACGACGGTATTCCGGCCTTCTTCCTTCGCCTGATAAAGTGCTTCGTCGGCCATCTGAATAGCGCCGGCCATACTTCGCTCAGCATCCGGCATTACCATTGCAACGCCTATGCTGACGGTAAGATACTCGTCGGTCGGTGACGCTTCATGGTTAATCTTGCGTTTCCTGACGGCTTCTCGAATTTGTTCCGGCAATTCACGCCCGTACTCGTCCTCCGGCCCATAGAGAATCAGGGCAAATTCCTCACCGCCGAACCGGGCTGCGAAATCGAGGGGCCGTTGTGCGCTCATTTGAATTACGTTGGCAACTGCCTTAAGTGCGTCATCGCCCGCCTGGTGCCCGTAATGATCGTTGAAGGATTTAAAGTGATCGATGTCGATCAGCATGACCGTAAGCTGCACTTTCTCTCGCCGGGACTGACGCCAAATTCTCTGAATGTACTTATCGTAGCGGCGCCGGTTGTACAAGCCGGTCAGGCCATCGCGCTCCGCGAGCTCGCTCAGATCTTTGGATTCAAGAAAAGAGGTTCGAACCGCGAACTCGTGTTGATAGCAGGCCAGCCCGCCGAAACCATTGACGAATGCCAGCAGCGTCGCACCGAATGCAAGCTCTCCAATGGTGAAGTCCCAATAGAAATTTCCGAGGATATAGAAAAAGGAAATGATCGATGCCACGATCGCAGCATGACGGAACGGCAATCCAACGATCAGCCAAACGACAAACAACCATGCGATTTCGGCCGCAAAGTAGTAGGGCATGCCTGCGAGGCTCGCGCGCGTGACGATCGACGTGACCCAAAGGCCGACTACCAGGGTACTTGTCGCCAGCATCACCTGGTAGAGACGGTGCCAGCGCGGTTTCGTCGATGCATATAGCGTGACCGCCATAACCGGCAGCACGCCAAAAACGTTGTAGCTCAGCATGACCAGGTTTGATGTTGGATCGGCCAGCATCAGTCCGATCGCGATCAGTGTTCCTGCCATCGTCAAGATCGGCATGATTCGCGCACGCTGAACATTGCTTTGCGCGTAGTGCTGCCTGAATTCCTCTTCAACGAAATCGTTAAAATGCAGCCAGCTAAATCCCGATCTGGCGCTGTTCCGCAAAAGGCGAATTCAAATTGTCGCTGGTCTGGTTTAACACCTGACTGTCCCGTGGTCCGTTTGCCTATGCCAAAAGCGACATAAGTCGGGAACGGTAGACGGGTCGACCGTCGCTAACTATGGGCTAAATCACAATTCCGCAAACCGGTCAGGAGAAATACCCGGCCCGCAGCGTGCAGCCGGACATTCGGCTCAGTGGGTCTTATATGGGTCTATTGCCCCATATCGGTTAATGGAGCAGGCGGTGGCTTTCGGCTGTTTCCCAATCCAGCAGAGCGGACTTGAGTGCGACGCCCCAACGATACCCGCCCAACGCGCCGTTTGAGCGAACGACGCGATGACACGGCACCAGGTAAGCCAGACGGTTACTCGCGACGGCGTTTGCGACGGCCCGGACCGCGCGCGGGCGACGAATCGCCTCCGCCACCGCCTGGTATGACACCGTGGCTCCCAGCGGGATTTGATACAAACTGTTCCAGACCGCAATCTGAAAATCAGTCCCCGATAAATGCAAATCAGGACGAACCCGGGCATTGGGTTCGAAAATCGATTCTGCAACCGCAACCAATTGGCGGTCGCCCCTGGCGAGCGTTGCCCCCGGATGATCCCGCTCCAACCGTTGCAACGTCTCGGCGCGACTTCCTTTGACAAACTCCAAACCGCAGATTCCCTGTTCCGACCGCGCAATAAGGCATTCACCGAAGCGGCTATTGAAAAAGCGATATTCGATGGGTGTATGGAGTGTTGGCATGTGCTGATCCTCTATTTCTGTGAGCCGGTCGCGGACGCCACGGTCGGGGTCCCCTAGGATTATCCTATCAAAAATCTACTGCACTACTTAACATTCGAACCGTGAAGGACCTGTCGATATCCCCACGGACAAGCCCGCCGCGAACGGACGGCTTAGCCCCGCTGTGGACCAGATACCTGATCGACCTTTTCGCGACGGTCCTGGCACTGGGTATCTGCACGTGGGCCGCTGTTATGCCGCACCGCCAAACACCGGTCGCTGACGATTCTGGTCTACCTGCACCCGTGATGATGGCGCCGTGCATCCTGAACAACCCCGGATATCTGCATGGCCGCCTTTACGGGTCGCTCGCAGCGACAATTGACTGGCGTGGCCCCGAATTAACCTGTGATGGTATGACACGGCCGAACAACGAGGGCATCCGCCTGATTTTTGCATCGCCCGAAAACGAAGATCAGGCCCGGCTAATATTCGTCATTGGCATCGATGGTGAGCTGGACAACCTCGAAAATCATGAAGGGAAAGGCGAATATCACGATTATCGAAGAAGGCAGCGGTCGATTCTTCAGCACCGGCAGACAGGGCCGCTGCTGGACAACGATTCAAACAGTTGAACCGCTTTCGGAAGAAACTAACCTGGCCTTTCAGGTCGATGGAGAGCTTTATTGCGCCGGCGCTCTGCCGTCTTTGAATGGAAAAGGCTCGGTCACGTTGGGTGATTTCAGATATTCAGGGCGTTTGGCTCTGGATGCATCCTGATATTTCAAAGCCGGGCTGTCATCCAAACCTCCAGTGAATTATTCGCCTCGTGCTCGATCTCAATTTAGAGTCTGACGCTCAGACGATACAGGGCTCTGACCGCATTATTCTGATTTATCTCATGCCGCCAATTTAGCGACGCAAAATGGCCCACCAGCGGCTGACGTTAAGCAGGCTCATCAATGACACCGACAAATAGGTACAGGCCGCAGCCACCAGCAAACGACGGGCATGCCGCTTGTCGCCGGATTTCAGATAGCCCCCTTTCTCGAGCATTGGCAGGGCACGACCGAAGCTCGCGTCCAGCTCAGTCGGCAGAGTTATAAAGTGGACGAGGGTACTCAGACCGAGTACCAAAAATCCGCCGAGTAACATGAGTCCGCCCGCGATCGGCGTTCGCGTCAACACCGTTATGACCGGCGCCAGCATCAGTAATGCTGCGCCCACCCTTTCACCCGGAGCCGCGACCTTAACGAGCCGGGTTCGCCATTTCAGCGGGCCGTAACCGGTGGCATCCTGGTGGGCGTGTCCTACTTCGTGCGCAGCCACCGTGATCGCGGTCAGCGAATGGCCATTGAACTTGTCGGCAGATAACCGGACGGTTTTCGATTCCGGATCGTAGTGATCGCCCTGATCCGTTATCTCGATCTTGACCGCATGCAGACCAAGGTGATCCAAAAGGTGTCGAGCCAATTCACCGCCAGTGCCGGAATAACGATTCGCAGGGCGACTGTATCGGGCCATCACACCTTTGACCCACAGACTCGGGCCGAAAATCAGTAAAAGAAATATTAAAGCGCCTATGACAAAAGGCATTGCTATTTATCAACCTACTGGATCATTCCGCAGGTGCCGATCCGCATTTGAATTCATACCGAATATCGTGATTTGCCGGATTATATTCCATCATTTCAAAAGATCGGCGCGTTACGATTTCGTATCCCTTGTCGCCACACATTTTGCGCTGTTCCATCCAACCCTCCAGCCATTCCATGCGTGTCGCCTCCGCGTCGGCATCATCATCCGGAAACTGGGCGCTAAACGTCACGTCGAAGTAAATGACATCGTCTCGGTCAAAAGGCTCAGTAACCTGGCTGTATCGATGCCGTTCGAAATCGGCCGATTCATGGATACTCGCACATGAGCAAAGTACCAAGCCGCCGAATACGATCAGCACCGATTTGTTCATCGGGAAAAAATAGTTAGCTGGCATGACTCCGGGCCTCCTGTCTGCGTGACACACCTATTTCTCGGGCCCAACGTGACCAGAGCCTTGCCTCCGGATCCAGCCGGGTGGCGGTGATAATTATCTCTTAATGCACCATGCAATGTAGACTAATCCGGTTCCCTTTTGTCGCGCCGTTTCTATCCGGTTGGGTGTAATGCCAAGAAATACGTTTAACGCCTTTTTTAAGCTCGAAGCTGCTGGCGGAATTCTGCTGCTGATCGCGGCCGCGGCGGCCATGATTCTCAAGAATTCTCCGTTTGGTGATGCGTACGATCATCTGCTGAATTTGCAGATACAGATACGTGTTGGCGTACTGGACATCGACAAACCACTGTTCCTCTGGGTCAATGACGGACTCATGGCAATTTTCTTTTTTACGATCGGCATGGAGGTAAAAAGGGAAGTTCTCATCGGTGAGCTATCCGACAAACGCCAGATCATATTACCCGGCATGGCCGGCTTCGGGGGCATCATCGTGCCCGCGTTTATTTATTACCTGATGAACAGCGGTGACGAACTCGCACTGCAGGGCTGGGCAATTCCGACTGCGACGGATATCGCGTTCGCGCTGGGCATCCTGGCGCTGGTGGGCAACATACCGACGTCGCTGAAATTATTCCTGATGACTCTGGCGATTATCGATGACCTCGGCGCCATCATTATTATTGCTATTTTTTATACGACGGACCTGTCGGTGGGTTCGCTCCTCGTGGCCCTGACAGCGATAGCCGGACTGGTGTTGCTCAAACTGAAGGGCACCATGCGCGCTGCGCCATTTATCCTGGTCGGCATCGTTCTGTGGATCGCGGTCCTGAAGTCCGGAGTACACGCGACGCTTGCGGGCGTCATCCTGGGATTCTTTATCCCACTTGGACCGAGAGATGCTGCGGACGATCAGGAGTCGCCGCTGCAGAGTTTATTGCACGGCCTTCACCCGTATGTCGCATTCGGAATATTGCCGGTTTTCGCGTTCGTCAATGGCGGCGTTTCACTGGAAAACTTTCGGCTCGCTTCATTGCTGGAACCGGTTCCGTTGGGAATCATGCTGGGCCTGATTGTAGGTAAACAAGTCGGCGTGTTTGCCTGCGCATGGATAACCATCAAGTCGGGCATTGCCAGCCTGCCGGATAACGTCTCGATGATACAGCTTTATGGGGCGTCGATAATCTGCGGCGTCGGCTTTACGATGAGTCTGTTTATCGGCGGGCTGGCGTTCGAGGAAGTGGGGGTCGGATATGATCGTCCTGATCGCCTCGGCATTATCGTCGGCTCCCTTATATGTGGTGTTCTCGGCTACGCCCTGCTGAAGCTGACGACCCGAAAAGAAAGTTAGGCCGGACTCCGTTCGGACAGAGATGCGCGTCTGCCGGATCGCAAATCCGCACCGATCCCCAACAACGACGGCACAAAGAACAGCACGAGAAACGGTGAAAACAACAGCCCGAAAATCAGGGTGACCGCCAAAGGCTGGACCAGCTGCGCCTGCAGACTACGCTCGAACAGTAACGGCGTTAACCCGCCGATCGTCGTAAAAGTCGTCAATATGACCGGCCGTAAGCGCTCTCTGGCGCCCGTCAACACGGCCTCGGCGAGTTCCGCACCATCCGCAAGCCGACGCTTGACAGCCGTGACCATGATGATGGAATCGTTGATCATGACCCCGGCCAATCCGAGCAATGCCTGAAGACTGAGCATGGTCAGATTCAGCCCCATGACGTAGTGCCCGACGATCGCGCCGACCAGTCCGAGGGGAATGATCGACATCACGACCAGTGGCGTCGTGTAACTCGAAAACACCCAGGCCAGAACGATATACATCATGGACAGCGCCAGCAGCAGAACGACGCGCATATCTCCCATGGCTTCACGTTGTTCCGCCGCCCTGCCCTCGAAGGCCATATCGACGCCGTATTTACTCTTGATAGCGGGCGCGTATTCGCGTTCGATGATTCCCATTACGACATTGCTGGTGGTTACCGCAGTATCCACCTCCGCCGTGACTGCAACCTGGCGCACGCCATCGTCTCGGCGTATTTGTGAAAAGCCGACGGTGGATTTGAGGTTGACGACCTCGGTCAACGGGACTTCGGAACCGTCCGGTGCCCGCAGGTAAAGATCGCGAATGGTCTCGCGCAGAACGCTCGCGTCATCGAGCTTGACACGGACGATGATCTCTTCCTGGTCTCGGGAAAAACGCTGCGCGATCGCGCCTTCGAACGTATTGCGGACCTGGCGGGCGACATTCTGTGTCGTGAACCCTTTGGCCTTACCCGCCGGCGTCAAATCGAGAACGATTTCCTGCTTGCCATAGGGCAAGTTGTCACTGACGGCCATGAGGCCGGGAACGTTGCGAAGCCGGTCGCGGACATCAACCGCGGCAAGCTTGAGCGTCGCGAGATCCGCGCCGCGCAGGCGGACATCCAGATCGCGCCCGGGCGGGCCGCCCGCACTGAATTCAAATATAGTGACCAGGTCCGTGCCCGGAATGGGATCGACCTCCTCCTCCCAGGCGCGCATAAACGCGCCGGTTCTGACATCACGCTCATCGCTCGTGATCAGTTCGATGGTCAGAACACCAGCGTGGTCGCCGGTCGTGACTGCCGCACCTGAGCGTCCGCCGGTCGTCCCAATGCTGCCGACTTCATAAGCAATCAGACCGCCGGCGCCGTTCGTGAGACGGTCTTCGACAACGTGGGCCGCCCGCGTCATTTCCTTCAGCATTGCTTCGGATTTGTGCCGTGGAGTCCCCGGACTCATAGCAAAATTTCCAAATACAAGATCCGTTTCGGGATTCGCAAACAACTCGAATCCGAGACGCCCGGACACTAACAGGGTGATGGCGACAATAAACGTACAAATGACCGCCAGTACCGTGCTGTATCGGCGTCGGAAGCAGTAGGTCACGGCACTGCTGAATTGCGTGTCGCGAAAGTTGTTAAACGCCAATTGCCAGCGGCTGGGTTTCTTTTTCGGGCGACTGTCCATCCGCTGCAACGCGCCTTTCAAATGCACCGGCAGGACCAGGAAACATTCGATCAGGCTCGCAATGATCACCAGGATGATTACGATCGGCAGCTCACGGATAATCATGCCTATCGTGCTACCGAGCATCATGATCGGAAAAAAGGCGGCAATTGTAGTTAGCGAGGACGCCATGACCGGCGCGAACATCGTGCGAGCAGCTGTCATCGTCGCCTGCTCGGGCGTCATGCCGTGCCGATGCAGCATCTCCGTGTGCTCGCCTACAACGATCGCGTCATCGACGATGATGCCCAGACCCATGATGATCGCGAACATGCTGATCATGTTCAGCGTAAGCCCCAGCACCGCCATGCCGCCCAGGGCCCCCATTATGGAAATCGGGATACCCATTGCCACCCAGAATGCCACGCGGCCGTTCAGAAAAACGTACAGGACACCGATAACCAGTAAAAGCCCGGTAAACCCATTGTTGAGCAGCATGCGAACGCGTTGGGTCGCCTGATCGGCGAAAACATCATACATGTCCACGTGCAG
>PVMK01120796.1_pt1 | contig 12028 bp, 9 predicted proteins | sample 1853481 | NCBI WGS metagenome assembly PVMK01 (sample SAMN08533507, study PRJNA380276) | Marine sediment metagenome, whole genome shotgun sequencing project. | reverse complement strand
ATTTACGGGTGAGGACAAATTTTCCACGGTACTTGCGGATGAGCCCGCGGTGTAATAACAGCGCCTCTGAAAACCCCCGCTAACCCTAGCGCATCGTTTCGTTCGCCCTGCGAATGACGAAGAGTCGAATGGTTTCAGCATCATCCTCGCTGAGGACTTCGGCAAAAGAAACCATACCCATGCTCTGGCGCACCCCGTCAATGACGATACCGCGCCAGGCTGCTGGATCGGCGCTGATGGCCGAATGGCGTAAATCGGGCAGAATTCCACCGGAAATAGCGGTTATTCCATGACAACCGCTACAGTTGCGTTCATAAAGACTGCTGCCGGCTGCAATCTGTTCTTCACTGCCGAGATCCTCCGGCGGCGTGATCGGAAGCGGCCGCGGAGGCGGCGGAGGCAATTCGAGGTTCGCGCCCAGTTTGAACGCCAGTACACGGCTGATATTTCGCTTGGTTGAATCTGGATTGACCATGGGCCCCAGGATCAGCGGAGCGGCCCCTCCCCAACCAGCGACCAGCGCAACAAACTGTTCCCCATTGATCGAGTAAGTCACCGGTGGCGCGATAATGCCGGTTTGTGTGGGGGCGGACCAGAGCCTCTGCCCTGTCGCAGCGTTGTAGGCCACGAGTTCCTCGTCGGTATTACCCTGGAACACCAGGTTGCCCGCCGTCGACAGAACGCCACCGTTGTAGATGGTGGTGAGCGTGACACGCCAGGCCTCTTTCTGCGTAATCGGATTCCAGGCCAGCAAATGTCCCTGGAACTCGGGACCAAATTCCGGCGGCAGATCACGGAATGTATCCTGGGGGTCCCAGTAATTGACACCAAGATTGACCCCGATCGGCTGCACGGCAAAGTCGTCGTCCAGTTTGTAGATCATCGGGGATTGCTGGGCCGGGATGTAGACAAGCCCGGTGTCCGGACTAAACGACATGGGATGCCAGTTGTGCGCACCGTCCGGCCCCGGACTGATTTTTACAGCGGCACCGGTCTCGTCATAACGCGCATAGGGTGTTTCAACCGGGCGGCCGGTTTCCAGGTCAATATGGGAAGCCCAGTTGGCGGGCATGAACTTCTCTGCCGACAGCAGTTCACCGGTTTCACGATCGAGCACGTAAAAGAAACCATTTTTGGGGGCCTGCATGATCACTTTGCGTTCGCGCCCGTCGATTTCCAGTTCGGCCAGGATCATGTGCTGGACCGCCGTGTAATCCCAGGTATCCCCAGGCACGGTCTGGTAGTGCCAGACATATTCCCGGGTATCGGGCCTGACAGCTACGATCGAAGCGACAAACAGGTTGTCACCGCCCTCCGGGCTGCGCAGCGTGCGGCTCCAGGGTGAACCGTTACCGGTTCCAATGTAACACAGATCAAGCTCCGGATCATAGGCAAAAGAATCCCATGCGGTTCCGCCACCTCCCAACTTCCACCATTCCCCGGTCCAGGTACTGGCAGCCATTTCCATCGCAGGGCTTTCGAATCCATCTGCCGGATTACCCGGAACCAGGTAGAACCGCCATGCCTGCTCTCCGGTCTGAGCGTCGTAAGCGGTGACATAGCCGCGAACAAGGTATTCGGCGCCGCCGTTACCGATGATGACCTTACCCTTTGCAATTCTGGGTGCACCGGTTATCGAGTAATTGCCCGATGGGTCCGTGGTCTGAACTTCCCACACCACCTCGCCGGTATCCGCGTTGAGCGCAATCAGGCGGCCGTCAATTGTGCCAACGTAAACGTGACCCTGCCAGACAGCAACGCCGCGATTTTGTACGCCGCAGCAGGATTTGACGTCCCATTCCTTTGATATTTGCGGGTCGAACTGCCATTTGAGCTCACCCGTTGCCGCATCCATGGTCGACTTACCGCTATATAATAATATATAAGTTATTATTTACTTGTCATTTAATAACCTATAACGTATATTTCTATTAATGTAATATAACTTATAGGTTATCTTTATGCGTGCTCAGGAACGGGCTATGGCCAGAAAACAACTTGACAAGCGTCTGAATCTACTGCAAAACGTAGATATTCTTGCGCGCCCACCACGTGGATGGATCAAGGCGATTCGCGAAGCACTCGGCATGACCACCGCTCAGCTCGCTAAGCGGCTGAACGTGAGCCAGCCTCGCGTGCCTGGTATCGAAAAAGCGGAAGCCTCGGGGAGTATCAAACTGGAGTCGCTTGAACGGGCAGCGCATGCGCTTGATTGTCGCCTCGTCTATGCCCTCGTCCCGAGAAAGCCCCTTGAATCGCTGGTTGAAGATCGGGCGCGGGCATTTGCGAAGAAACGCCTGCGGGCGACCAGTCACAGCATGGCGCTGGAAAATCAGCGTGTAGATGAAGCTGACGAGCAGGATCATCTGGAAAGACTCGTCCAAAAACTGCTAAATCAGCCAGGCTCGGCGCTATGGGAAGTTGAATGACCGATCCTTTTGGCCCACAGGATGACGGAAGAACAGAACTTACGGTAGAGGAACGTGAGGGACTGATTCCGTCCTACATCACTCTGCGAAGTGAACTTAATGAGGCGGAACAAGCGAATATTCTGGAAGCCGAAGAGTGGGCCTTCGCGCGCAAGCGCGATCCGCTGGAGGAACAATTCCTCGACAACCTGCACAAGCGAATGTATTGCCATGTCTGGCGGTGGGCGGGTCAGCATCGAACTACCGGTAAGAATATTGGCGTTGATACTTACCGAATTCCCACAGATTTACGACAGCTTCTCGATGATTGCCGCTACTGGATCGAGAATAAAACCTTTGAGCCTGATGAAATTGCGGCGCGCGTTCACCACAGGTTGGTGTCGATACATTGCTACCCGAACGGCAACGGTCGGCATGCACGTCTTGCCACCGATCTTCTTATTAAATCGATGGCCCGGGAACGATTTAGTTGGGGCAGAAAGAACCTGGTTAATGTTGGAGAAACCCGAGAACGCTATATTACAGCCCTGCAGGCAGCCGATGGGCACGATATCGGGCCACTGCTTGAATTCGTGCGCTCATAAACATAATGACGTTTCCGCGGAAACGTCACCGCACGAGAACGGGGGCGACCATTCATGCCGACTGCCGAAGCCGGCTCACCCGACCCGCTCTTCCAGGATGATGCAGCGTTATTCGTCAACACGCCCTATGCGAGGCCGGAGACGGGACTGGGCATCGACAACGTTCGGCAACGCCTTTACCAGGGATTCTGCGTGAACAACCGCTACGTCGAGACTTCCGTTTCTGAATTTTTGCAGGCCCGCGACACACTGTACGCCCTGGTCGCAGATCAACAGGCGCTGGAGGAAAGCGTGCGCCAGCACCTTGCCGCCTACATGGACGAATTTTACGAAACGATTGGTGGTTCACAGGGCGTGGAGCGGGAAATTCTCGACCGGTGTATTGTGATGACGGGGTCAGGGTAAGTTTTTCGCAAAAAACGCCACCAGCCTCACCATCGCCTCCGTATCATGCTTGCAATACTTCAGCAGTTCTTCGCGAATCTCCTCTTTCCTTGCCGCGCTGGTTTCAGGATCAATCGCCTCAAGGTAAGCCGATGAGGCGCCCATCCCCTCCTGGATGCCCTCGAGCTTTGCATAGTCCATATCCGGCGCGATGGTGGGCAGCACGGCCTTGATCGACCAGGAGCCGAGCATATCCGGGTGGTAGTAGTTGTCCTTGGTAACCGGATACAGGTCCACCAGCCGGTCAACAATGGCCCGCAGTGCACCGGCAAGATCCGGAAACATCGCGGCCAGCCCGTTGATTACGCGGCGTTCGTAGTCTGTGTACATCAACACCGGGCCTTCGCTCTCCAGGTCCGCGATCATCTGCTCGGCCAGGGCGCGCATCGGTGGCTCGCCGGACAGGTCGAGGAATTCCGCGTGCTCCATCACGCCTGGTGCCCGCTCAATGTGGCAGGACCACTGGAACGGCATCGCCTGGTACGGCCGGGTGCCCGCCCAGATCGGGATGGCCGGGCCGACTGTTTCGAAATCCAGGTAAAAGCGGGGATAAGCCAGTGACTCGACAAAAGCCTGGGCGCCGGGCAGCAATTCCGGCACGCCCTCCAGCGTCACGCGATGAATGCGTAACTGGGTTTCACTGGTGATTTCCGACGAGGGCACATCACAAATATCACAGTACCCATCCATCACCCAGACACTGAGTTTCTTTTTACTGCCGGCCAGTCCGGCGATCGGGTAGCGCGAATCATTGGGCCAGCAGAAATCAATGAACGGGCACGGGTATGGCTGGGTGCAGTGCTGCCCCACCGGGACATCGGGCATCGGCCCCGCTACCGCCTCGCGGGCCTGTTCCACCCAGATCGGCACCGCCGGTAACAGCTCAAACACCTGTTCGCTCAGGTCCTGCTCGATGAACAGGTCCTGGTAGTTACCATCACCCGCGTACTGGAACTGGTTGTTGATGTGCCCCAGTGAAATACTGCTCAACGGGTAACCCGCCCCCATGTGCACCCAGGCCTGCACCGCGCAGTCGTGCTTATACACGGGCTTAACCCTGGTAGAGGCTTTGATTTCCACGATCCGCCAGCTTTGCCCACTGTCATCATCAACCGGCAACAGCACGTCTTCTCGGACCAGCACACCGCCATGCTGCAGCGTGGCCTCGAAGATGGGAGTGCGAAACATCGAGGTCATCAGTTGTTCGGTTTTGGCCAGCGCGGCCGTGAAATTACCGCCGTTGTACTCGATGAAAGTACCCTGGTCCCCGCCATAAAGCTCAATCGCGATATCGCCTACCTCGTGCCCGAGGGCAAAAGCGGCCTCAGTGGCTTTGGAAAAGTGAACCAGGTCTTTGCGGTTGATTTCCAGGTGCACCCGCTTCAGGCATTGCAGCGAGGACATGATGCGGGATTTGGAGAGTCTGGATGCTGCCATTTTTAGCTCAATTCCATTGCAGAGATCATCTGATTCATAATTAGCGTCAGGCCAATAATAGTCCATAAAACATTCACTGATGAAGCAAGCGCCCAAGTATCGCTGGCCAGGCGCTTCTTACCCGGCGAATGTCTCGAATGGCCTTCTCAGGCCCATCATTTCCACTTCTCGATGGACATTGAGTGCTCCGAATCTCTAGAATTGGGGCAGGATACGATTTTGGTGAAGTGAAATCATGTCCGGCCCCACTTTTCAGGAGAGTCTTTTTATGGCAAGCGATTCGTTACGGCAACGCCGGGATCAAGCTCTGGGTTCCGGCGCGGAACTCTTCTATGACACGCCGCTCGAGATCGTTCGAGGAGAAGGCGTCTATTTGTACGACCGGGCTGGGCGACGCTATGTCGACATGTACAACAACGTGCCGTGCATCGGGCATGCAAACCCGGCCGTTGTCAGCGCCATGGCCGAGCAACAGGCGATGGTCAACACCCATAGCCGCTACCTGCACGAGGGCATCGTGTCGTTCGCCGAGCGGCTGGTCGATCTCAACCACGATGGCATCGAGAGCGTGGTGTTCAGCTGCAGCGGCACCGAGGCCATCGAAGTGGCCATTCAAATAGCTCGCGTCGTCACCGGGAGCCGCGGCCTGGTTTGCACGGATGCCACCTACCACGGCAACAGCGAGCTGGCCGCTTCACTTACCAACGTCGGTTGCGCGGCGAACCAAACAGGCGAGATCCGTGGCTTTCCTTTTCCCGAACGCTACCGGCCGCTGCAGCAGGGACTGAGTGAGGAAGCGCTGTGCGAGGCCTATCTCGCCCGGGTCGAGTCGGCTATCGAGAACTTGAAGAAAGAAGGAGCCGGCTTCGCGACCCTCATCATGTGCTCGATCTTCGCCAACGAGGGTCTGCCGGACATTCCTTCGGGTTTCATGGCCCGGGTCACGGATCTCGTTCACCGGGAAGGCGGCCTGGTCATAGCCGACGAAGTGCAGTCGGGATACGGCAGAACCGGCTGCTGGTGGGGGTACGAGAAAACAGAATTCCGGCCGGACATCGTCGTGACGGGCAAGCCGATGGGCAACGGTTTGCCGCTTGGCGCCACGGCTGCGAAAAAAGAATACGTCGACGCCTTCCGTGCCGAGAAGGACTATTTCAGTACCTGTGCAGCGACTCCCCTGCAGGCAGCCGTGGGCATGGCCGTGCTGGACGAAATCGAACGCCTCGATCTCCTCAAAAATGCGGCAGGCGTCGGCGACAGGCTGGTAAACGAACTCCGGGGTCGCATGGACAGGTATGATGCAATGGGCGACGTGCGCGGTAGCGGCCTGTTCCTCGGCGTTGAATTGATCAAAGATGGCGACAGCAAGGAACCAGACGCCGAATCGACAATCACTCTGTCCGACCGCCTGAAAGACAAGGGCTTCCTGGTCTCGAATTCGGGCAAGTATGAAAACGTGCTGAAAATCAGGCCACCGCTGGTGTTCTCTCACCAGAACGCAGACGACTTCCTGGCCGCCTTCGATGAATGCATGGAGAAAATGTGAGTAATTCCGGATGACAAGAGCCTGATCGCATCCAGGTACACCCAGGCCGCATGGAAGGCCGTAGAGCACTTTGCGCTCGAAGCCGAAGACATAGTGCCCGCCGCCTACTCCGAGAACGTGACCTTTCGGGTTTCGGTTCGTGATGCACCGACGGACTATGTCCTCAGATTGCACCGGCCGGGCTACAGCTCGCTGGAGGAACTCGAATCGGAGCGAATATGGACCCGTGCGCTGAAGGAAACCGGTGTGGCCGTCCCGGATTCGCTCAAGACGCAGCAGGGCGGTCACTATGCGCTGGTCGATATACCGGGCGCCGGGGAGCAGCGTTACGCGGGGATGACGACGTGGCATGAAGGAACGCCACTCAGTGACTACCTGCAAAGCCACTCGGACGGGGCAGAGCGCGAGCGCATATTCCGCCGGTTCGGCGAGATAGCCGCCGTTTTCCACAACCAGTCAACGCGCTGGACGCCACCGACAGGCTTTTCTCGTCGGCGCCTCGGCGCCGGTGAACTGCTGGGAAAAGCGCCGTTCTGGGGTCGGTTCTGGGAACATCCGGCATTGACCGCAGCCCAGCAGGAATGGCTGCTACATGCCAGGGACGAGGCTCGCACCGCGCTCGGCGCCTACGGCGAAAAACCTGGCAATTTCAGTTTGATTCACGCCGATTTTACGCCCGACAACATCATTTACGACGGCGAACACCTGGCCATCATCGATTTCGATGACGCAGGCTATGGGTGGCACGTTTACGATATTGCCTCGGTGCTGATCGAATGTCGGGACGCCCGCGACATCGAGGCGCTGCAGGCTGCGCTGCTCGAGGGCTATCTTGCGCGCAGGCCGTTGGCGCAGCGGGATATCGACATGCTGCCCACATTCCTGCTGATTCGAGGGATGGCGATCATCGGTTGGTATCTTCAGCGACCCGAGCATGCCCATGACAGTGAATTCGAAAAAGTGAAAGACTGGGTTCTGGAAGCGTCTGGTTTCAATCGATCATGAGTCCGGCGGGTTTGAACACTAGCCGGTCCGACAAACTGCTTAATTGTGGCTAGTCACAATCATCATCATCATCTTCACAATCCGGGCAGTTAGGATATTTATCCTCACACGCATCGAAACAATCATCGTCGTCGTCGTCGCACTTATCGTAACAAGCATCGGCAGCGTCACACTCATCGGCATCTTGATTACCTTTGCGGCGGTCTTTAACTCCAGCGAATAACAGAACAGTTTCGTCTGTGGTATTCGAAGGAACATTCAAACTGCTGTCAGTGCTTGCCTGCAATGAAACACAACTGAGCGCTAGAAAAAGGGCTGATACTAATATAGTTCGAATGAACATAAATAATCCTCATTTCTGTGTATAATTTTTCGATCAATTTCAGCTTAGCACAAAGCCCAGTGGGTTCAAACCAGCCATGGCCAATGAACACTTCCGGCCAGGAACGGTCCTTCAGTTACTTTCCAAAGGGGCCAATCGACCGGCTTGTCAACAGGCGGCATAATGAGGAAAGCTCACGGTAGAAGTGGCTTTAAAAATCAGAATAGCTCAACGGCTCCAGCATGCCGGGATCCGGATTTCGCCGCTTTTCTGAACGGCCTGATCATTGAAAAACGCAACAAGCCAGAGTCTGATTAAGCTTCGGATCTCTTTTGCAGTATGATAGTTCCCAAATCAAGCCGGGGTTAATACCGGCGGCAAGAGATCCAGTGGGAGAGTCGGTGTGAGTTTTATCGAAGAACTCAAAAGAAGAAACGTGTTCAGGGTGGGTTTCGCCTACGTGGTGGTGGCTTGGGTGATTGCCCAGGTAGCTGACCTGGTACTCGAAAATATCACCGCCCCGGACTGGCTGATGCAGGCTATTCTGCTGATCCTGGCCAGCGGTCTTCCGATCGCGCTGATTTTCGCCTGGGCGTTTGAAATGACGTCCGAGGGTCTGAAAAAAGAAAAAGACGTCGATCGGTCCCAATCCATCACACCAAAAACCGGCCGCAAGCTGAATGCACTCATCATGGGCATGCTGGTGATTGCACTGGGTTACTTTGCCTACGACAAATTTATCCTGAGGCCTGGCGGGGAGATTGAGCTCATTACAGCAGAGACTTCATTGGCGGAACCAGCACCTGCTGTGGCCGATGAATTACCCCGTGAAAAATCCATCGCGGTGCTGCCGTTCGCCAACCGCAGCAGCCGCGAGGAAGACGAGTTCTTCACCGAGGGCATCCACGATGACCTGCTGACCCGTCTTTCCAAGATCGGGTCGATGAAGGTCATATCCCGCACCTCGGTATTACGCTACAAGGACAGCAAAAAATCCATTCCTGAAATCGCCGCGGAATTGAATGTCACCACCGTGCTGGAGGGCGGAATCCAGCGCTCTGGTGATCAAATCCGGATCAATGTGCAGCTGATTGACGCCAAAACAGACGAACACCTGTGGGCGGAAACATTCGACCGTAAGCTAACCGCCGAAAACCTGTTTGCCATCCAGAGCGAAATATCAACAGCCATTGCCAGCGCGCTGGAAGCTACCCTGTCAGCAGAGGAAGAAACCCGGCTGAAGATAGTGCCGACCATCAATATGGCGGCGTACACTGCTTATTTGCGAGGCCGTCAGTTGCAGACCAGGCGCACCTCGACCGACCTGGAACAGGCGCTGGCTGAATTTACCCGCGCCACCGAACTCGATCCTGCTTATGCACTGGCCTGGGTGGGTGTGGCGGAGTCGGCCAACCTGCTCGTTGATTACGGCAGCCTGTCGGCAACCGAAGCCAGGGAAAAAGGGGGCCAGGCCATCAGGAATGCCCTCGCCATCAACAGTGATCTGGGTGAAGCCTATGCCTCGCTGGGCATGGAATTTGCCCAGCAGCAGAAATACAGTGAGGCAGAGGCAAGCTATAAACGCGCGATCGAGCTGAGCCCCAACTACGCCTCATCCTACCAGTGGTATTCCGGTTTGTTATCAAACATGCCTGACCGGCTTGACGAATCAGTGGCTATTATTGAAAAAGCCGCTGAACTGGACCCGATGTCTTCCATCATCAAGTCCAACCTGGCAGGCCGGCTGTGGGCATCGGGCCGCTACGATGAAGCGGAAGCGCAATTCCTGCAAGTGATCGAACTGGACCCGGATTTTGCCATTAATTACAGCTCCCTGGCTTCGTTCTATTCTAATACCCAGGGGCGATTTGCGGACGCCTTGAAGTGGTCCAGGGTTGCACGCCAAAAAGACCCTGGAAGCGTCGAGCTGTTAAGGAGAGAAGCCACCATTTTTCTGCATGTAGAGGATTTCGAGGCAGTGGACTCCCTGCGTCGCCAAATGCTGGATATGGACCCGCAACACTGGTCCGTTGGCGCTGTTGACTGGACGGTGAACCTGTCAAAGCAAAATTACGCCGGTGCAATCGAAGCGGGGCAGTGGCTCATACCAAGGACAAGCAACCAGCCGATTTGGCAGCAATGGGTTGCCTTTACTTACATGCTGGACGGTAACTTCAGCCGGGCACGTGAATTACTGTTCCAGGTATTCCCCGGCTGGGAAGATCCGGAAAAGTGGGCTCAACTGATTCAGGCGAATAATTTCGAAGCCTGCCTGGTGGCCGGGATTCTTGCAGGAAATGGCGAGACCACTAAAGCCGATGCACTCATGAACCAGGTCACCGAATACTACGCTACGCTCCCCTCTCAAATTGACCATGCTGATAACCAGGCGCCTGTCGATTGCTGGGCGGCACAAGGCGAGCAAGACAAGGCACTGGATATGCTGGAGACCCAGATTGAACATGGTCACATCGCCTTCTGGTGGATCGCTTATCAATGGCCCTGGTGGGACAATGTTCGCTCCGAACCCCGCTTCCAGGCTGCCATGCAAACCATTGCAGAACGGGTTGCCGAGCAACGCCAGTTGATGGATCAGATGAAGTTATTGTGAGCTGAATTGGCAAATACCACCCCGATAAATACTGGCGGATAGGAAGAATTAAGCACCTGTTGTATGATTTAAGCAAGTATCACCGTTGAGGTCAGGGGCCTTAAACAGTCCTCTGAACACCTTGATTTCGATTCCGGCTACAATGGCGTGATCGGATGAATTCGGTTAATCATGTAGGGCGTGCAAGAGCCGCAGTGGGCGGGTCCCCCCGTACCTGATTTCCCGCGCGCCTGTTCCGCGAATCCTACGCCCTTGGACCCTGGACCCTGGATAGAGGTGATCAAAATGTCAGTTCGACAGCCTGCAAGGTACGTCATTCGCGGACTCACAGTCATAGCCATGTCCATCTCGGCGGTTTCGGCGGAGGCGGCTGACCTGACTTTGAACGTCTTGACTTACAACGTCGCGGGCCTCCCGCCTCTGGTCCAGTTGCTGAAGGGTGAGCCGGAGCTCGATCCGCTGGTTCACATCCCACAGATCCCCCCGCACCTCCTCTCCACGGAGTACGACGTGGTCGCGCTTCAAGAGGCCTTCGTGCATGCTGACGACTCCGGGGAGCCATACGATGATATCGATTCGATCGGTGTCGGCACATACTTCTACGATACGTTGACCGCCAATACCGCCTCGCCACAATTTTCCCAGGTCCAGGCAGCCGACGCCGTCATGGGGGAGTCGGCGGTGGCGTCAGGCCTCGGGCGACTTTCGAACTCCATGTACACGGGCTACCTCCGGAACAAGTGGGACCACCGCGAGGGCTTCGACGCCGAGTCGGACAAGGGGTATTCCTTCGCGCGCCACCAGTTCAGTGGGGTGGGTGAGATCGACATCTACAACTGGCATTCCAACGCCGGGGGGAGCAGCAATCCGGAAGGCCAGACGGCCCGGAAGGCGAATGTCGAAGAGCTCATCAAGGCGATCAACACCAACTCGCCAGGCCGCGCGGTGATCATCATGGGCGACAGCAACAACCTCTACCCCAGGACCTACGACACGATTCGCCGCCTGCTCGGTCTCGAGGAGGCGCCAGCTGAAATCCCGGATACGGAAGATCTGGATGTCCCGTTCAAGGACGTCTGGATCGAGGTCGCCCGGAATGGCTCTGTACCAGTCCAGGATGGCAACAGGCTCACGATCTGCGATGGCCCGAGTCTTCAGGCGGGCTCCGATTGCGAGCACAAGGACAAGATCTTTTATCGAAGCAGCGAGACTGTCCAGATCCAGCCCACGGAGTACTTCGTCGAGATGGGCTTCGTGAATGCGGGCACGACGACCCAGCTCTCGGATCACTGGCCGGTGGGCGCTTCGTTCGCCATCACGGTCCCCGAGCTCCCAATCAATGTCGGCCATGCTGGCGCCTGGTTCAATACCAACACGCCTGGTCAAGGCCAACTGATTGACATAGAACCTGAAAGCCAGTTCATGTTTCTCTCTTGGTTCACATTTACCGATGCAGCCTCTGAGCACCCTCTTGAACAGCACTGGTTCACAGCACAGGGGAATTACACAGACAATGCCGCTTCTTTAGTGGTTTATGAAGCCCTCGGCGGTCGGCTCGACAACGCGCAAGAAGTCAGCACCAATCCAGTAGGAACTGTGAATCTGAATTTTGTCGATTGTGGCCTTGGGGGCATGAGTTACACCATTGAC
>PVMK01142022.1_pt1 | contig 12029 bp, 7 predicted proteins | sample 1853481 | NCBI WGS metagenome assembly PVMK01 (sample SAMN08533507, study PRJNA380276) | Marine sediment metagenome, whole genome shotgun sequencing project. | reverse complement strand
AAAAAGAACTTTTTGAACCTTTAGAGGCCGGGAAGGTACATATGTATGTCTGCGGCCCAACGGTATATGACGCTTGCCATATCGGACATGCACGGTCTGTGGTGGTGTTTGATGTTATTGCACGCTATCTGAAAGCAAAAGGGTATGATGTTACGTATGTCAGAAATTTCACGGATGTTGACGATAAAATCATCCGGAAAGCAAATCAACTGGGCATCGATCCAAAGGCGGTTGCCGAGAGATTCATCGAAGAATTTTATCAAGACATGGATGCCTTGAACGTCCAGCGGGCGACCATCGAACCGAAAGCCACGGACCACATCGCTCAGATTGTGGAATTTATTGAAAAATTGATTTTAAAGGGGTTTGCATACCAGATAAACGGGGATGTCTATTATTCTGTTGAAAAATTCAAGAGATATGGAAAACTTTCCGGTCGCAAACTTGAGGATATGGAGGCCGGAGCCCGAATCGATATTGACGAAAGAAAGCAAAATCCTTTTGATTTTGCCTTATGGAAGTCCGCCAAACCTGGAGAGCCGGCTTGGGACAGTCCCTGGGGCCCGGGAAGACCTGGGTGGCATATAGAATGCTCGGCAATGAGCAGTGAATATCTGGGAGAAACCTTCGATATCCATGGCGGCGGTAAAGACCTGTGCTTTCCCCATCATGAAAATGAGATTGCCCAATCCGAGAGCCTTTCCGGGAAGCCGTTTGTCCGGTACTGGGTACACAATGGATTTGTAAATATCAATCAGGAAAAAATGTCGAAATCTTTGGGCAATTTTCTGATGATAAAAGATGTGTTGAAATCATATCATCCTGAAGCTGTGCGCCTTTTTCTGCTGTCAAATCATTACCGGAGTCCCATCGACTTCACAGACAAGGCCATGGATGAATCTTCCAAAGGGCTCGATAAGATTTATGCACTTCTTGAACGGATTGAAAAAAAGGTGGGACCCATTTTAGTCCAGGACGTTGAACCCGGTATCTGCTGGAAGCATTTTTGTGATGCAATGGATGACGATTTTAATTCAGCTCGCAGTATCGGTATTATTTTTGATGCTGTTCGGAGTCTCAATCGTCTTCTGGACCAGCATGAAAACAGCGGTATCGACCAAATAAAGCAAACGGAACAGCTTGAGTTGCCTTTTAGAGAGCAACTGGAGTATGAAAACAGCGGTTCCGACCAAATAAAGAAAACCATACAATGCGGGCTGGCGGACATTCGAAGAACTGGGGAAATACTCGGGATGTTTCTTGAACACCCCACACAATATTTTGATAACAAACAGACCCGGGTTCTTGAACAAAAATCCATCGATCCCGCTGTTGTTGCTGAAATGGTCGAAAAGAGAGAGGTTGCCAGAAAAGCAAAAAATTGGGAAATGGCCGACCAAATCAGAAAAGAGCTTGTGGATATGGGTATTAGTTTAGAAGACCGGGCCGAGGGCCCGATTTGGAAAATCAATAATTAATGAATTCGCATCTGCCCCTAAGGCACTAAGTCACCAAGAAAGAACAGTAAATATATCATACCTAACATTATGCCTTCCTTTAAGTTGTTCTCGAAATTTGTCCCTAAAGGTGACCAGATCCATGCCATCGACACCTTGACTCAAAGAATCTTGTCGGGCAAGAAGCATCATGTTCTTTTGGGCGTCACAGGATCAGGCAAAACATTTACCATGGCAAATGTTATTGCAAAGGTCGGGAAACCTACGCTGGTCATCGCTCCGAATAAAACACTCGCCGCTCAACTTTACAGCGAATTCAGGTTGCTCTTTCCCGAGAATGCAGTAGAATATTTTGTCAGCTACTATGATTACTATCAGCCGGAAGCATATATTCCTTCAAGCGATACCTATATCCAGAAAGACTCATCCATCAACGAAATGATCGACAAGCTTCGGCATTCGGCCACTCGGTCGGTTCTCTCCCGGAGAGACGCGATTGTTGTCGCCAGTGTATCCTGTATCTTCGGACTCGGCGCACCTGAGGAGTATCTGTCCCTGCGCGTTGATATCGAAAAAGGGATGGAGATCACCCGTGACAAGCTCCTTTTCGATCTGGTTGCCATTCATTACGAAAGAAATGATTTTGATTTTTATAGAGGTGTTTTTCGGGTGAGGGGCGACCGGGTTGAAATCTTTCCGGCCTATGAAGAAAGCAAGGCTCTCCGCATCGATTTTTTTGGGGATGAAATTGAAGCGATTTCGGAGATCGACCCTTTAAGAGGTATTCTCAAAAAACACTTGGATCGTGTCACCATATATCCGGCCAGCCATTTCGTAACTCAAAAAAGTATTCTCCAAAACGCCGCTAAAACCATCACTGCAGAATTGAAACAGAGGATCGATTATTTCAGGGCGAATAACAAGCTGATTGAAGCCCAGAGAATCGAAGAGAGAACAGACTTTGACCTTGAGATGATGCAAGAACTGGGCTATTGTAACGGGATCGAAAATTATTCCCGCCATTTAGCCCAAAGGGCTCCCGGGGAACCGCCACCCACACTTTTGGATTATTTTCCGAAAGAGTTCCTGATCGTTATCGACGAAAGTCATATCTCAATACCCCAGCTTCGCGCCATGTATAAAGGAGACAGGTCCCGCAAAAAAACCCTTGTCGAATATGGATTTAGACTGCCGTCGGCTCTGGATAATCGGCCACTCACATTTGACGAGTTCAACTCAAAAACGCCACAGGTCGTATATGTTTCGGCCACGCCTTCCGACCATGAAGTTGCAAAGGCGAAAAATGGACTTGTAGAGCAGATTGTTCGACCCACCGGACTCATTGATCCCAAAATAGATGTGCGGTCGGCGGAAAACCAGGTGGACGATCTGTTTGAAGAAATTCAAATCTGCCGGAAAAGGAATGAAAGGGTTCTGGTAACCACCCTGACAAAGCGTATGGCCGAAGATCTTACCGAATACTATTCGGATATAGGTATAAAGGTTCGCTACCTTCATTCAGACATCCGCACCCTTGAAAGAATGGATATCATCTACGATTTAAGGCGGGGAAAGTTCGATGTCCTCATCGGCATCAATCTGCTTCGGGAAGGACTCGACATTCCAGAAGTCTCTCTTGTTGCCATACTCGATGCAGACAAGGAAGGTTTTCTGCGTTCGACCCGGTCGCTGGTCCAGACCTGCGGCCGAGCTTCAAGAAATGTCAAAGGGCAGGTTATCATGTATGCAGATTCCGTGACCAAATCGATGAAACAGGCTATTGACGAAACAAACCGGCGACGGAACATTCAAGAAAACTACAACAAAAAACATTCAATTACCCCGGAAAGCATAGAGAAAAGTATTACTTCCGTCTTTGAGTCGATGTATGAAATCAATAATAAGCCTTTAGACAGAGTGTCGGAAGCTGTTGCTCAATATGATTCTTTGGACGATCTTGATGATATCATGAAAAATCTGGAAAAAGAAATGAAGGCGGCGGCAGACGAACTTGAATTCGAAAAGGCTGCTGAGCTAAGGGATCAGATTGAAGCCATAAAGAAAATGATTGTCTTTGAAATATAGAGAAGAACCAATATAAACATAGGTTGAGCGGTTCCCCGTCAAACTGTCCGACGGGACCCCGATAACGGGATTTCCGCTACGCTCCAACAGGCAGGGTTCAACGTTCCGGGTTGGAAAAACTTCAAACAGCTCGCATCAATGTGATACTGGTTTCATCGTGATTTCAAAATAGTTCCACCCAATAGGTTATGGAAGACATTCCGGATTTCGATCAATATTTTGAGCAGTTTCATTCGTTTGTAACCCTTGAACTTTGAACCCAGAACCATCAGTAATGTCGAAAAAAGAAATGACAACAACGCTTCGGCCGACCATGGAAGGTTCAGCAACAGACATACAGGATAAATTCCCCGGAGTTACGTCTGCACCCGGCGTCTATCTCATGAAAGACGTCCAAGGAACTGTGATATATGTGGGCAAAGCAAAAAACCTTAAAAAAAGATTGGCTTCATACTTTAAAAAAACATTACGTGGCAACACGTCAAAAATAGACATTAAAACAGAAATTCTAATTAAAAAAATATCGGACTTTGAGACCATTATAACCGGGAGTGAGAAAGAAGCGCTGATTCTCGAATCGAATCTTATCAAACGGTACCGGCCGCGCTATAACGTTATTTTAAAAGACGACAAACGATACCCCTCATTACACCTGGACCTAAAAAATCCCTATCCCAACCTTAAAGTCGTTAGAAAAATCAAAAAAGACGGGGGCCTCTATTTTGGTCCATTTTCATCTTCCGGGGCTGTTAAAAAAACCCTTAAGATAATCCATACGACTTTCAAACTCCGAAAGTGTAAAACAGAAAACTTTAAAAACAGATCGCGGCCGTGCCTCAACTACCAAATGGATGCCTGCCTTGCACCTTGCTGCCTTGATGTGGATAAACATACGTACAACGAAACGGTCAATGAGGTAATTCAGTTTTTAAAGGGAAAAACCCCCGACCTGATTAAACAAATAAAACAGAAAATGCTATCCGCTGCCGAGGTGCATGATTATGAACGGGCGGCGGTTCTGAGGGACAAAAAGTTCGCCCTTGAGCAGACTCTCGAAACACAGGTGGCGATTACCAATGACTTTATAGACCGGGATGTGATCGGCATTGCCCGGTCTGATGACGCCTCTCTGATCACCCTTCTTTTTATCCGAAACGGATTTTTTCTTGGGATACGGGATTTTAATTTTTCAGAAACAATGTCGACTGAGAATGAAATGACCGGTGCTTTTATTCGACAGTATTATGAAAAAGCCCCTTTTGTACCCAAAGAAATTCTTGTCCCATCCTTTCCTGAAGACACATTGCTGCTTGAAGAATTTCTCAGCGACATCAAAGGCCGGCGGGTTAGAATTTTAAGCCCTAAAAGGGGTGAAAAAGTCCGCCTTGTTCAACGTGCATCTCAGAATGCGGAAAACAGTTTGAAGGCGCATAAGGCTTTGATCGCAAACAACGTGGACCTGCTTTCCCGCCTCAAGAAACAACTGAAGATGGACCGAATGCCTTGGCGAATTGAGTGTTTTGATATCTCCAACATTTCAGGAAAATCCGCGGTGGCAGGGATGGTTGTTTTTGAAAAGGGAAAACCCAATAAATCATTATATCGAAAATACAAACTCCAGAGTACAGGCATACCGGATGACTATGCTTATATGGCAGAAGTCCTGAAAAGAAGGTACGGCAAAGGTGAAAAATCGGAACCCTGTCCGGACATGCTGATGGTCGACGGCGGTAAAGGACAGCTCAATGTTGCGGTGGCGGTAATAAAGTCGCTGAAACTAGAACAAAAATTTCAAGTTATCAGTATCGCTAAAAAAAATGAGGAAAAGGGGGAAACCCAAGATAAAATCTTTAAACCTGGGCAGACCAATCCCGCAAATTTGGGCAGGAAAGGGGACCTCCTCCTGTTTTTAGAAAGAATTAGGGATGAAGCCCATCATTTTGCCATTTCTTTTCACCGTAAGCATCGCAGGAAGACATTTGTGCACTCGGCGCTCGATTCAATTCCCGGCATTGGGAAAAAGAGAAAAAAAACACTATTAACACATTTCAAAAGCATTAAAAAAATCCGGACAGCAACATTGGAAGAAATCTGCGCGTTGCCTGGAATTAATCGGAAAACAGCCGAAAATGTTAAACGGACGTTAAAATAGACCCCATAAAATAGTGTCGCGCAACAAATTAAACATTGGACGCATCATTCATCCCAAACCGCTTCATTTTACGCCAGAGTGAAACCCGATCGATACTCATTATTCTTGCTGCTTTGGTTTTATTTCCCTCGCATTTACCAAGTACCCATTTAATGTAGTTTTTCTCCTGATCCTCCAGCGTCGGCAGATCTGAATCGTTGCGGCGGTAGGTTTCAATGGAAAGATTGCAGATATATTCCGGCAGTTCACTAACGGTGATATCCGGCCCGTTCGCCAGAACGACAGCCCGTTCAATGACATTTTCCAGCTCTCTGATATTTCCCGGCCAACAGTATTGACAAAGCAATTCCATAGATTCCTTGGGAATATTTTGAATATCTTTGTTCATGGCTTTATTTTTTTGAGCCAGAAAGTGATGTGCCAAAAGCGGTATGTCGCCGTGCCGATTGGTGAGAGAGGGAAGTTTTATGGTGATGACATTCAGACGGTAAAATAAATCCTGTCGAAAATGATCTTTTTCCACATCTTCTTTGAGATCATGATGGGTAGCGGCGATGAATCTCACATCAACGGGAACGGATGTTTCGCCGCCCACCGGCAAAATCTCTTTTTCCTGAATGATGCGCAGCAGCTTCACCTGCATACTCAGCGGCATGTCCCCGATTTCATCCAGAAACACCGTTCCGCCGTCAGCCACTTTGATCAACCCTGCCTTTGCCTTTGTAGCGCCGGTAAATGCATCCTTTTCATGACCGAACAGCTCATTAGCCATCAACTCTTCCGTAAACGAACCACAGTTAAAGGCGACGAATTCTTTTTCGGAACGGGAACTCAGCTGATGGATGGATCGAGCGACCAGTTCCTTCCCGGTTCCGCTTTCACCAAGGACCAGGACATTGATGTCCGAAGAGGCAATCTGATGAATTGTTTTTTTAACATCCATCATGACCTTGCTCTGCCCGACAATGTTAGAAATCTTTTTTTGCTTTTTGAGCGTTTCTTTCAGTTCAATGTTTTCAAGCCGAAGCCGCCGTTTTAAAAGCGCCTCTTTAGTAATCTGACGAACTTCTCCGATTTTATAAGGTTTGGCGACATAATAGTATGCGCCGTCATGCATGGCCTGTACCGACGTCTCAATGGTGGCATAGCCGGTAATCATAATGACTTCTGTGTAAGGCTGAAGCTCTTTTGTCTTATGCAACACCTGCATGCCGTCAACTTTTTCCATTTTCAGATCGGTGATGACAAGATCGAAGTTTTTTGAGTGAAGCAAATCGACGGCTTTGCTCCCGTTGTTTACGGATATGACTTCATAACCGGCTTTGATCAGAATATGCTCAAGATTCTTCTGTGCAATATCCTCGTCTTCAACAATAAGAATAATCTCTTTTTTTTTATCCACGATTATCTTTCTATAATTCCCGTTGATCGGGATGATTGAATGGCAAAAAACAAGTGAATGTCGTTCCGTTTCCGACTTCGCTGGAAACGGATATATTGCCGCCATGGAGTTCCATAATGCCGTAAATGATGGAAAGTCCTAGCCCTGACCCTTTGCCGACTTCTTTTGTGGTGAAAAAGGGGTCAAAAACCTTTAAAATGATATTTTCAGGAATCCCTTCACCCGTGTCTATCACCTGGAAAGAAAATCCATTCTCGTCCCATTCATTTTTCGCCCTGATGGTGATGTCTCCGCCGTCTTTCATGGCGTGCACCGCATTGACGATAAGATTCATTAAAACCCGTTCTATCCGTTTCGGCCCCATAACGGCCTGGATATCATCGAGCACCTCGATATTGAAATGGATATCATCCGGTATTTGTGATTGAATATGCTGGATAGCACTGTCCACCAAATCCTTAAACACAACCTGTTTCAAAGTCAGGGTCCGTTCTCTTGCGAACTCCAGCAAAGAACTAACGATTTCCTTTCCCCTTTCCACCTCTTTTTCAGCGCCCGTCAACAATTCTTTTTTAAATTCCAGATCATTTTCTTCCAGTTCTTCGATGAGGATCTGTAGCGAGGTGGAAATATTGTTGAGGGGATTGTTCAATTCATGGGCCACACCTGAGGTGAGTCTTCCTAGAGAAGCCAACTTCTTGGCCTTCATGAGCTGTCTACTCCGTTTGTTCAGCTCATCAAACATATTATTGAGACTGTTCACGAGAGATTCAAATTCATCGCCGGTTTTTATCTCCGGGATATTATCAAAATCGCCGCTGGCGATTTTAGTAATAGCGTTCTCTATGGTCTTTAGCGGCCGGTTGACATTAAAATTCAAAAAAAGGGCAATCGAAACGGAAAGGATAAATACAGGTATCAGCGCCAATAAATGAATGGTCTTTGATTTTCCGATCAGGTCCCGGGTAAATGCACTCTCCTTTTTTACGATTTTTCTCAGGTTACTGGTGAGAATTCTTCCCTGCTTTCGGATGAACTCGATGGTGTCCGGAGGGACCACCAAATGTCCTTCTTCATGTAATTTCAGGAGATCTGATAGAGCTTCCTTGTACGTCACCAGTTCGGCAATTCTTTGGTCAAGATTTTTTGCCAGGGTATATTTCCCGTATTTATTCAGTATATTACGAAGGATATCCTCAGTCTGGCGGACATAGTATAGAGCCTCTGCAATATTTTTTCTGTCAAAGGATAAAAAATAGTTTTTTTCGTACCGGCGGGCTTCCAAGATGGCATTAAAAAGATCGTATTCTCCCACGATGATCTGAATTTTCTGGTTGAGGACATACTGGCTATAGTAACTGCGTGCCCATATAAGCGCACTAAGACAGATAAATAAAGTAAAAGCGAGAAAAATCTTTCCTCTGATACTGATTTTCATGGTGATCTACTCAACCTCCATCGATTTTAGAACTGATGCTCCACAAAGAAAGATATTAAGAATAATACGGCAAACCTCGTGCCGAGATAAATTTGAATCGTTGGGATAAGGCAAAGTCAAGTTGCCGATATTAATTACAATATCATAAAGTTAGAATCGTTGATACCCATTTTGTACAGATATCGGATCCGCTGGATACGATTTTTGTCTTCATTTTCAATGATCGCCGATGCCGATTCTCTGGTCAAGTCTATGTTTACTGAATCCCATAAAAGAAATAAATAATGGCCAACTCTACAGCTAAAAAGATGGCGGTCATCACCACTCCCGCCTTGGCGTAGTCTACGGTTCGGTATCCCCCTGGCCTCATGATGAGCGCATTGACTTGGTGTGTCGGCAGCACAAATGTGTTGGATGCGGACAGTCCCACAACCAGCGCGGCCATTCGCGGATCACCACCGGCCATGACCGCCATGTTCATACACAGCGGAACCAGAAGAACCGTTGCGCCGACATTGGAAATCACCAGGGTGAAAAAAGAGGTCATGACACCCACCGCCGCCAGCAGAACAATAAGCGTTGGATTCCCAAGCAGTTCAAGAACAAATTCTGCAATAAAAGCAGCGGTTCCAGTTTTTTCAAAGGTAACACCCAAAGGAATCAGTCCGGCCAGGAGAAAAACCGTCATCCAGTCCACTGCCCGATAAGCTTCATCCACGGAAAGTACACCGGTGATGATCATGCCCAACGCGCCGGACATCAGTGCCACAGAAAGCTGAATCTTGAAAATAATAATTTGTGCCAGTGCCACTGCCAGCCAGATTACCGCCATTTTGGCCTTTTCCTGGCGCATGATTTCACCTTCAAGGGCCGTGGCAAATGTAAGGGCCCGGGGATGTGGCTGATTTTTTAAAATGTGAAAATTCTCCCAAGATCCCTGCAACAGCAGCGTGTCTCCCATTTGTAGCCGGATAAGGGTCAAGTTGCTGTAAATAATTTTATTGCCGGTAACCAGCGCCAGCGGATTTACGCCGTATAATTTTTTAAAATTAAGCTGGCTCATGGTTTTACCGATCAATTCAGACCGGGGAGAAATCACCGTTTCCGCCATACCGGCATTAATAACTGACAGGCTCTCTGCAAATACATCCAGAGTGTCTTTGACCTCCCATCCGAATTCCTTGGCCAGCATATGAACCATTTTTACTTTTCCGATAACGGCAATGTCATCTCCCGGAGAAATTGTATCGCCGCTTTTCGGCACAAAACTTTTTTCATTTTCAGATGCAAAATTAATGGCCACTACAGTCACCAAGAACTTGGGCCTGATGGCTAGGTCTTCCAGGGTTCTGGGACCGTCAAAATTATCGGGAATGTGGATTTCAAATGTATGTTCAAGTCCCTGATAGGCTTCCATCAGCAACTCGGTGACACCCTTTTCAGCTTCGTCTTCTGCGGCCGGAAGGACAAATTTGCCAAAAATAAGAAAATAGATAATGGCACTGGCAAGAAGGCAGATTCCGATGGGGGTCTGGGTAAAAAGGCCGAAAGGTTCCAGCTTTTTTCCATCAAGAACCATCAGATCATTTAACAGAATCGTGGGACTGGCGCCCACCAGCGTGATGGTCCCGCCGATAATGGCACAGAATCCCATGGGCATCAGAATTCGGGATACCGGCACCCCCATTCTTTTGCCGATGCGCTGGGCAGCCGGAAGGAATAGGGCGGCGGCGCCGATGTTCTGCATCATGCTGGAGATGATTCCCACGGTGCCGGATATCAGGGTAATCACCTTTTTCTCGCTGTTGCCGGCCAGTTTGACGATGGGTCCGGCCACTTTGTTCATTACCCCTGTTTTGTCAAGGCCGGCGCCGATGATAATCACCGCAATGATGGAGACGACAGCGTTACTGCTTAAACCCAAGAATGCTTCTTTCGGCGTCACCAGACCGATAAGTGGAAGCAACACCATCATAATGATCCCCACAACATCGACGCGAACCCACTCAAAAATAAACAGGACGATTACAAAACCAAGTACGATTATGGTCAAAATCATTTCAGGTGTCACTGCTTAAATATTCCTTTCTGTTCCTCGTGTACTCGCATAGTCCAAAAATTACTTGGTTATCAACCGGTTATTTCTTTTTATTTTTTCTAAACTTAAAGCAAAGCCAAAAAGCAAAGGCGACAAGTGCAAGATTAAAAATGAAACGTGCGTCCATCCCATCCTCCCTTATATTTGAGTTTTAAAAAGGGTTATATAATGCACAGATTCAAGTTTTTTTGCAATATGGAATATGGTTTTCACAAAAAAAACAGAAGACCTGAAATCTTTGTAAAATCAGAATCTTCTGTCTTAGTGACAATGACCTTATAATTGGTTTAATAAGATTTTAACTCGTTTTTTTTATTTGCAATTTGCTAAAAATTGCTTATAGCGCTTCATTTTGGAACAAATGGTTTGTGAGACAATTGGTATTGGTAAAAACACATTATACCATAGAATAAACGTAAACATTTCGGCGAAGCCGTTCGCCTTCCTCGACTCTGCTTTCAGTACGATCTTCCACCGTTTCCGAAACCACAAAAGCGATGTCTTTGTGCTCTCTGGTAATGGATTCCAGTGCCTCTTCAGGCTTGCTGAACATCACGATGTGATTAAACGGGATCCTTTTTTCAGCAGCCAATTCCTGAAACAGGCCGGCATTTTTTTCAGACATGCTCTTGAACTCTTCACAGACCTGATCGCGTGAAGATGAAAAGAGCTTGAATGTTTCGCAGGACAAAGGCGCTGTATTTAAGGCCAGAATTTCATAGGACATCCGCTGCGCCATTTCCAGAGCATAGTCGATGATTTCCGTTGAAAAAGCGCTTTCATTACCCATAACCAGAAGTTTTGTGGGTGCCTGTTCTTCTCTTGGTTCGGCCATTGTCTCCATGGCATATTCGGATTCACCGGCTTCGGCAAAGGTGATCGCTTCCTGATACTTGTATATTTTATTGGCGGTTCTGCTCAAATTTTGTCCGATTCTACCAAAAAATCCTGCCATTTATTTCCTCCTCTATAATTTTATCCCCTTTTACCCTTTAACACATCGGACCTGTTAAATACGCATCTCCGGTCGGATTTCTTCACTGCGCCATATACGAACATCGGCCCTTTTTCGGCTCTCCCTTTCCGGCCGGTCATACATAATATCAAGCGCAATCTCATGTTCATTGGCTTCGGCAAATGTAATTGCCGGCATCAATCTGTCGATTATCTCTTTGAATTTAAGCATGCTTGAATCTCTCCTTAGGTGCGGTTGATTTTTTTCTCTTGTTCATTGGTAGAGCAATTCCTGTGCCAACAGTGTCAAAAAAAGGATAGCCTATTGATAATATTGTTTTAATATGAATATCGGCGCAGAAAAAAAACCTAAAGAATCGTTGCAATTTGCAATGCTTTTTTGGGCTATTGAAAAATATTTATTAATATGAACATGTTATCCA
>PVMK01189297.1_pt1 | contig 12030 bp, 12 predicted proteins | sample 1853481 | NCBI WGS metagenome assembly PVMK01 (sample SAMN08533507, study PRJNA380276) | Marine sediment metagenome, whole genome shotgun sequencing project. | reverse complement strand
CCCGGCGGCCGGGTGAGTGCCGATGCCGCACTGACCGCGATCAACGGGCTGATTAACGGGCCAACATCACCAACGGAGTGGTGGTCGATGTGTCAACCATTTTTGGCGTGGATTACACCGCATGGGACCTCAACCCCTGTGATGTTGACGCGGCTAACGATATCGTCAATGCCATCACGAAATACCTGGAGGAACAGCGGGAGGTTTCTCCAAACCTGACTTACGTGACCATCGTCGGCTCGGACGAAGTGATTCCCTTCGCCCGTAAGCCGGACGAGACATCGATTGCCAACGAATCCACCTTCGCCGGTGAGTTCTTCGATAACGCGATGTTCGGTGCGCTGGTGACGCGGCATTTCCTGTCGGATGACACCTACGGCGATATCGACCCGATCCCGTGGTTCGATCGTTACCTCAACGTACCGGAACTGGGCGTGGGCCGGCTGCTTGAGTCGGCTGAAGACATCCAGACCGCGGCCGAGAACTATATCGCGTTTGGTGGCGTGCTCGATCCGCAGACCGCATTATCAGCCGGCTATGACTTTATTGCCGACGCTTCGCAGGATATCGACGAGACCTTAAACGCCTATGGTCCCGAGCTTGGGTTCAGCGTTGTACCCGCGTTAATCGATCTGCCCGACGTCCTGCCGGATGACGCGTGGACCAAAGAGGACTTCCTGGAAGATACCGCTGTATACAGCACTGATCCTGTCGACCTGGTGTCGTTCAATATGCACTTCGACTTTGACGAAGCGCTGCCTTCGAGTGGTGATGCTGCAGGTAACTACACGGATAACCTGATCAGTGTCACGGACCTGGATGGAACCGACCTGGCCGGTGGGATCTGGTTCACGGTTGGCTGTCATTCCGGCAGCAACATCGCCGATGTATCGGTAGTCGGTGGCGCTCCCAGCCAGGACTGGGCGCAAACTTTCAGCCACCTCGGCGCACTCTTCCTGGCCCAGAACGCCTATGGCCTCGGGCGACACCGAAGCGATAGCCCTCACTGAGCGCTTGCTGGCCATTTTCGCTCGCAATCTCAACGGCAGTCTGACTATCGGCCAGGCTCACGCGTTTGCCAAGCAGCAATACTTTGCCGATTTGGGCCTGTATGGTGAGTACGACTACAAGGCGCTGCAAGCGGCCACTTTGTTTGGTCTGCCGATGTATCGATACGGCAACGGTGCGAGTGGTGGTGGATCCGCTACCGCCGGTCTTGCCCGTTGTAACCGACCCCATTTCAGGCCTGGCTTCGGCTTCGTGGTCGTTGTCCAATACCGGGATTACCAGGAAACGACGAATACCAGCAAAGGTGAGTGTATTCAGCGTCAATGGCGATGTTCAGTTTGTTCACTTCCGGCCATTGCAGCCGATCGTCAGGAGGGATGTGACCAGCCCCGGTGGCGAAATGGCAAGCGGTGCGTTCTTGACAGCGTTGATTACCGAGGACATGGCAGTAGCCGACATCGCCTTCGCCCGGCCGGTTATCGCCCTTGGTGAAATCGAGGCTGAGATCGAGACGGATGAAGTCGTATTCCCGGCTGCGTTCACCAACATTGCCAACTTCAAGGCTCCGCCGCCCACGGGTGGCCCCATTTACACCCCGCCAGCAACTGAACGTGATCGTTGGTCAGTTCACGTCACCGATGGATGGCGGCAACAGCGGCATCGAGCGGCTGTTCCGCAGCTTCGACACCCAGATTTTCTATCGGCCGTCACCCGTCATGGCGGGTGATGATTTTGTCCGGCCGGAGCTGGATAACGTGCAGGCCAGCGTTGTTGGCCCATCCGGCGCCCAACAAGCTGCGTTCTCAGTCGATGCCACCGATGAAGGCACGGTGTTACGGGTGGCGGTGCTGTATTTACAATCGCTCACCGGCAACCCGGCGCTGGGCAACTGGGTGCTGGTCGACCTGGTGCAGGGGGGCGCGGGCAGTAATACCTGGACCGGTGGTGGGTCAGTCGATGCCAGCGTCATTACGAACGGCCACGTTGATTTCATGGTGCAAGCCGTCGACAGCAACGGTAACGTCGCCAACAGCACGTTTAAGGGCCTGTTCTATATCGCCGAGGAATTACCACCGGCGCCTGCTCCGGGCGGTGGTCCAGGCACCATTGGTGTCGTCGTTACAGCGGGCGATGATGAGGTTGATCCGGGCGACTGGATTACCACCGACCCGGTTAAGGTCGTGATTACCGATCAGGATGCGGGGACCCGTTATGAGTACTCAGTCGACTTTGCACCGTTCGTACCCCTGACACCGGCTGGGTTCCTGATTACCGGCGACGGTGTCCACATTGTTACGGTCCAGGGAGTCCGACGGCAGCAACCCGGTGACCTTTGCGATCCTGATCGATACTACGCCGCCGCAGGTTTTGATCACAACGCCGGCGGCCGGTGAGTTTGTCGTTCAGGGTATGGAGCCAGCCGCCGACTTCCACTGTCTGGACGCCGGCTCAGGCATTGATACTTGTGTCGGCACGGTGCCAGACGGGACCCCTGTACCATCGGCGACGACCGGCAGCCAGTCCTTCGTAGTGACAGCCCGGGACAACGCTCAACCGGGATCCGACGGTGGTAGAAAATATTTACTTTGTCGTGCAGCCACTTGAAGTTGGCGGCCCGGCCGATCCGACCGCAATAAGCGACCCGGTCACGATTACCGCTTCGGCCACTGACCTGGCCGGGTTTGCCGAGACCGTCACTATCGATTGGGGTGACGGCGGTCCGCTGGAGACAGTCGATCTGGGCAGCACGGGTGTCAGTAACATGAGCCGCGACCACATCTATCCGGCAGCGGGTGTCTATCAGGTCACGGTCACGGTCGATTACGAGGGGCAATTCACTCAAGTCGGTGTGGTCGATTTGTTGGTGGTGTACGCTCCAAACGACGGTTTCGTGACGGGTGGTGGCTGGATCGACTCGCCATCGGGCGCTTACACCCCGAACGACTCAGACGATGCGGATGTGACCGGCAAAACCCTCTTTAACCTGAGCTTGAAGTACAGGAAAGGCCGGTCGGTTCCCGACGGTTCGACCAACTTCCGCTTTGCTGCCGGCGACCTGGTGTTCAACGCGACCGCCTTTGACTGGATGATCATCTCTGGAGCGCGAGCGCGCTTCGAGGGCCAGGGCACCGTAAACGGGGCCGAGTAGAAACGTACAAGTTCCTGGTTACTGCGCTGGATTCTGACATCTCCGGGGCGGGCATTACCCGGGACAAGATCAGGATCAGGATTTGGCAGGAAAATACTGGCGGTGCTGAAAGCGTCCTTTACGACAGCGGGCTGGGGGCCGCCGACACCGGTGGCAGTGGTGGCGCCACGCCGCTGGGTGGCGGCGCGATCACCATCCATAAAGCCAGGAAGAAATAGACTGAAACCAGTTGAGTCGAGTCGCATTTGACGGCCGCTATTGCTGGTGATCTGGCCCGCTTGGTTTTATAGCCTTGTGGATCAGGTCATTTAACCGCTCTGAGCCGAAATGGGGTAGAGTAGTGCCATTGTGCCTCACGACTGGCTGATCGACTGCGGCATGGGAATAATGTGGTGAGGTGTAGATGTCGTTCTTTGCGGAACTTAAACGACGTCACGTCATTCGTGTCGGTATCGCCTATAGCGTAACGCTGGGTGTTAGTCGAAGTGGCGTCTGTTCTGTTGCCCACCTTTGATGCCCCCGAGTGGGTAATGCGGGCGGTGGTCCTGTTGCTCATCAGCGGCCTGCCGATAGCGTTGCTGGTGGCGTGGATGTTCGAAATCACGCCGGAAGGGATCAGGAAAGAAGACGGCGCGGACACCACAGACGAAGCATTGTTCAAGGCCCGCACTGCTCGCAAGGCGGATTTGGCGATCATGGCGGTGCTCGGTCTGGTCGTGACCTACTTTGTAGTCGAGAAAATCTGGCTGTCGGGAGTGGTGCGGGGCAACATGAATGCAATTGCTGTGTTGCCGTTCACTGACATGAGTCCACGGCGGGATCAGCAATATTTTGCCGAAGGCTTGACTGTTGAGTTGCTGAATATGCTGTCGCGGGTCACCAACTTGCGGGTGACTGGCAAAACCTCGGCTTTTCAGTTCAAAGATTATGAGGGCGATTTCAACTCCATCGGCGAAACGCTGAATGTAGACACCATTCTCGAAGGCAGTGTCCGTACGGTTGACAACAATGTGCGGATCACAACCAACCTCATCGATGCCGAGGAGGGCCACACCTTGTGGTCAGCCAATTACGATCGTCAGCTCAATAATATTTTCCAGGTTCAGGATGAGATAGCCCGCGCGGTGGTCAAAGCACTGGAGGCACGGTTACTCGACAGCGAGGAAGAACCGACTGATCGCGTCGTCATTGCCGAAGCTTACACGGCATATCAGCAAGGTATTTATCTGCAGGGTCAGCTCACGGTTGACGACCAGCAGTCAGCCATCAATTACTTCCAGCAAGCCATCACCAAAGATCCAGCCTTTGCCGAGCCGCTGGTCGGACTGGCGGAGGCCAATCTGATGCTGGCTCTGAACATGGTCGCGATTGATCGCGATGAGGGGATCGGCAAAGCGACCGGCTATCTTGACCAGGCGCTCAGACTGGACCCTGACCTGGCAGACGCCCATGTCTCCAAAGCGCTGATCAAGCAAATCAACTTCCGCGACTTCTTTGGCGCCGAGCTGGATCTCAAGCGCGCCCTGGAAATAGATCCAAAGCACATCACAGCCTTGCGTCGCCTGGGTACTATTTACGGTATGCAGGGCCGGTACGACGAGGCAATGGGGCATGTTCCAGAAAATCATCGATCGCGATCCCGCTGAACACTCCGACCTATTCCAATTACAGCTATAACGCGCTGGCTGCCGGCAATCTGCCGCTTGCAGAGCAAATGATCGGCAAGGTGCTGGAATTCAGTCCCGAAATCAATATTTGCCAATTTCCAGCTAACCCGGGTGTACCTGGCGAAAGGGGAGTTGGCTGAGGCTAAACTAGCGATCGAGCACGAACCGCACCCGGTCTGGAAAAACATCGGCCTGGGCATGATCGCCTGCATGGAAGGCGACAACGCAAGTGGTACCTCGATAGCGGATGAGTTGATCGAGCAGCGAGAGATATTCAATGCTGCCGAAATCTATGGCCTGTGCGGTGATACCGAAAAGGTATTCGAACTGCTGCAGCAAGCCGCCGAAGATCGCGATCCGGCCCTGACCGAAATGCAGTTGAGCTGGGCGCTGACCAGGCTGCGCAATGATCCGCGCTGGATCGAAATCCTCAAAGTGATGGGGCTGCCTGTTTAGCGCTTGTTCTATTTGGTAATCTATACGTAGATTATGACGACCGAATATGTACTCAAGCGCTATGCTGCTTACTACAGGGGTTGGTGCCAGGCCTTTGGTGAGCACGAGAGTGTACCCGGTGAAGATACGGGTATCAGCTGGCTGTTTGGTGAGAACCAGATTGGTTTCATCTCGCCGCGGGAGCAGACAAGGTTACTTCTGCGGGAAATACTGAGGAAACGCGAAACTCCAACACTCACTATCAGCCGGAAAAGTGTCCACATCGGCGCCTTTTATTTCCGGCCTTCCAAGCCGTCAGATGAATCAGCTCTGCTTGCAGTAGCGAAATTCCTGGAGACTGGTCGTGGCTCCCACATCTTTCTGACGTCGCATTTTATGTATGGTACAGGGACAAGAATTCTCACGGTCTCGAACAAGAAACCTTTGTCAATCATCTACAAGGAAATTGGCGCCATGAAGATCAAACTGAGATGAGAGTGTTGAGCCCTCAGGGCAGAGATTCGAGCATTTTAATTGCGGATTGTCCGACCTGGGTGTCTGTACCCATCTGCACGGCGGTTGTCAGGGCCAGGCGAGCTTGCTCGGTATTGCCGAGTTGGCTGTTGACGAAGCCCAACGTTAGCCAGATTCGTTGATACGTCGAATCTACAGCTACGCCCTTATTCAGCACGCCAAGCGCTTCAGTTGATCTACCGAGATTGTAAAGGGTGATGCCCAAATTGTTGTACGTATCCACGTTGTTCGAGCCGGATGCCAACAGCTGCTCATACAAATTCGCTGCTTTGTCGTATTGCTTGTTAGCGAAAAACTCATCAGCTTGACGTGCTATGGCAACCGGGTCCTGGATAATAGACGGACCGGGAAATGCTGATATCAATTGGTCCAGGTCGTTTTCCGTGCTGTTTTCCGGCCATTTAAGTGAGGGCTGGCGTATCACGCCCGGGGCGGCGCTGATCTTGTCCGGGGCTTGTACGTAATATTGGCGCGTGATGGCAAACACCACCAGTCCGAAGATTACCTGGAACACCGTCATCAGAATCCAGAATTTGGCATTGCGAATCATCAAGGTGTAGATTGCCGGTCTGGAGGGATTCTCCAGTATTCCAACTCGATGTCCGCGATATCTACCGGGTGTGAGGTGACCCAGAGCACCAGGCGGTAACCGTCGGTGAAGTAGGGGTCTCCGGTCAGGTTTGCCCGCGGCTGATCGATTGGCGCTTCTCCAACACCACCCAGGTAGGCAACCTTCGCCAGCGCCTGTGAATAGGCCAGGTTTTCCAGCAGGCCTTCGCGGGTTTCATCGATATCCGGATCAATTTTGTGCGTGGTGATGGTTTTCTTCGTGAAACGCACACCGATGTCGCGGCTGATCTGGCCCAGCCACACCGGTTCGCCCTCATAGCGGTAAGGCGACAACCAGAGTCGCAGGTGGTTGCGTTCGTGAATATTATCGCGCGCTTTCTGGAATGCAATATCCTGGCCGCGGTTGAACACGTAAAGGGCACTGACCGGCGAATAGCGGTATTCACCACCACTGATGAAGGAGCCTATGGTTTTCCAGGACGAGCCTTTATAAATGGTTTCCGTCTCGTCCCAGCCGGCACGAATGAAGGCATAATAAACCTCATCCGGGGTACCGATTACGACCAGGTTTACCGGATCGGCCGTACCTTCGCCCTTTTTGTCAGTGGCGCAGCAGGTTTCAGACTCAATTTTTTCAATCAACTCGTCACGGGAAAGGTCAAGGAACTGATCAGCCGGGTACAGGTTTTCCCAGTCCACGGAATGGTGATCGATCCTCAGACCGGGCACCGGGATGAAAAAAGTAAAGGGGGTAAATCCTGACTCGCCAATCAAGTCCACGTTGAAGGCCTTGGTTCCCTCATCGAGCCGACTGAAAACAAAACCACTGTGCTGCCCGCCTGCCGGTACATTGCTGATCATGCCAGCTTCAAAAAACTGTTCGTTGATCAATGATCTTTTGTCACTGACCTTCTTCTTGTCTTTCAAATCCATGTTCGCTGCTTCGATCGGCGTGAAATATACAGGGTCGAGACCAACCGGCAGGAAAGATACCATTTCATCGCGGTTATTCTCAATTTTCAACCACACCGGCTGAACGCCTCGTTTGTAGAGCGGTCTGCCGAAAATATCTTTGCTTTCAGCAGCGCTGGGAACAGCGGCGGTCACGCGTATGCCGTCTCTTTCCTGGCTCTGGGCACGGTCCAGATAGCTACCTTCGTATTCAGGGGCAGTCTGTGGTGTTGAGGAACAGGCCGCAACAAGAACCAGGAAGCAAAGTACGGCTGTCAAACGCGGCACGAATCCCAACAAGGTCTTATTATTTGAACAGGGCAGGGGATTCATCGGGTGAACGGCGGATCATCTATTGCCGCCTTCCTGGTTTCGAGTAAAGAAACGGGTTCGCCCGACAGCCAGATTATAATCCGGTAACCGTCAGTGAAATACTCGAGGCTGTTGAAATCATAGCGGGCGCTTTCTATGGAAACGGACCCGGATCCCGCCATCCAACCGACTTGTTCCAGGCTTTGCGCATACCAGACATTCTGTAACAGGTAATTTCGCCCTTCGTCCACGTCGGGATCAATCCTTGCACCGAAAACAGCCTGTTCCAACTGTGTCCTCTGGCCGATAAAATGAACGATCTGCGCCAGCCAGACCTCTTTGCCCTCTATCAGCATGGGCGCCAGCCACAGGTTCAATTCATTGCGTTCCCTGGCGCCAGCACCCTGGTTGCGGAACACGGCGTCTGGAATGCGTCCATACAGGTAGTTCGCTTTCGCCAGTTGGTTCTCATCACGAATTTTGGGTGATTCATGCCACCCCGCACGCAGCAGCGATAGCAATACATCTATTCCTGGTGCAACTATGACGATGCCCAGGGGCAAGCCTTGCTGCTCACCGGACTGGTCCGTGCTAAACCAGGGCAGGTTCTCAAGCCCGGTACGCAGACCGGCAAGGTCATAATCATGGATCTCAGAAAGGTCATAGAGTTTGTCGAAATCGACAGTCTGATGGTCAGGAACGAATCCTGGAACGGTAATAAAAAAGGCAAAGCTTTCATCTACACCACTACTGAATATGTCTACGTTGAAAGCTTTGGTTCCCTTGCTTGCATGGGTGAAAACATAACCCGATCTGCTTTCACCTGCAGGAACGTGCCGCGGCATTGCACTGCGGTAAAACCGTTTGTTCATCTGGCGCCGAGCCTCTTTGGTGAAGCCCTTGCGGTGCATGTAAGCCACTTCCAGCGGTGAAAAATAATCGGGGTCAACGCCAGTGGGTGCAAACCTCACACGTCCTTCACTGTTGTTCTCGATATTCAGCCAGACAGGCTGAATACCCCGGTCGTAAATCGGGATTCCGAAAATGGCCTGCGCTTCAGCTTCACCGGGAACGGAAGCAGAGATCGTAATTTTGCCTTTCGTTTCAGATTTTGCACGGTCACGAATTGGAAATGAACTGGTGCTTTCGTAGTGATAGGACTGGGTGGCGCAGGCAGAAAGAAGCAGGGCAAGCGTGACTAAAATGACAAAGCTGAAGCCTGCCCTGAGCCGGGATTCGAAGCTGGTTATATAAAAAGACCGGACAGTCATCCCCTTAGTTTAAGTCCTTATACAGGTATCTGCTATAGAAAGGAGCAAACTTCTACTGTAAGAGGTCGCTTGCGGCCGAAAAGCCTTCAGATTCTCATTTAACGCCCAGTCGCGCGCAAGCACGCTCTTACAAAATACTTTTACCCATTGCACTGAGTATTAACTGCAGCGCACGCTCCGCGCTGATGTTTTTATGATCTAAAAATGGATTTAATTCAACGACTTCCATCGATAACAGACCGCCATGATCCGCGCAATACTCCATTAACAGGTGGGCCTCACGGAAACTGACTCCACCTGGGACCAGGGTACCGGAACCCGGTATAACCGTGGGATCGCAGCCATCAACATCGAAACTGATGTGAAAGCCGGCGGTGCCGTCATTGACAATCTGCATGGCGCGTTGGGCGACTGCAGCCATACCGTGTTCGTCGATTTCACGCATGGTAAAGGCATGAATTCCGGCCTCACGGATGATTTTACGTTCACCAGCATCGATATCACGGATACCGATCAGGGCGACGTTTTCAGGCTTAACCTTGGGGCTGAAGCCCAGGATGTTTCTGAAATCATCATCACCTTTGCCCAGCAAGTGCGCCAAGGGCATACCGTGAATATTTCCGCTGGGAGAAACGCCAGGCACATTCATGTCGCCATGTGCATCAAACCAGATCAGGCCCAAAGACTGGTCACGGTCACGACAGTAACTTGCCGTACCGGCAACGGTACCCATGGCAATGGAATGGTCGCCGCCAAGCACCAGTGGAAAAGCGCCTTCTTCCAGGGGATGTTTAACTTCAGCGGCGAGCTGTGTGCATACTTCAAGGATTTGTGGCTTAAAACGCGCTTTGACGTCCTCTGGAGAGCGGGTTTCCATCGCCGGAGCAGGAATATCTTCCTCGCGAGCTACCGAGTAACCAAGGCGCCTGAGTTCTGCACCCAGGCCCGCTGTACGTAAAGCGGAAGGCCCAACGTCCGTGCCACGGCGACTGGCGCCGAGATCCAGGGGTACGCCTATGATGCGTACTTCGCGGTCAGTGACTTTTTTCATCGTTGTTGTTCGATTAACGGCTTAATGTTTATATTGGGTAAACATCTTAATTCACCATGGCTTGGTAAAGCTAACCCAGGACAATAAAATACATTAAGTAAAACTGATAAGTTAATGATAATAAAGTTTAAAGAGTGTCAATTAAATTGATCACGAAGAAATAAGGGATTGGAAAGGGCGCAACTCTATATTTACCCGATTTACCTGGCAAATGGTCAGTTCCTCTATATTATTTAACATAATATACATTATACGCATATCGAACGAACTCCAGACAAGCAAAACAGTTACTATCCCTGTTCATCCCCTTTCTCAAGAAAAGGCCCGGATCATAATGAAAAAGTCAGGCGCCGGTTTATTGACACTTCTTATCTGGCTGCACGCACCTGCAATTCTTGCAAAAGACGACACTGGTGACAAACCACGTTACCAACTGCTGCGCGTACTCGAAGTGGAAGGCCGCCAGGGAGTGGCCACGGATGGGGAGATCTACATTGTCAGTGGCAACAGTACACTCTATCGGTACAGCAAATCCGGTGAATTGCTCACCAGGAATGAAACCGCCCTGGATGATTTACCCCGTGCGGCCAACCACATCGGGGATATTAGCGTTCACAAGGGAGAAATTTTTGCCGGTATTGAGCAGTTCGAGGATGGCAAAGGCAAGGACATCCAGATCGCCGTATACGACGCCCGCACCCTCGCCTATAAACGGTCCATCCCATGGGAACCGGAATCAGGCCAGGTCGAAGTAAGTGGGGTCGCCATCGACCCCCGTAACAACAGTATTTGGCTAACGGATTGGGTCAACGGCCGTTATCTATATCGCTACGACCTGAAAACAGGCGCCTACTCCGCCAGATTACATCTTCGTGCCCCTCCCCAGTGGCAGCAAGGCGTGGCATTCCTGGATGGATATTTGTACATCACAGCAGACGACGGCGATGCCGAAGATTCGGAAATTGACAATCTTTGGCGCGTACCTGCTGAAACGCGTGATACCGCTGCCTACGTAACCCACGAACACGCCTTTCGCCAGTTTCGACAGGTGGGAGAGATCGAGGGCATTACCTTCGATGAAACCGCCGGGGAGATGATTGTATTGGCGAACCGGGGCAAGCGCATCGTGTTGGGAATGCCCAAGGGACTCTACCCGGGATATGATCGGGAAATACACGAGTTGTACGTGTACAAGATTCAGTAGCTAAACTGTCGCCTCTCCTTCCATGTAAATCGACTTGCCGGGCAGCGCAAATTTTGCCCCGGAGTCCTGCACAATCTCCATCACGCGGAAGTTCAGATCTTCTCCGATTTCGAGTGATTCTGCAAAGACCGTGGTTTTCATAAATGAATGGACCTTGATCAGGATGGCGTCTTCATCAAATTCGGCAAACCGGGCGCGTATGGGATCATCATAGACTCGTTCGTGCTGCTCGAGCATTTCCACGATGTTAGTTAAAACAGTCCGTAATTGTTCCGCCGTGGTGTCATAACGCAAACGCAAGGTCGGCCAATATCGAATTTTTTCGCGAGCGGATAAATTCTCAATTTCCATGATCGCAATACGCGCGTTGGGAATGTGCACCAGCGTATTGGACAAGGTGCGGATTAACGTGCTTCTCAGCCCAATATCTTCTACATGCCCTTTGACCGTGCCGCAGACGCACAGGTCCCCTACCCGGATCGGCGCCTGCGTGAACAGTGTCAGCGCACCCATCATATCTTCCATTGGCTTTTGCAGCGCCAGGGCCAGGGCCAGGCCGCCCACGCCGAGGCCGGCCAGAACGGTGGAGATATTGACCCCCATGTTACTGAGCCAGAACAGGGAGCCAAGCAGCAAAACCATCAACTTGGCGACGGTCGTCATGGGCTGTATTAACTTGGCGGCACCCGGGCGACCCAATTTGATCAGCTTCTCCTGCTTGTGTTTCTTGACCAGATTGATGATTAGCCACAGCGCCCAGATCAAGACGATCGTGTTCACAGTTTTCGCTTCCAGGATTTCTTCGGCTTTTGCACTGATACCCAGTGTTCCCAGGGTAAATTCGCCGACCAACAGTATGGCCACCGCAACCATCGGCC
>PVMK01136069.1_pt1 | contig 12030 bp, 5 predicted proteins | sample 1853481 | NCBI WGS metagenome assembly PVMK01 (sample SAMN08533507, study PRJNA380276) | Marine sediment metagenome, whole genome shotgun sequencing project. | reverse complement strand
AATTGAACCCAATCGCCTTCAGGCCCATATATTTTCTCAAATTCCGACAGACACTCCTCTTTGACGATATATTCCCAGATGTAAACAAAAACCATTTTTGTCATAACTAGCACTCCTAATAATTAAGCACAACGTACGAATAAAAAAGGTTATGCCCTTTATTTCAAAATATAGTTGGATAAATCTACCTAAGAAATAGTAATTCCTAATGTGCTCTTTGGGTCGTTTCCGGCCTTTCGTCAATGACTGCTTTCGGCCAAAAGCGGCCGTTCAGGCTCACCTTGGAAACCCCACCTTATCTAGTATTTCCTGCCAGCGAGGATCGTGGTGAAGAGGATTGAAGAACGGTTGCCACTTAATCAACCACATCCAATACTCATGGTCCACGTAGGCTTTTTCGAGCCATTCAAAGGCGGTGTCCACTTCTCCCATTTGGGCATAGATCGATGCCAGACTATACGACGGACTTTGTCCACTTGAGCTCCCATAACTTGTTTTAATCTCTTCAATCAACTGCTTGGATTTATCGGCCTGCCCAAGATGGTAATAGGTAATGGCTTTTACACTTAATCCTAATGGGAGTCCTACATTATATTCCTCTAAGGTACTTAAAGCTTCTTCATACATTCCCAAGTAAGAATATACATGGGCACTCTGTATGGCCAGTGCAAACGAACCTGATTGATCAATAATTATATCATGAAGGTTCTTAGCCTCTTCAATCGTCTCCAAAGCTCGGTCGTGTTGTTTGGTAAAATATAGTCCAACAATTTTCCAGGTCCATTGATATAGATCCAAAGGGTCAACTTCCAAGGCTTGCTCGGATCCATTCAAGAATTCATCAAATCTTCCGGTTGCCCAAAGTAAACCGGGCAGAGAGGAAGTAGGGTTCAGCCGCTTCATGATAGTAACTTCCTTTTCAGCAGCTTCAAAATCCCACTCATACCACAGGTGCATTCGTGCCTTATGACTATGAGCAGCCAAATTATCAGGGTCAATTTCCAAGGCCTTGTTATAGTAGGGTGCAGCTATTCTCACAGCCTCTACAGGGTCGAAAGGTTCCAAGAGAACATCCTCACGCCACGGAATGGTTCTCCAAAATCCTAATTCAGCATATGCATTAGCAAATTCTGGATCAATAGCTATAGCCTCCTCAAAAAGTTTGATTCCAGCAAGATGATTCCCAGCGATCACTTGTGCTTTTGCCTGCAGGTATCTGTTATACGCTTCGGCATTTGTAGTAGGTTGAGATTCAATTCTTAACCTTATTTCAGGAGCAATCTCTGCCGCTAATACCTGAGCAATTCGCTTGGCTACATCACTTTGAACTTCAAAAATATTGGTGAGTTGCCTATCATAAGACTCTGACCAAAGGTGCATATCGGTATCTCCTTCTATTAGCTGTACGGTAATTCTAACTTGATCACCATCTTTTCTTACACTTCCTTCTAAGGCAGTAGCTACATTCAATTCCTCAGTGATCTCATGCACAGATTTAGTTGTTCCTTTATACCGCATGGCCGTAGTTCGTGAAATGACCTTTAAATCTTGGATCTTTACCAGGTGATTTAAAATCTCCTCCATCATACCATCGCTGAAATATTCTTGTTCAGGATCGCTGCTCAAATTAGTAAAAGGTAAAACCACTATTGACTTATCTAAGGACGCTAACTGAGATTCGTCTGCGGTAGTACCTGTGTTAAAGTTGGAATACAAAAAGTAAGACAATAGTAAGACTATCAAAACTCCTCCCCCTACAAAGGCCATCCTTCTAGAGTTGCTGGATTTAGGTGCTACCTCTTGTGGGGCAGCGGATGGCTCAGGTTTAACCATCAGTTTCACTCCCTCAACGTGCACCTGGTAAACCTTTACTGGTTTCTTTACATTCTTCAGCTGTTTCTCACCTACATAGGTGGATTCAATATCCTTCTTGTTTATTAGGTTATTATGAACGGATTCTGAAACTAAAATACCACCAATAGGTGCTAGTGGCTCAAGACGTGAAGCAATATTTACACCATCCCCAAATACATCATTATCTTCAAAAACAACCTCACCCTCATGAATGCCAATCCTGAGTTTTAAATCAGGTTCATTTTCACATGCTTTCTGTATCTCTTTAGCACAGTAAACCGCTTCTGAAACGGAATTGAAGCTGGCCAAGATCCCATCTCCGATCTCTTTGAGCCACCTACCATTGAACTTCTCTATGATGGGCTTCTGTATCCTACGATTCTTCTTCAGCAACTCAAATGCTTTCTGCTCATCCTCTCCCATTAACGCAGTGTACCCGACGATGTCGGTAAACATAATGGCAGCAAGCTGACGGGATTGGGACATGGTACTTCAACTTACGAAAAATACCATTATGGTGCACTAATTAGAATTTGGTGACCGGCCACTTTGGGTCTAGGCTGTGTGAAAACTCAAAAACGGCCTAATGTAATCCTCTTTAAACTCGATTGGATTTCGATTGAAGTTAGCAATCGCTAGAAGGGAGTTATCGGTTTAGAAGCCTCACAAACGCCGAATAGTCTACATTTGATCTTGCTATCAATAATCGCCCTTTCTTAAGCTAATGTGACGTTTTTACACGGCCTCGGTCCAAAGCAGCCGTTCACTGCACACCATAAATCGATTGAAATCGACCTACGTCACAAAGGAATATTTGGAAATCAGTACGTTAATGAATTCGATCAAGATAGTTTTACTGTCCCTAACAAGTATTCTGTGTAGTTGTTTAGTTGATAAAGACTCATTTTGTAACCAAATTGATCTTGACAAAAATGAAACTGTTGAGGAGTTTTTGAAATCGATAAAAAATGACGAAAAAATTCCTACAATTTTATCTAACCGGAGTCAAATGAAGGCAGGATAATGATGATTTGGGTATTCGCTAGGAATTACAAACTCTGAACTTGGCCAGAACTAAGCAAAGAAGCAAGCAGATAAGGGGAATTTAGCAATCCTGCTCCTGCAGGGCATCAATCCAGGCACGGATTAGCTCCACACCCTCTTCGTCCACCAGGGTCTTGCTTAATTCAGGCATTCGTTCAGAAGGCCTGGTGCTATTCATGCGATACCATGAAGCAGAGCCCTCAAATCAATTGGGTTCAATAAAAACCCCTACTTTAATCATTCACGGGCTAAAAGATCTGGCTTATATTTCTAAACATGCCAAGATATTGGAAAAGAGATATCCAACAGCCAAAGCTTGAATTCCAGAGGCAACAAGCCTAGCCCTCCTCCAAATCCACCTTTATTCCTGCCAATGACAAATTCTCGTCAATAAACTGCTTGTCCCAGAGGTTAGAGATAACCGCAGAGATATAGGGGTTTTGCAAGGCCCAGACATAGGCCTTCATCGGAGCTTTCAGGTCTCCGGGTACAATGCGATTTACTTTGTCGATCCGCCATTGGGGGATAGGCTGAATGGCTTTGTGGTGAGTAGCTACTGCCATTGCAGCCTTCATGGCGATAATGCCCAGCCCATTTTGGTAGGCATTGGCTATGGCATCTTCCAGGTAGCCTCCATTGGCAATGTTATAAGCACACATCACCACATCGTATTCCCCGGTCTCCGTCGCTGCCCGTAAGACTCCTGCAGGATCATTGTGAGTAGAAACACCCAGAAAACGCACCTTGCCTTCTTTTTTCAATTCCCTGAAGGTTTCATAAATCTCAGGGATTTGTACTTCTTCCGGACAATTGGCACCATGAGGGCACATCAGGATATCAAAATAATCCGTTTTGGCCCGGGTAAGGCTTCCTTCCAAAGAGTCCTTGATTTTTTTCCTGAACGCCTTGCTCCCATCCACTTGATGGCCATAATCTTTGACCATGGCATTGGCGAGGTAAGAAGGGTCATTGCTACGTTTTTGTCCGGGCCAGTAGGTAAAGAAATATCCCGGTTTGTCTATGCCCCGCTCAGCCCGGATCTCTTTAGCTCGGTCAAGTATGGCATTTTGCTTCTCTGATGGAAGTCCCTTGAAAATGTCCTGATAGAGGTTCGAGCGTACATCTGTAAAACCACTGATTTTGGTGGTCATAAAGACTTTGGCACGCATAGAGGGGCTGTTGATAACTTTGCTATAGGCAGTTTCACAATCCCCCCTACCATACGCAGGCGCCATATCCAGATAATTGAGCCCTTTTTCCAGCGCGTAATGCACATGCTCGTAATTATCACTTCGTACGGGATCACCTCCGCTGACGACTTCAGAGATCATCATGCCCGTGCGGCCCAACATTCGATAGGACATTTCCTCATTGCGGTTGCGCCACTCCGGCTGTATACCTGCAAGGGGATGGGGTTTTTCTTTAGGTTTCAGTTCAGAGCTTGTAGTAGCGTCCAATGCTAAGGGTGTCAGCGCCAGACCCCCGATTCCTGCGCCAGTTTTTCTTAGGAAATTTCTCCTTGTGAGGGCGTCCTGTTCTTTTTTATTTTTTATTTTTTTCATAGTAGTTTCGCAATAGTTGTTCTAATATTTATTTTTTGATTCTACTCATGCTCGCTGGCCGAAAATCCGGCGAACTGGGAAGGCAATGAGTGTTGGCCTGGGATTTTCATGAATTCCACATAGTGATGCCCCTGGCATTTGGATACTTTTTTATCAAAGAAAAAAGTATCAATACAGAGTCTGGAGTAAATGTTGTCTGACAAGTATGTTGGCAGTGGAATGAAGTCTTTTAATGAACTGCTTTGCCTCTCTAATTCTTTAGTTTCTATATAATTTTTTAAGGTCATAGTGTACTCACCATCTGAATTTGATTGAAGCCTAATATTGTTGTTAGATACCCAAAATAATTGCTCATAACTTATTTTGATGAGCAACAAACACCCCTCTCAATTTGGAAATAAAGAGGCACAAATGAAAATATTATTCATCTTGGTTGATGATGCCTGCTGCTTTGCAGTAAATGGCTCTGTTTTGACCACAGGTTCCACACCCTCCACCTGCACAGAATAAACCCTTATTAGCTCCTTTACATTCTTGAGCTTCTCTTCACGAATATAAGTTGATTCTATGTCTTTCTTATTTCCAAGATTACGGTGTACAGATTCTGAAACAAGGATTCCTCCAATTGGAGCTAGTGGTTCCAGGCGAGATGCGATATTTACACCGCTACCAAAAACATCTTCACCATCAAATACCACTTCTCCTTGATGGATACCTATTCGTAGGTTTAATTCGGATTCACTCTGGCAGGTTTTCTGAATTTCTTTAGCACAATATACCGCATCGCTAACGGTAGAGAAACTAGCTAGGACTCCATCACCGATCTCTTTCAACCACCTACCATTAAACTTCTCAATGAGGGGCCGTTGTACCGATCGGTTCTTCTTTAATTGCTCAAATGCTTTCTGTTCATCCTCTCCCATAAGGGCTGTGTAGCCCACTATATCGGTAAACATTATGGCAGCTAGTTGACGAGATTGGGATGGCATGAATACAAAGTACGAAAAATACTATGAAGGTGTATATACCTGATTATTATCAGAAGTGGTGAACGGCAGCTTTCGGCCAAAAGCGGCCAGTCAAGATAGTACTATTTAATTCCAACCTTTGATATTATACTTGAAATATTAATGTGTTATGGGCTTCTTTAAATTAGTGGTATATTCAAAAAAACCCTGGTAATGAATTTTTCAACCATATGCATTTTATTATTGCTAGTTGTTGCCTGTACAAATTCTGAGATAAAAAACTCTGTGAATAGTGAAACGGCAACAGCCCCTTCAGCTGATAAAATTGATACGGTTTTGAGCATACATGGACACTCTAGAGTGGATCCATTTTTTTGGTTGCGACTTACAGATGCACAAAAGGCCTCAGATAGCCCGAACCATCAGACAGTGGCAGTAATGGAATATCTTAATGCTGAAAATTGGTACACAAAGCAGATGCTGGCTCATACCGAAAAGTTTCAAGATAAATTATATGCAGAGATAACTGGAAGGATCAAACAAGATGATGAGTCAGTTCCATATTTTAAGAATGGGTATTGGTATTACACTAGGTTTGAAAGGGATAAAGAATATCCAATATACTGTCGCAAGAATAATTCCTTGGATTCCAATGAAGAGGTGATGCTCAATGTTAATGATTTGGCAATTGGATACTCATACTATCAAGTTAATTCTTTGAACGTAAGTCCTGATGACAAAATTGTGGCATTTGCAGTGGACACATTAAGTAGACGAATCTACACTATTAGATTCAAGAATCTGGAAACTGGTGAAACATTACCTGATCAACTTGAAAATACCTCCGGTAGCAGTGCTTGGGCAAAAGATAATACCACCTTTTTTTATACTACAAAAGATGAAGTTTCATTACTGGAAAATAGGATTTGGAAGCATAAGCTTGGAAACGATCAAAACCAGGATACTATGGTATACGAGGAGGAAGATAAATCATTTTATAGCGGAGTATACAACTCGAAGTCTGGAGATTATGTGATTATACATAATACTAGTACACTAACCAGTGACTATCACATTCTCCAGGCAGACGACCCTGATGGAGATTTTCAACAATTTACACCCCGGGAAACTCCACATGAATATTCTATTGAACACTTTGATGATAAATTCTATGTATTAACTAATTGGGATGCTACAAATTTCAAACTGATGGAAACTCCAATCAGCCTAACTGAGAAATCAAATTGGAAGGAGGTGATTCCGCACCGAGAGGAGACATTCATAGATGCAATTGAGGTCTTCAAAGGATTTCTGGTGGTTAGGGAGAGATCAAATGCTCTTGTTCACCTTAGGGTGATCAATCAACAAACCAAGAAAGAACACTATCTCAAATTCGATGAGCCTGCTTATGTTGTTTATCCTGCTACTAATGTTGAGCTCGATTCAGATGTACTTAGATTTGGGTATGCATCCTTAACAACTCCTAATTCAATATTTGACTACAATATGGGTAATCAAGAGAAGCAACTAAAGAAGCAGGAGGAAATCGTAGGAGGCCATAATCCAAATGATTACCAAACAGAACGCATTTATGCAGTGGCTCGTGACAATGTCCGAGTTCCAATATCACTGGTTTACAAGGAAGGAATAAAGAAAGACGGACAAAATCCCTTATTACTGTTTGGTTACGGAGCTTATGGTATATCAATGGATCCGTGGTTTAACTCACCCCGATTATCATTGTTAGACAGAGGATTTATTTTTGCCATCGCCCATATCAGAGGAGGTCAGGAGATGGGAAGACAGTGGTATGAAAGTGGTAAAATGTTTAATAAGATTAACACGTTTAATGACTTTATTGATTGTTCGAAACATCTAATAAAGGAAGGGTATACTAATGAGCAACATTTATATGCATTGGGTGGTAGTGCAGGAGGACTATTAATGGGAGCTGTTGTTAACATGGAACCTGATCTGTTCAATGGTGTTGTTACTGCTGTACCTTGGGTAGATGTAGTGACCACAATGCTAGATGAAAGTATTCCTCTAACCACTAATGAATTTGATGAATGGGGTAATCCTAAAAACAAAGAATCTTACAATTATCTGCTTTCATATTCACCATATGATCAGGTGAAAGAACAAGACTACCCAAATATGCTGGTTACTACTGGGCTATATGACTCACAAGTTCAATACTGGGAACCCGCAAAATGGGTGGCAAAACTTAGAGATATGAAGACTGACAACAACTTGTTATTGCTGGACATTGATATGGATACAGGGCATGGAGGTTCTTCAGGGCGGTTTAAGAGACATAAAAGAACTGCCCTAATGTATGCTTTTATCCTAGACTTAGAGGGGATCATGGAATAGAATAGTAACTAATAAGTCAGTTTATGACTTTGTTAAGTCTAATTCCAAAACTATCAATCGTAACACCTGAATGGCCCCTTTCGGCCAAAAGCGGCCGTTCGACTTTATGCCCAAATTACTCCTAAAACATTAACTCGTCGTATGAATGTTTGACCTTATCCATGAGATTTAAGAATCGACGCTCTTCACGTAGATTCTCCAAGAAGGGATCATACGAAGAAAAAAGGGGATAGTTTATAAAGCCTCTGTTTACTGCATGTTCAAGCCAGTCTAAAGCTTGTTCATTTCGTTTCATCAAGGAATAGAAATCTGCAATTAACCAACTCCACTCCACGTCAATTTTAAGCTTCTCCTCCTCTTCTGCTGTTAAAATTACGTTTTGATCTGGATTCTGGATTGCAGCCTTGAAAAATTTTCCTATTACCGCAAAAATAGACCCCGAAGTATCCGAAATATATCGCTCTAGTACTGAAATGGCCTGGTGCTTATTCCCATTTAACATTGAAAAATATGCATAATATAATTGCACCTGTGGTATTTTAGGATAAATTTGATATGCTTTATTTATTTCTTCAAAGGCCTTTTCTAAATCACCTTTCATATAAAACACTAAAGCTAAAAGGGGATGATAAACAGGATTATAAGGGTCTACTTTCCTCATTAGAACCGAATATTTTTCGGCCTCTTCGGATTGTCCAAGATAGGAATATCCCAATATCAGCAGCCACAGATTATCATGATCATTTGGATTCGAATTATATGCTGTCTGAACTTGAATCACTGCGTCTCTAATGTTGCCCTCATAAAAGGATAAATATCCCAGCAAGATATGTCCCATGGGGCTATTGGGTGATAATTTAAATACCTTATCAGCTAATTGACGGACTTTTTTAAAAATGCTTCGATCTACCTTAATAAGGACATTCATTAGGGATAATAATGTCGCTCCCATCTTTGAATAGAGAAAAGGGTTTTCACCCTCAATTTTCAATGCATCATCCAGGTATTGTAGCGCTCGTTTGAGCCCGTCCTCTTTCCATTGAAAAATTTCATATTGCGCTTTCTGATAAAGTTCATAAGCTTTTACATTTTCAACCGGGCGATTGGCAATTTGTAGGCTTTCCTCTTTAGTAAGCTTAATATTTAAAGCGGATACAATCTGCCGGGATACTTCCTCCTGCAAATCAAAAACATCTTCCATGGTGCCTTTGTATTTTTCTGCCCAGAGGTGTTGGTCACTAACAGCATCAATTAATTGTGCCGTGATTCGAAGACGATCCCCTGATTTTCGGACGCTACCTTCTAAAATATATTGAGCACCCAATTCTTTCCCAATGGTTTTTAAGTCTTTATTGGCGTTTTTTAAAACCATTACAGAGGTTCTGGAAATGACTTTTAGGGTGTGTATTTGTGATAAATCGGCAATAATCTCTTCCGTTAAGCCGTCGCTGAAATATTCCTGTTCCGGATCGGAACTCATATTGGAAAAAGGAAGCACTGCAATGGTTTTTTCGGTTTTTACTTCTTTTAATTTACCTGTTATTTCTTCTTTATTGGGAACCAGTAGACCCACATTTGCCAATGCATATATTGTCATTGATTCATCTATATTTTTAAACTCAAAACTACCCATAGAAGCCAATTTATACTCGGGATGATTCTTTATCTGATTCCGCACATTACTAGATAATAAAACTGCTCCCGGAACCCCTAGTGATTCCACCCTTGAAGCAATATTCACAGCATCACCAAATACGTTATCGTCTCTGAAAACTACATCTCCAGTATGCAAACCAATACGAACAGGTACTTTTGGTTCGAGCTGAAATTCTTTTTGCAAACTTTGAGCACAGACCACTGCATCGACAGAACTGTAAAAAATAACCAAACAACCATCTCCGTAAAATTGGATTATTTTTCCCTGATTTTCAGCCACATCTCTTTCCAGCTGTTCTTTGAATTTTTGGAGGTTGGCCAAGGCTTGTTGCTCACTGGCTTGCATAAGAGCGGTATAGCCCACAATATCGGCAAACATGATAGCAGCAAGTTGGCGGGATTGGGACATGGTACTACAAAATATGAAAATATAACTAAGTAAGCCAGTAGGACTTCAGGATAGGAGTAATAGATGGAAATTTTGCCTAACGGTGACTGGCAGCTTTCGGCCAAAAGCGGTCATTCACAATCACTTAGGAAAACCCACTTTATCTAGCAACTGCTGCCAACGAGGATCATTATAGAGCGGCTCAAAGTGTGGCTCCACCTTTAATCGGTACATATACACATCATGATTCACATAGGCCTTCTGCAACCAATTAAAAGCAGTGTCAATACCTCCCATTTGGGCATGGATCATTGCAAGGGAGTAGGAAAGACTGGCTCCAGATGCAGGCAATGTTTTTATCTCATTAATTAAGTCATGGGATTTATTTTCCTGGCCAAGATGGAAATAGGCAATCGCTTGACAACTTAAAACATAAGGTAGTTTTGATTCATTTAAATGTGCCTTAATGGTTTCAATAACTTCTTCATACATTCCCAAGGAAGAATAGACCAGAACAGTCGAAATTGTCAGAAAGGTCGAACCTCCTTTCTCAATAACTATATGATAAAGTTTCTCAGACTCATCAATTGCCTCTAGCGCCTTCTCCTGTTGATTGGTAAAATAGAGACCCTGGATTTTGTGTGCCCAAGTTCCCAGTGACAGAGGATCGATCTTCAATTGTTGTTCGGAGCCTTGCAAGAGTTCTTCAAATCTCCCTGTTGCTCTTAGCAACCCTCCAAATGTGGCTGCCGGATTTAACTGTTTTACGATTTCGTACTCCTTCTCAGCGGCTTCAAAATTCCATTCGTACCACAAATGCATCCGTGCCTTATTATGATGTGCTAACAAATTATTGGGATCAATTTCCAGAGCTTTTTCATAGTAAGGGGTGGCTATTCTTACCGCCTCTGCAGCGTCAAAGGACTCAATCTCAAAAATGTCATCCCGCCACTTGATGGTTTTCAAATCACCTAACTCCGCGTATGCGTTGGCAAATTCACGATCAATAGTAATAGCTTCCTCTAAAAGTTTGATTCCAGCTGGATAATTACCAGCATTTCTTTGTGCCTGTGCCTGCAAGTACAAATTATATGCTAAAGTGTTAGCCGTAGGCTGAGATTCAATTCTTAGCCTTGTCTCAGGACTTACCTCCGCCTGCAGTACTTGGGCAATTAGTTGTGCTACATCACTTTGGACCTCGAATATGTCAGTAAGCTCTCGATCATACGATTCTGACCACAGGTGAGTGTCTGTATCTCCTTCAATTAGCTGTACGGTAATCCTGATTTTATTACCGTCCTTTCTTACACTTCCTTCTAAAGCGGTAGCCACATTCAGCTCATCTGTTATTTCACTCACAGATTTAGTAGTTCCTTTGTACTGCATGGCTGTGGTCCTGGAAATAACCTTTAGATCCTCAATCTTCGCCAGATGATTCAATATCTCTTCCATCATCCCGTCGCTGAAGTAATCTTGATCTGGGTCATTGCTCATATTAGTAAAAGGCAAGACAACTATTGACTTATTTATAGCAGCTACCTGAGGTTCAACTGATGCAGTACCTGTGTCAAACTTGGAATACAAAAAGTAAGACAGCAGAAGGATTATTAAAACTCCTGCAACCGCAAAAGCGATTTTTCTAGGGTTATTAGATTTAGGTGATACCTCCTGCGGGGCAGCGGATGGTCCTGGTATAACCATGGGTTCCACGCCTTCCACATGTACCTGGTACAACTTCACCGGCATCTTTACATTTTTGAGCTGCTCCTCGCCTACATAGCTAGACTCAACATCCTTCTTATTTAATAGATTATTATGAACAGCCTCGGTTACTAGTATTCCACCCACTGGTGACAAAGGCTCGATGCGTGAGGCAATATTTACTCCATCACCAAACACATCATCTCCTTCAAATACTACCTCTCCAAGGTGGATGCCGATTCTAAGGTTAAGGTCAGGATGATCTTGGCAAGTCTTCTGAATTTCTTTGGCACAGTAAACGGCATCGCTAACTGTAGAGAAACTAGCTAGTACTCCATCACCCATCTCTTTTAACCATCTACCGTTAAACTTTTCGATAATGGGACGCTGAACACTACGATTTTTCTTCAGAAGCTCGAATGCTTTCTGCTCGTCATCACCCATCAACGCAGTGTACCCAACAATATCGGTAAACATGATG
>PVMK01146873.1_pt1 | contig 12031 bp, 9 predicted proteins | sample 1853481 | NCBI WGS metagenome assembly PVMK01 (sample SAMN08533507, study PRJNA380276) | Marine sediment metagenome, whole genome shotgun sequencing project. | reverse complement strand
TCAGATAGCTCATTTAATAAATCAATTGTTAATACTTAGCACAAAATTTCAAGAACTTCTAACCAATAAGATCACTATAAAGCATCTATGGAAATGCATGATCGGATTTCTTAGTCATGACATAATGTGCCATTATGAAGATTTCTGCTGGGTGCTGGGAGTTGTGGCATTTGTACCGTCAGAAGGCGGCAGCGGGGAAAAAATTGGTTCAAAAAACTCTTGTTGATCCACTCAGTTCTTGACCGGCAAAGCGATTACTTATCAATCACTTAGCTGAAAGGATTCTTTATCCTATGAGCTTATTAGTTGCACAATTCTAGCTCAAACAATTTTTTCCTGACAGTCCGGTCATGTGGCGATGGCTGGGTAGTTGCCAATGACAAATTGAGCTTTGCGTCCGTAGACAGTTAAGTTGTGAATGCCTCAATTTCCGCGGTTTGCTCTGGCCTTGGCTTCAATAAATCCTTCAACAGTTTCAAGATCATTGGGCAGAACACTAAAACGTTCACCTAAATCAAATAATGCACTTAATTCAGGTGGCATATGGGGTTTATGTCCCGTCGCTTTTTCAACGGCATCAGGGAATTTGGTCGGATGGGCAGTTGATAAGACGATATTGGCCACATTATCATTTTGATTACCACAGCGTGAGCCAGCCAGCGCCACTGCTGTGTGCGGGTCAATCATCACGCCTGAAGCGGCATAGACATCTGCAATGGTTTTAAGCGTTTCTTCTTCTTCCGTACGAACAGCATCGAAATCATCATTGATATTTTTCAGCGCCTCAGATCCGATCGTAAAGGCACCAGATTGACTGAGAGAACTCATCAACCGAACAATACTTTCACTGTCACGTCCATGTGCATCAAACAACAATCGTTCAAAATTGCTGGACACCTGTATATCCATGCTTGGGCTTTCGGTCGGTGTCACGCCCAGGACTTCATATCGTCCTGTTCTTACAACTCTTTCCAGGATATCGTTCATATTGGTGGCAATGGTTAACTTGTCTATGGGGAGCCCCATTTTGCCGGCTGCATATCCTGCATAAATATCTCCAAAATTACCGGTAGGCACACAAAACCGCACAAGCCGATCCGGCGCTCCCAGCGATGATGCAGACGTAAAGTAATATACGATCTGTGCCATGATCCGCGCCCAGTTGATGGAATTCACACCTGAAAGCTTCAGTTTATCTCTGAAGGCAGAGTGATTGAACATTGCCTTCACCAATCCCTGGCAATCATCGAAAGTGCCTTCAAGAGCGATGTTGTGAACATTGTCTTCAGGCACCGTCGTCATTTGACGTCGCTGAACTTCACTGACCCTTTCATGAGGGTGAAGCACGAACACGTCAGTGCGGTTACGACCTCTGAAAGCTCCAATTGCCGCTCCGCCTGTATCCCCGGACGTGGCTACCACAATGGTAGCACGTTCATCTCTCTTTTCGAGAACATGGTCGATCAAACGGCCCAATACCTGAAGAGCTATATCTTTGAAAGCAAACGTTGGACCATGAAAGAGCTCAAGGATCCACTCATTGGGCCGCATTTCCTTCAAAGGTACAACGGCAGGGTGGCTGAAACCGGCATATGCCGCAGCAATGATATCTTTGAAAACATTATCTTCAATAGTCCCGTCTACAAAAGGCACCATCACTTCATAGGCAACATCGCAATAGGGCATGGAGGCAAAGGATCGGATTTGGTCCGGGCTTAACTGCGGCCACGTGTCCGGCACATACAAGCCGCCATCTGCGGCCAGGCCGGTAATGATAACGTCTTCGAAGTTGAGTTCGGGCGCATTCCCCCGCGTACTGATATATTTCATTTTTCCAATAAGTCCTCAAGTGTTGATTTGCACTTTGTCTGTCAGGTCCAGTCCATCACAACCTTACCGGCATAGCCGGAGTGCATGGCCTCAAATCCAGCTTCAAAATCATCAATCGAGATTCGGTGCGTAATGAGTGGTGAAAGGTCGAGGCCGCCATCCACAAAGGCTATCATTTTGTACCAGGTTTCAAACATCTCGCGCCCGTAAATACCCTTGAGATTTAGCATCTTGAAGACCACCTTGTTCCAATCAATTTCAAAGCCGGTTGGTGCAATACCAAGAATTGCGATCTTGCCACCATTGTTCATTTTGTCAATCATGTCACGGAAGGCGGTCGCTGCACCAGACATTTCCAGCCCCACATCAAAGCCCTCGGTCATCCCGATATTCTTCATGACGTCGCTGAGTTTTTCTTTGGTTGCATTGATGACATATTCAATTCCCATTTTGCGGGCAAGTTGTAAACGGTGCGGATTTATGTCGGTGATCACCACTTTGCGGGCACCGCAACACTGCGCCACCATTGCACCCATGATGCCGATGGGGCCAGCACCGGTGACAAGGACGTCTTCACCAGTCAGATCAAAACTCAACGCGGCGTGTACAGCATTGCCGAAGGGATCGAAAATCGCTGCTATTTCATCGGGAATACCATCGGGAATGGGCACGACATTTGATTGGGGAATGCAGACATATTCACCAAACGAGCCGGGGCGGTTTACCCCGACACCTTGTGTGTTACGGCACAAATGGCCGCGTCCGGCTCGACAATTGCGACAGGTACCACAGGTAATATGACCTTCACCAGAAACCCGCATGCATAGGCTATAGCGGTCTACAGCTGAGCCGGTTTCGACAATTTCACCACAAAATTCATGACCGACAACCATCGGTACCGGAACTGTTGCTGCCGCCCATCCGTTCCAATCCCAGATGTGAACATCGGTGCCACAGATGGCAGACTTTTTTACCCGGATCAATACATCATTGGCGCCTGGTTCCGGGACCGGGACAAGCTCCATCCACAGGCCTGGCTCGGCCTTTGCCTTCACCAGCGCTTTCATCATATTACTCATGAGATTTCCTTTGGAATGATGCCTAGCTCCCGACCGGTTTGCGCAAAGGCCTCAACCACATGGTCAATATCGCGTTCGCTGTGAACCGCTGACATCTGGGTTCTTATACGTGCCTGGCCCTGTGGCACGACCGGAAAGGAAAAGCCTATCACATAAACCCCTTTGCCCAGCAACCGTGCGGCCATCTCTTGAGCAAGGTTGGCATCACCCAGCATAATTGGGATGATCGGGTGGCTGCCGCCTCCCAGGGTAAAGCCAAGCTTTTCCATCCGTTGGCGAAAGTGCCTGGAATTGGTTGCCAGCTTATCTCGAAGGGTGTCGCCATTCTCAATCAGGTCGAACACCTTCAGCGAAGTGGCGGCGACCACCGGGGCCAGGGTATTGGAAAACAGATAGGGCCGCGAGCGCTGACGCAACCAGTCCACAACTTCTTTGCGGGCACAAGTATAGCCACCCGATGCTCCCCCAAGGGCCTTGCCCAGCGTACCGGTGATGATGTCCACCCGGCCTTCCACCTTGCAATATTCTGGCGTGCCGCGACCGTGTTCACCGACAAATCCAACGGCATGACTGTCATCGACCATAACCATCGCATCATATTTCTCAGCCAAGCCACAGATACCGGACAGATTCGCGATAATTCCGTCCATGGAAAAAACACCATCCGTAGCAATAAGTTTGAACCGGGCATCACTGGCCTTTTTCAATTCGGCTTCCAGAGCCGCCATATTGTTGTTTTCATAACGGTAACGCTTAGCCTTGCAGAGCCTGACGCCATCAATAATCGAAGCGTGATTGAGCGCATCGGAAATGATGGCATCTTCCGGACCAAGCAGGGTTTCAAACAGGCCTGTATTGGCGTCAAAACAGGAAGAATAAAGAATCGTGTCTTCCATCCTGAGGAAGTTTGAAATTTTTCCTTCCAATTGTTTGTGTTCTTCTTGTGTGCCGCAGATAAAACGCACCGAAGCCATACCGTACCCATAGCGATCGAGAGCCCGCTTGCCAGTTTCAACAAGCTCGGCATTGTTGGCCAGACCAAGATAATTGTTGGCGCAAAAATTGAGAACCTTTTCACCCGTTGTAAGTTCAATTTCACCGGCCTGTTTGGAAACAATAACCCGTTCGGATTTATACAGGCCATTTGAATGCAACCCGCTCAATTGAGTATTCAGGTAATCCAAAAATATTTGTGTCATCTTGCTTCCCTTTTTTCTAAATTAATTTTTCAGTAAAACTCATAACACCATCTTCAAAAACAATTCTTATCAAATGAATCCGCATCTCAGCGGTTCCCCAATTTTCAAAATGTAAAAACTGATTATCATTACCCATAAGGTTGCTTGTTGATAGTGAACCAACCATGTACTGGGTAAAAGAATTTTTAAAATAGAGATCTGTGCTTTTTCTCAAATCCAGTCGATGGGAGTGGCCGCAGAAAACATCCTCTATTTTATGCTCCCTGACAAAATCAGTCACATGAAAGGAATTCCGAAGCGGCTCCGCATCCATAGTCAGAATCGAGTGGTGAATCAACATCATGGACTTATCATATTTCATTCGGTTGATCTTCCTGGAGATACGCCTTAAAATTTCCTCTTCAACAAAACCTTCGTCTTCGTAAAGAATATTGGAATCTATACAGATAGCCAGTACGGTCATGCTGTCAATGGTAACTATCTTAATATAATTAAGATCAGTGAAATAATTTTTTGTTTTGGAAATATCCCGCTGTAAATAAAGGTTTTTCTTGGTCGTCAGTTCTGGTCTTGATGGTAAAATTATCTCATCATGATCGATGTATTTCTCGAAATATTCATGTGATCGCATATTTCTTTTATCATGATTGCCGATAATAGAGATAACATTTTCACAGGTAATACCCTTTAAGAACTGTCCCGCATCCTGATACTCACTTTCCAGCCCGTCAGTGGTATTGTCACCCGTATTAATAACCAGATCGGCGGGATATGAGTTGATTTTATCCAGCAACATCTCGTCATTACCATCCCAATGGCGTGTTCCAAAATGTAAATCGGATATCTGTAAAATATTCACTCCAGTTTTCCTTTATTAAGCGGTGATCCCCATTGATAAGACGCTTGCAGCACAAGTGTCGGGGGATTTTTTACAAATAACATCTCAAGTTTCGCACTCCCCAATGATTGTAGTATATTTTTTAATTTTATGGGTGCGAAACTTGAGATACTTCAATAAATAAGATATAAAATCATAAAACAATCTCATTTTGTTTACCCGGTGGGAAAGCAGATTATACCCCACCTACGGCGTTATCAAGGGTTTGCGGTAGTATACTACAGCGTCACCCTTCATGCCTTGTATCTGAGGTATTCTCGACTTTCGCTCAATCGGGGTTATAGTTTATTTAATGCCTTTTTTATAAGACCAAGGGCTTCTGTTATTTTCCCTGTTGAATTTGCATAGCAGAGTCTAATATAGCCTTCGCCTCGATCACCAAAGGAAGTTCCAGAAAGCACAGCCACTCCAGCTTCATTTAATAAATAATCGGATAGTTCTTCGGAAGAGCGCCTGAAAGACTTGATATTCGGAAATACGTAAAAGGCACCAAGGGGTGTCTGACAGTTTATGCCCGGTATTTCATTCAGTCCGCCTACAATAGTGTCTCGCCGCCTTTTAAAAACTGATCGCACATGTTCAACCTGTTTTTGAGGACCGGAAAGCGCTTCGATACCGGCCACCTGAGTAAAACCGGCTGTGCATCCTACCGAATGGGTCAACAATAGCCCTACCTTTTGAGCCAGATCCTCAGGCATTAGGCCATAGCCCAAACGCCAACCGGTCATGGCGTATGTTTTTGAAAAACCGTCCACCAGGATGGTTCGCTCTTCCATGCCTGGCAATGATATAATACTGGGCACGGCATCTTCAGTATAGGTCAGCCGCGAGTAAATTTCATCGGATAATACCCAAAAGTCGTATTTCTGAGCCATTGCTGCAATTTTTTCCAGATCTTTGGTACCGACAATACCGCCTGTGGGATTGGATGGTGAGTTTATTATCACCAGGCGAGTGTGGTTGCTTACCCGTTCCTTGAATTGTTGCATATCAAATGAGAATCCGTGCTCCTCATCTAACGGAGCCGGAATTGGTTTGGCTCCCATTGTTTCGATAATGGCACGATAACTCGGAAAACCGGGATCTGGATAGATCACCTCATCTCCTTCTTCAAGTAATGCCATCATCGGAAAAAATAGCAGGGGCTTGGCACCTGGGCCCACCACCACTTGGCGCGGGGAGAACCCCTTGCCCACCCTGGCTGTGGTATAGGCTGCAATCTCCTTTTGCAGATCCGGCGTACCCGCCGAAGGCGTATAACGAGTATGACCGCTCGCAATAGCCCTGATACCTTCCATCCCAATATTGGGAAAAGTCTGGAAATCGGGCTGCCCAATTTCCAGGTGAATGACCTTTTTACCATTGGCTTCAAGCTGCTGAGCTTTGGCTAAAACCTCATAGGCGCCTTCCGGTACTAAGGTTTTAATCCGACCAGCAAACCGGCGCTCTTTTTTATTCATCTTGGCAACTCCATTAATGAGTTGATTATATACGATAGCCAATATTATTTTCGCATCAACTCCAAGAACTTTGCTTCTTCGCCATCAACCATGTGATAACAGTACTTGTCCTCATCAGGAAAGGTGACGGACTTGACCTCCTTGACATATTCTTTCATGGCGTTGGTAATTATTTCCGCCACGTTACAGTATTTCTTTACGAACTTTGGAGTGAATGCCTGGAATTGGCCGATCAGATCACTGACGATTAGAAGCTGGCCATCGCAGTGGGGACCAGCACCGATGCTCAATACCGGGATCTCCAGAGTCTCCCAGATGTACTTGGTAACCTCAGGTGGCACGGCTTCCACCAATAGCATTCTGGCTCCTGCCGCCTGTACTGCTAACGCATCCTCAACCACCAGCTTGGCCGCATCGGCGTTGCGTCCCTGGGCTTTGTGGCCACCCAGTTGGCCAGAGGACTGGGGTGTCAGTCCAATGTGACCCACTACTACGACGCCAGCCTCGTTGATTGCTTTAATTCGGCCGGCTATGCGCACCCCGCCCTCCAGCTTGATGGCATCAACATCCGCCTCCTTCAGGAACCTGATGGCGTTTTTAACGGCCTCCTCATCAGAGGTCTGATAACTACCCAAAGGCATGTCGCCGATCACAAAAGTGTTCGGTGCACCCCGGCGAACAGCCTCGGAGTGTACAATGCACTGGTCCATGGTCACCGGTACGGTGCTGTTATAGCCGTAAACGCACATGCCCAGCGAATCGCCGACCAAAAGCATCTCCAAGCCAGCCGCCTCGGCGAACTGGGCTGTCGGATAATCATAAGCCGTCAGCCAGGATACTTTCTCGACATTTTTCTTCATCTTGTAAAAATCAAACACACTTTTCTTTTTCGGCATTACCTTCTCCTTTCTCATTAAAAACAATCTCAAAATTTAAGGATAATTATGTTAACTTAGCACAGCAAAACTATACGTTAGTTAGTAATTTTCTGTATCATTTTCAAAGCTATAACCATTCGCCGGTAGTTTTGAGGCGAGGCAAAGAGTTCTTAATCTCTCCAGTAAAGCGTACAATGTATGAGATTATAGCCATGTTGTATGCTTGTTTTTTCGTTTTAGTATATTTTGTGCAGCGGTTTGATTAAAATCATTGTCACTGCTATATTTGTGTGCACCATTATTTTATTTATGAATCCAAGGACGGTAAAACGTCTAAAACCTTTGAGGCGCTAGACTGGCTGGCGCAATTGACAACCCATATCCCCAATAAGGGCGAGCAGATGGTCGGATATTACGGCTATTTCAGTAATAAATCCTGTGGCTTACGGAAAAAAGCGGGCACTGATGATGACGTTCCGGCCTTGATTGATTCGGATATATCGCGTAAGGCGTTTCGAAAAAATTGGGCACGTTTGATTCAAAAAATTTATAATGTAGACCCATTATTATGCCCCAAGTGTTCGGGATCAATGAAAATAATTTCTTTTATCGAAGATGAGCAAATCATTCGCAAGATCCTCAAACATCTGGGATTATGGGAGGTGAAACAAAGACCGCCGCCACGGGCTAACGCGCCGCCCCCAAAAATATACATCGATTACACAGATTCCCAGATCCCATCCTATGAGGATGATCTCTACAGCGATGCTGATTATCCCATCGAAAGGTATGCCTCACAATAAAAAAGAATAACCGGGGGATTCAAGGGGTGAGCCCGTCCAAAATGACCCAAAAATGCTGTAATCCCCATCAATTTAATAGATGATCACATCTGCTCCCCTCTTGTTGCAACCATTCACAACCCTTTCTGCCATACCGCATTCATAAGGCACCATATATTGTGCCCTATTTTATCTTGACATACAAGGCTGATTCCGCTATATTTCCCCTTCGAAAAAGCAATGCCTTATCCTTCGGAATATGGCATGCAAACTTGTGACCTGACGGTATATTGTGCCTTACCTCATCTTTTCCTCTTTAAACTCCAGACGGCCATCTTTATGTAAAAGCCTGATTACATATAGATGAAAGTCCTTATCGCCTATATTTTCATAAAACAGAAAGACATTATCATCTCTGGGTGTATTGGCACTGGCTGTCGTACCACACATAAAATGGTAAAATCGATGCTTGGCATATAGATCGCATGTATTTTCAAGTCTCAGAAAGTGATCGTGCCCACAAAAAACAAATTCGATTTTCTGTGAATTCACGAAATCAATTAATCTGCGGGAATTCATAAAAAGATCCATATCCGTTCCCAGGAGCGGATAATGGGTAAGCAGCAGCGCCAGGTCGTAAGTCATTCCATGCAGTTTTTCTTCGACAGTGCTTAGGATACTCTCTTCAACAAAGCCGCAATCATTAAACACAAGCGTATTGTCAATGCCGATAAACACAACCCGTTTCCCGTCAATCGTCAGGAGCTTTAAAAAATTAATATCGGTAAAATTTTCTTTCAGCTTGGTTATTTTCCGATCCACAAAGAGTTTCTGTTTTTTGGTTTGCTGATGGCCGGAGGGATAAAGCACCGCTGGATTGTAAACATACTCTTTGAAGAGTTCATGCCCAACGGTGTTTCTTTTGTCATGGTTCCCAATGACGGCCACAAAATGCTCACAATTTATCTTATCAAAAAATTTTCGGGCTTCGGAAAATTCGCATTCACGGCCGTCGGTGGTACTATCGCCGGTATCTATGACTACGTCGGCAGGATAAGAATTTATTTTTTCAAGCAAAAGCTCATCGTCACCATCCCAGTGGCGTGGCCCGAAATGCAGGTCGGATATTTGTAAAATATTCATTTTTCGTAAGCGTTCACAGGTTTGGGGCTTCGACCCCACAAGCAGGGTTCAAGGTTTAATCCACAGATTTCGCAGATTACACGGATTACTCTAATCACTTTAAGAGTGGTGCGAAATCTAAAATTTAAGGCCTTTTTTGACGCTAATTTAAAAGGTTTTATCTACTATATCAAGATGTTCCTGTGGCTCGACCCCCATTTGGCATTACACCCCCATTTACCCATCAATAATTCAATGGACATCCCAAAAGTTCCCGGTTCTACAATCCCGGATCATAACCGGGAGGTTACTTCGCGGAGGAACACAGCATTTGCAAAGTTGTAAACCCAAAATTCTGTGGCGCTTTTGTTTCAGCAGCATTCCTTCCATTCAATGCACCATTCACAATATATTCTTTACCTAAGAATTTCTGGAAGAAAGTTACAACTTTATCAATTGTGGGTGTTTCTAAGCCACATAATTCATTTATACCTTTCATCATACAACTACCGCCAGGAATATCTTCAGTAAAATAACGATTAGTAAAATCCGGCAAAAATGTGCCATCGTTCTGCTTTATAAATGGACAACGTATTCCTTTATAAGCCGCATTTGTAGCAAAACATGAACGGCATGTACTCATGTCGGTAATTGTATCATGATAAGTCTTTTTAATACGTTCGGAATTTGGCGGGAATTCAGCGGATAAACCTTCTAAGCCACCTTTTTCTTCTATCATACGAATTGCATTCTGTAATTCACCATCACATTGTTCAATCAAATTTGCGCTGAAATCATCCATATCTTCATAGAAAAATGGATTCTCAGGTAAAGTATCACCTTCTTTATATTCATGAAGCAAGCCATACAAACGTTGTGGATGAATAATACTATTTGCATTATATAATGTTAAAGATAAGAAATATTTCATCTTTGTAATAGATGTTCCATTCCACATCTTTGTCACATATTCACCAATTTCATCTGTTCGACTGCGTGGATAACATGCAATAGAATATCCATGTTTCTTGCCGATCAAACTTACACGTCGGCCAAATTCTTTTATGCGGCAATTGTATGGCATCGGCTGAACAACTGCCAAACAAATCTTATTAAAAATGGCGCCTAACGCTTTAGGTGCAATCCATTCAACTACACCACCAGGTGTTGCCATTATAATAGTGCCAGGACGAAGATAATCTTTAATTGCAGTCAAAACCGGCTCCAATGAAAATTCAGGTAAAGGCAAAACAATTATGTCAGCTCCAGGAATTATATCAGCAGGTTTTTTAGAAATATAACGCGGACGACCAATGGTTTGAGATCCATCAGGATTATCAACAATTAAGTCTCCCCCAGTTTTCGCAATTGTCGCATTCCACCGTTCGGATTCATTTTGAAATGGCGCAAAAACATCCACTGTAAAGCCGTTTGAAGAGAATTCACTAACACAAACATGGGATGCATTACCGGCACCACAAACTACTATAGTCCTGGAATCTTTTGAAACATCGCTTGATTCATTTACACTTTTCATCATACAATACCCACGATAATATTTTGAGTTGTCAATCCAAACGACCGGATAAAGCAATCAACAATATTGAATCGTACTTTTATTCAGTAACTACAGATTTCGTAACATGATAGAAAAACAGGTCTTTTTTTGGACATCATCGGGCGTAGTGAAGCCTTCTCGGAGCATAGGTTTCAGGTGTCGGGTGTCAGGTTTCAGGCCGGCAAAAAAACGGCCGGTCTAATCGAAAAAGAAACTTTGTAATTTAATTTCGGTTGTTTTTGGATTGTGGGAGCGGTTTTTAACTGCGATTACCCGGGTAATCGTGGCCGGAGGCCACTCCCACCAACCATTAATAACAACCTAAATGACATTGAATTTTATGAAGTTTCATACAAGGTCGGCTCTCGCTTTTACACTACTGACACCTGACACCCGACACCTGAAACCTGAGTACCATTGCCCAACTTTTATGCAATCTTGCGTCATATAAGGGCTTGCCACGGTTTTTTGATGATTGATAACGAGGTCTGAACTATCAATTCAACGTTGGATCCAGTCGATCACGAACCCAGTCCCCGAGGATGCTCATGGCCAGCGTTGCCAGAAATATAGTAATGCCCGGTAATACGGCGATCCACCAGGCGGTGGTCAGATAGTCCCGGCCAAACCCCAGCATGTTTCCAAGACTCGTCAACGGCGGCTGGATACCGATGCCGAGAAAACTCAAGGAGGTCTCCAGTATGACGGTACCCGGGAAGTTGAGGGTCATATTCACTATTAACGCGCTGGATATATTCGGAAGAATATGGCGCAGGTAAATCCTTGTCGGGGTCGCACCCAGGGTGTTGACCGCAACCGCGTAACCATGGGTCCTGGCCGACAATGCCAGTCCACGTGTAAGTCGCGCGTAGCGCTCCCAGCCATAGATACCCATCAGACAGATAAACAATGTCAGGCTGTTGCCAAAAAAGGCGAGCAAAGCCAGCGCAATGATGAAAAACGGCAAGGCCGCTTGAAAATCAATAGCTGCCATCACGATGTCGTCAACCCATTTGCGAAAGTGGGCCGCCAGAAAGCCAAGTGAAGTCCCTAAAATTGCACCGATACCGGTACCTAAAAACGCGACCAGCAGGCTCATTCGGATTGAAAAAATAAGGCGGCTCAAAACGTCGCGTCCGAGATCGTCGGTACCAAACGGATGGCTCAAAGCACCACCTTCCATCCAGAAAGGCGCTTGCAACCGTGCCCGCAGATCAATGGCCGT
>PVMK01155122.1_pt1 | contig 12033 bp, 10 predicted proteins | sample 1853481 | NCBI WGS metagenome assembly PVMK01 (sample SAMN08533507, study PRJNA380276) | Marine sediment metagenome, whole genome shotgun sequencing project. | reverse complement strand
GGGTTGCGAGTGGCGGGTTGCGAGTTGCGGGTTGCGGGTCCTTCGATTGCGGATTTTGGATGGGGAAAAGATGGGGGGCGGGTTGTCGGATTCTGGGTTCAAAGGTTCACCGTTCACAGGGCTACGTCAAAGTAAATCCCAAACGAGTTGAATGAGGAGATTTTTTTAAAGCATTAAGCAAGTAACTTTCGTATATTCAGTTAATTACCTGTTTAAATGAAGTGCCCTGCAACCACCTGCCTCCTAGTTTTTGACAATTGGCTGTTCATGATATATACATTATTTAATACAAAATGGTCACTCGCACTTTTTAAAAGGAGAATCATACAATGCAAAAACATTGGACCGCTATAGCCCTGGCCCTTTTGGTGCCGGTAATCTTTTCCTTCGCAGCATGTACCAAGTCAAAGATAAGTTCACAACCCGCCACAACGACAAGCGCCGAGGAAGAGACGCGTAAGAGGTCTGAGGAAGAGGCCCGGCAAAAAGCCTTGAGGGAAGAAAACCTTAAAGAGGAAAGCCTCAGCGAACAGCGGACCAGGGAGCGGGTGGAAACTGAGAGGTCCATGTTCGAAAACGAAGATATTTACTTTGAATTTGATAGTATTCGCTTAGCCCCGGGGGCACAGGAAATATTAACCCAAAAAGCAGCCTGGCTGAGGAAAAATCCCCAAGCAAAGGTGACCATAGAAGGCCATTGTGACGACCGGGGAACCAACGAATACAACCTCGCGTTGGGAGAAGGACGTGCTCAGAGTGCCCATGCCTTCCTGGTGGATCTGGGAGTTAAAGAATCAAAACTAATCGCTATCAGCTATGGCGAGGAACGCCCTATTGATAGAGGTCAGAATGAAGAAGCCTGGGCCAGAAACAGACGGGCGCACTTTGTGATTGAAGAGTAGTATTTTAACCGTTCGGGGTTCAGGGTTCAGAGGTTCATAGGTTCTTGATTTTGTAGAACAGGGCGTGTGCATGCGATCTAATCTGATTCCTTTCGTAATCGTCCTCGTGAATAGATATTGTGTCGAGGACGAGGGACGAGAACGACGAAAGAGGACCCTCTGACTTCTGTGCTCTGTCATCTGTCTTCTGTACTCTGAACCCTGGAACCCTGAACCTCTGAACCCTGAACCTCTGAACCTCTGAACCCTTGAACCTATATTGCTACATGCCAGTAAAATCCATTGCCTATTTTATTTCATCCCATGGGTTTGGTCACGCCGCCCGGGCAGCGGCAGTGATGCAGGCCATCTCCGAAATTGACGCTTCCGTTCAATTTGAAATTTTTACCACGGTACCTGCCTGGTTCTTTCGGGATTCATTGTCCGCCCCGTTCAATTGTCATCGTCTGTTAGCCGATTTCGGTCTGGCACAAAAGACACCGTTTCAATCCGACTTTGAAGATACACTGAACAGATTAAACGAGTTTTACCCGGTTACCCCATCGCGCCTTGCTGAATTATCGCAAACGGTCAGACGGCTTAAATGCACAATTATCATCTGCGACATTGCCCCGCTGGGCATTTTGGTCGCCAAAGAAGCCGGAATCCCCTCCGCCCTGGTCGAAAATTTTACCTGGGATTGGATCTATCGGCAATATGCAACTATCGATAATAGTATCAATCGACACATTAATTATTTGAAACCCATCTTTGAATCTGCTGATTATCATATTCAAACCGAACCGGTATGCAGCCGTAGTTCGTCTGACCTGGTAACCGCGCCGGTAAGCAGAAAGCCGAGACTGGCCAGAGATCAAGTCCGCCAACGATTGGATTTGCTCCCAGCCGGAAATGTGGTGTTGATTACCACGGGCGGTATTCCGCAACGTTATGATTTCCTCGAAACGCTTAGAAAACTACGAGAGATCAAGTTTGTGATGCCGGGGGCCGGCTCGGAAATTAAAATCTACGATAATTTGGTCATTTTGCCGCACCATAGTGAATTTTACCATCCGGACCTGGTCAACGCCTGCGATGCAATCATCGGCAAAGTCGGATACAGCACCCTGGCTGAAGTTTACCATGCCGGAATTCCATTCGGATACGTTGCTCGATCAAATTACAATGAATCCGGTCCGATGGTAAACTTTATCGAACAGCACATGCCGGGTTTGGCGGTTCCTGAAGTGGAATTTGATGGCGGCAGCTGGACTTCTAAAATAGAGGATCTGTTGAGACTTCCTCGTGCACACCGCAACAGTGCCAATGGCGCTGAGCAAACCGGCAGATTTATTCTGTCATTGAAAATTTGGTCATGATTAAACAAATTATTTCAGGTGGACAAACGGGTGTTGATCGTGCCGCCCTCGATATGGCCATTAAATTGGCACTCCCCCATGGAGGTTGGATCCCCAAAGGCAGGATCACCGAAAGCGGGCCGCTGGCGGATAAATACAATTTGAAGGAGACCGAAAGTTCCAGCTATGCCGAGCGCACCGAAAAAAATGTGACGGATGCAGACGGGACGCTGATCATATCTCGCGGTCCGTTGACCGGCGGTTCCGAATACACCCGCGATATGGCCCTCAAGCATGATTGTTCGTGGCTTCACATCGATCTAAGCCAGACGGCTGCTTTCCAGGCAGCCATCACCATCAATCAATGGATTATGCAAAAAAAAATTGGCATTTTAAATGTTGCCGGGCCACGGGCCAGTAAAGACCCCTCCATATATAGAGATGCCTCAAATATATTAGAGAGTGCCTATTATCTCAGCCTGACCGGAAGCAGTATGGCCGGCGCAGGAGATTTAAAGGACCTGCTGCAGTCCCAAACAGAGCCTCCGGCTTCTGCCCCTCGAACCGTGAACGAGGCAGTTGATCGATTAATATCAAATATGCCGTTAAAGGATAAAACCACGGTTGCCAATATGTCGCAAATCGAACTGCCAAATCTACATTTGACCCTGGGCCCGCTATATTATGAATAATTTTGGCCTGCTGTCGGGAAATCAGGAATTGCTGAAATCCTGCCGGTCGGCGGCCAAAGATATGTTGCAACACGAAGAAGATGCCGTGGGTATTATTATAGACGCTCTCTGGGAAAAGCTGCAGCAGACACATAAGCTGAGAGTGGCAAAATGATCTGGGATTTGGGATTGCGGATTTCGGATTGATCTGAAGTTCACCCCGCAACACGCAACCCGAAACCCGGAACCCGCAACCCGAAACCTGAAAAGTAGAAATGAAATATGGTTGATGAGCGTCCTGAAGTCGATCCAGACTGGTGCATCGGTTGCGGCGTTTGTGCCGTATCCTGCCCGGCAGAAGTTATATCCATCAAGCGCCGCCTGGAAAGCCGGGCACCTGAATCCTTTACCGATTTACATCAGCAAATTAAGCAAGAAAAAGGGCTATCGTAAAAATCCGGGTCCAGAGGGCCCGGCTTTCTATAGCGAAATAAAGGTGGAATAATCAATTATATACCATAACCGTCAATCACTTTCTGCACCAATGTCCCCTTAGCCGTATTTACAGACCAATCTACCAATTTTTGTTCTACATCCGCCCAAAGACAATTTTTTTGTCGAAAATGATCAAATTCGGTAAAATTTTGACCAGAGCAGAAAAAAGTATGAAGAAAATGTAATAATATTCTGTAAACTTTTTCATAATTCCCATTAACGTTGACAACTCTTTTCAATCCTCTTTTCTGCTAACTGTCTAAAATTATTGAAGCCTTGAATACCAATTTGACCTGGCATAAAGCTTGCTAATTGCTAATTAGAACAGCATTAAAAGAGGCTTTATCTCTTCAGCCCTGTTCCATATTTCCAATTAATTTTTAAGAAATACATTAAAAGGTCAAGCCGGGAAGATGTGCTGCCGATTTAATTTAGGCCGGATCGTTATGAAAAGAACGCATGCAGGTGAATTACCAACTGAATCGGAGAAATGAATTTGGCTGTACCGCAAGAAGATGGCATCATTCATGATAGCGGCGGAGCAAGGTCCGGCCAAGACCGACGGCAACATTCAGAGACATTCAGTGGTAAAGAAAAAAGATCCGGCCAAGATCGCCGAAGGGGTTCAGACCGCCGAACTGGCCTGACCCGACGGAAAACACCCAAGCGCCGGGAACACCAACTTATACTGGGATGGAAGCCGCATCGAGCGACGGGATGCGTTTAGAAAATGATCTCGACCAGCTTCCTGCCCGTATGACTCAATAACCGGATAACACCACTAAAATAACGCAATTAACATTTATACAGCGTTTAACCATTAAACGGCAAAAAGCCATTTAATCAAGCCCCTCCAGGCGCCATCCGGATGGCAGCTCAACCGAGCAAAGGGCAGGGCCGTCCTAATCAACAGCCCATCCGGATGGCGTTTCCATTTCCGGCATTAAACCCGCTGATACTAAACGTTTCTGCTTGCGCAACTCTTTAGTTATTCCTACAAATGCCTAAAATGTCTAAATTGCCTAAAGTGCCTAAAATTAATGCATTCTATCTAATTTTAGAAAAAATTGCCACGATCCGGGATGGGTTTTATTTAGCAATATTGGCAAACATCCAGTCTTGACTATCACAGTTTTCAGCGTTATCAATTCTATGAGCGGGTATATCTAAAAGCTGAACGGTGAACCTTTGAACCTTGCAAAAGGTAAACGCATGCTGTCAGAAACCGTCATACCCCTGTTTCCGCTGGGTTTGGTTTTGCTTCCGCAAATGCCGCTGCCGCTGCATATCTTTGAGGAACGTTACAAATTGATGATCGGTGAGTGTCAAGAAAATAATACGGCCTTCGGCATTGTTTTTTTTAACGGCAGCGATATTCAGACAATCGGCTGCACCGCCCGTATCCTGAAGGTCATCAAACGCTATGACGATGGCCGATTAGATATTTTAACCCAGGGGAAAATCGATTTGTTACCAAAGAGATGTACGACCGCAAACCGTATCTGGAAGCCCGGGTCTCTTTTTTCGATGATGAATCGGAGGAAAACAAGGATACCTGTCAAGAATTGGCCCACAGGGGAACGAAACTATTGGGGCAATTTACGGCGATTTCAGCGGTGCAGAATGGATACGGTTTTACCGAAACAATGAACTTTAAATCCATCTCGTTTGTTATTGCCGGATGTGAGGGATTCAGCAAAGAAGAAAAACAACAGTTCCTGGAAATGACCTCTACCTATAAACGACTGAAAAAAAGCGTTGACTCCCTTGAAAAAATCATCGAACGAACAAAAATCACCTCGGAAAATCCGCAAAATAATCGGCGGCAATGGGGCTATGGCCAAACTTCACTTCTACATAAGCCGCCGGCATCGATCAGATTTACACCCTTGATACATGCCCTCGCGGTAACGGTAGAACCTTTTCAATTCTCACCGGCAGAGCCGGTGACTTATGAATGGAGTTAGGGGCTTCGCCCCAGAAGGGACTAAAAAAAGAACATCGAACGTCCAACCACGCCTTGGCGTGGTTGAATGAGAAAAGAAGGAAACAGAAGAATTAATTAAGATTTTCGTTACGAGTATCAAATCGGCCGTTCGACCACCTCGACAAGCTCGGGATTTTCAACAGGCTCACGATCCTGAGCAAAGTCGAAGGACTGAAAAGAAACAGAAATAGTAAACAGCTGAACCCTGAATCTAGCTTTTTGAATATTTTTCTTTAAACATTTGGCGACGTTCGAGCTTTTTTCTGACCTTTTGGTTTTGCAAACGCCTGCGCTCGTTGTCGCTGCGACGATGCCGCAGGTTGCGTCTCTCCGGGAAATGATCGGATGAAGAAAATTGGCGGCGGTCCGCTAAACGGCGCCGGCCGCCCCTGTCCAATAAGTTATCGGAATCCTCAGCGTCGGTTCTTGGATCAGTCTGGTCCTTTTGATCAGGCATACGTCCCACAAGCTAAAATGGTTAAAGCAAAAAATTAAAGTATTTCGGGTATTTTAGCGTATTTTTAAAGATTTTGTCAAGGCAGAATATTTCTGATGAATTTCTGCTAAAGTTATTAACGCCGGTGGACGATATTAGTTAAAAGCGTGTGCAGCGAGTACACGCAGTATGATAATTTCCTTAGATCTGGGGCGGCTCTTAGGGAGCCGCCCGCAACCCGCCGGGTTCCAGCACCACTAAGCCAATTTTTTTACAGCTCCCAGCACATCATCATAATCCGGTTCTTCAGTGACTTCTTTAACCAGTTGAATATATTGAACGGTACCATCCTTATCGACAACAAAAATTGCCCGGGCCAGTAGTCGCAATTCTTTAATCAAAACCCCATAGGCCTCGCCAAAGGCAGCCTCCCGGTGATCGGAGAGGGTCACAACCTTATCCACACCGGCCGCACCACACCAGCGCGCCTGGGCAAAGGGCAGGTCCATGCTGATCGTAAGGATGGCTACATTTTCGCCAAGATTGCCGGCCGCTTCATTGAATTTACGGGTTTGCATATCGCAAACCGGCGTATCAAGGGACGGCACCACCGATATAACGCAAACCTTTCCTTTATTTGAAGAAAGTTTCACAGGGCTTAAATCATTTCCCAGTACTTCAACATCCGGGGCAGAATCTCCCACTTTGACCTCGGTTCCGGCTAAAGTTAAGGGATTCCCCTGAAAAGTAACAGCTCCGCTACGTTCTTGCATTTTAATCTCCTTTCGATTTGTAAGTTTTCATCAAAATAAGAACGCTACTGACTCAAGTCAACGATCTTCTCATACTTCACAGCGGGCTTGAACTTGCCCGCCCTCTCGCGGCGGGTAAACCTTTGAAGAAAAAATCCGCGGCACTATTGCCAAGGCCGAAGAAATGGCTAAATTGTTCATGTAAGTTTTATAAAAAACACACGACTAAAAATTACAAAATGTGGATCTATAACCGAAAAGAAGGCTAATCCACCGGGTGGTTTTCATTTTTAATTAATTTCGGAATACATCTCAGCGAGATATAAAAATGTTGATGGCACGAACCATTATGGTAACCGTTTTTTCATTGATAATTATTACCGTACCTGTAGGCCTGACGTCTTGGGCAGAAACAGGCCCGGTGGTGGACCACGGTATCTTCGGAGAATTGCTCAAAAAGCATGTTGGCGCCGGAAAAGTAAATTATGCCGGATTTAAATCCGATGAAGCTCAATTGGACCGTTATCTGAAGCAGCTCGAAAAAGTTGATGCTGCTGGCTTATCCCGCCACGAACAATTCGCTTTCTATGTCAATGCCTATAACGCCTGGACCATAAAATTGATTTTAAGCGGCTACCCCGGTATCAAATCAATTAAAGATCTTGGCGGTCTTTTCCAAAGCCCGTGGAAAAAGAAATTCGTAAAAATTGACGGCCGTGTCCTTACCCTGGATGATGTGGAACACAATATTCTCAGGCCCCGTTTCGGCGACCCGCGGGTCCACTTTGCGATTAACTGTGCGGCCAAAAGCTGTCCGCCCTTGCTCTCCGAGCCTTTTCGGGGTGACATTTTAGACCGGCAGCTGAATAAGGCAACTCGCTCTTTTTTAAATAATCCGACAAGCTACCTGCTGGAGGGCAATGAGCTTTATGTCAGCAGAATATTTAAATGGTTCGCAGAGGATTTCAAGGATGGTGTTTTCAGTTTTTATCTAAAATATACGACCGGAGATTTAAAAAAAGAGCTGGAAATCAAACAGGATAAAATCAGGGTAAAGTATCTGGCGTATGACTGGTCGCTGAATGGTAAATAAATGGAAAACACCAGCTCCAACCAGAATACAGAACTGAAGGCTCTGGCTTCGGTCACCGCACCGGATCTGGGAATCGCGCCGGACGAATGTGTGGCCACAGAACCCATTGATCCGTGCACCATCGTTATTGTCGGAGCAACCGGAGATTTAACCGCCCGCAAATTGATACCGGCTCTATTCAATCTTTATCTCAGCCAGGGCCTGCCGGAACCGTTTCAGATCGTGGGTTGCGGACGCACAGATCTCGACAGTTCTGATTTTCGCGAAAAGATGAAAGCGGCCCTGCAGTCAGCCGGCATGTTTAAACCAGACCGATGGCCTTCCTTTGCAGCGGCCCTGCATTATCGAACTATCGATTACAAAGACCTTGAATCCTACGGCCGACTGGCCGAATCTTTGAGAGAAATCGACCGTCAAACTCACACCCGGGGAAACCGAATTTTCTATATTGCCCTGCCGCCTGTTCTATACATGACTGTGGCTGAGATGATCGGTCGGGCCGGCTTGAGCGCAGAGCAGGTCGACGGTAACGGCTGGTCTCGAATCGTAGTGGAAAAGCCATTCGGCACCAATTTACAGACAGCTGTGGCCCTCGATCAAAGTCTGCATAAATATTTTCAAGAGCACCAGATATTCAGAATCGATCACTACCTGGCAAAAGAAACGGTCCAGAATGTATTGATGCTGCGCTTTGCCAATTCGCTTTTCGAGCCCATCTGGAATCGAAGATACGTTGATCATGTGAGCATCACGGCCACCGAAACCCTTGGCGTGGAGCATCGCGCCGGTTACTATGAGCAATCCGGAGTTTTGAGGGATATGTTTCAAAACCACATGATGCAGTTGCTGGCCCTCACAGCCATGGAACCCCCTTCCCGTTTTGAAGCCGACCTGGTAAGGGATGAGAAAGGAAAAGTTTTTCGGGCGCTCCGGCCGTTTGCAATAGACGAATTGCAAAACCACCTCGTCCTCGGGCAATATGCGGCCGGTATGATCAATGAACGGTCGGTTTCCGGCTATCGCCAAGAGTCCGGGGTGAACCCCAACTCACTCACACCGACATACGCTAGGATGAAAGTTTTTCTGGACAATTGGCGCTGGCAGGGGGTTCCTTTTTATATGACTTCCGGCAAACGACTGGCACAAAAAATTACTGAAATCGCCATTCAGTTTAAAACAGTCCCCCATTCCATGTTTCGCCATATCCTGGGTAAAACCATTGTGGCCAATCGATTAACCCTGGGGGTGTATCCGGAAGAAAAAATCACCTTGACCTTTCAAACCAAAAATCCCGGCGCCCGGGTTTGCCTGCGCACAGTCACCATGGATTTTCAGTATCATCAAAGCTACTCCGGACCCATCCTGGATGCCTATGAAAAAGTTCTTATCGACTGCATGTTAGGCGATCAAACGCTCTTTTGGCGGCAGGACGGCGTTGAAAAATGCTGGTCGTTTTTAACCCCTATCCTAAATGAGTGTGAAAGTTGCAATGATCGCGGAGAAATGCTTAATTTTTACCCGGCGGGCAGTGAAGGGCCGTTCGAGGCACAATCGTTAATTGAAGGTTGAAAGCTCAGAGCGTATACATGCGATCTAATCTGATTCATTTTATAACGATCTGAGTACGTTTGCCCGTGATCTTAAGTAAGTTTTTTCCGGGACACAACACTGATAACGAATAACAATTCACAAGTAACGCCTAATTGAGTGTTTATTGCTCAATTAGGCCAGGAGCACGCCACCATGGAAACAACCGGAGCGGAATCATCAAAAAATCGCAGCCAGGCAGTCATTAAAGTGCTCATATTATTAGTCTTTATTGTGTTGGCCATCATTGTCGTCCGTTTCACGCCAGTTAGAAATTATCTTACAGCAGACGCCCTGGGAAACTTTCTTGATGCGGTCGGTTTCTGGGCCCCGCTGGTATTCATAATGATTTATGCGGTCGGGGTATGTTTGTTTCTGCCGGGAACACTTTTGACCGGCCTGGGGGCCGCCATTTTCGGTGCCTACTGGGGCTTTGTGTATGTGTGGTTCGGTGCCATGGCCGGTGCAAGTGCGGCTTTCTTGATCGGTCGAACCCTTGGCAGAGAATTCTCCGCCTCATTGATCGGTGACCGGTTGAAAAAATATGACGATGCCATTGAGCGCAACGGGTTTGCCACCGTATTGTATCTGCGCCTGGTGTATTTCCCTTTCACGCCCATGAACTTCGGCATGGGGTTGACCAAAGTTCACTTCAAGGATTATTTTTTCGGAACCGGACTGGGCATCATGGTTGGAACTTTTATATTCACATTTTTTATTGGGACCTTAAAGGAAATTTGGGTATCCGGCAACTGGGCCGAGCTGATGTCTTTTAAAGTTTTTTTCTCGATAGCCCTTTTTGTATTCTCCTTTTTTATCCCCAAAATCATAAAAAAAGTAAAAGGGGATCAACCGCCACCCCCAGCCGGTGGAAGAGTTATGATCCTGGCATAAAACGGGCCGGACCGAAATTGACCTGCAAATTGAAACCGGTTCATAGAAATAGCAGTAGACGATTTTAAACGATGGTGCTATAGCACATAGAATTCTATGCGCTTTGCCCTATGCTCGCAACAATGACCGCAGGGGGAATTCATGGAGATTCAGGATGAATTAAAAAAAAAGGCGGCCATCCAGGCGGCGGATTTGATCGACTCCGGCATGGTGCTCGGACTTGGCACAGGCAGCACGGCCAATTTCGCTATTGAGCGGATAGCGGAGAGAATACAAGCCGCAGACCTGCAAAACATTATAGGGATCCCCAGCTCTGATCGAACAGAAAAATTGGCTCGTCGGCTGAATATACCCCTGACCGATTTGGAAACACACCCCGAAATCGATCTAACCATCGACGGCGCCGACGAAGTCGACCCTGACTTGAATTTAATTAAGGGCGGCGGCGGGGCCCTTCTGCGCGAAAAGATTATCGCCCAGGCCAGCCGGAGAAATATCGTCATCGTCGACGAAAGCAAACTCTCTCCTCAATTGGGCACCCAAATGGGCCTTGCCTATTGAGGTGGTTCCATTCGCCCGCAAAACAGAGCAGCTTTTTCTGGGATCCATCGGCGGATCGGTTACGCTGCGGCTTGATGAAAACAATACTCCCCTTCCTCACAAATCAGCAAAATTTTATATTAGACACTCATTTTGGCCAAATCTCCGATCCTGGCGGGCTGGTGTCCCGCTTAAACGATCGGGCGGGAATCGTTGAACACGGCCTCTTTTTAGGACTGGCAACCGACGTTATCGTTGCCGGCAGAGAAAACATCCGCCATTTAAGACGTAAAGGAATGTCCTCTTGATTTGTCCGGGCTTTTTTACTAATCACGGAAAGTGGAAAGGCATCTCCGTAACTGAGTTGTTCAAGCTGGCAGAGGCCGAATCCGGGATTACCCATGTCACCTTTCGCGGGCCCCCGGGGACGCTATGAAAAGACGGAACGATTCCCGATGGCAGAAGTTGCCGCCAACAAAATATTTTTGGCCTATGAGGTGAACGGGCAGGTTCTGCCGCGCAAACACGGATTCCCATGCCGTTTAGTGGCTGAAGATCACTACGGTTCGCAATGGGTTAAGTACGTACATCAAATTGAAGCCTTCAGGGTAGAAAATTGAAGGCAAAGTCCATAATAATTTAAAAGGAAGCAAACATGGAAAGAGCAGACTACAGAAAAAAAATTACGGTTGGAGGTCAAGACTATCATTTCTACGATATTAACGGCCTCCAGGAAAAGGGCATCGCAACCATCACGAAACTGCCGTATACAATTAAAATCCTGGTTGAAAACCTGCTCCGCAAATTGGACGGACAAACTGTCAGAGAAGAAGATCTTCTTAATATCGCCCGGTGGAAAAAGCATTACACCGTGCCCCAGGAAATTCCCTACCACCCCGCCCGCGTCCTGATGCAGGATTTTACAGGGGTCCCGGCGGTGGTTGATCTGGCGGCCATGCGCGATGCAGTCAAAGATCTCGGTGGAGATCCCACAAAAATCAATCCCCTGGTGCCGGTCGATTTAATCGTCGACCATTCCGTGCAAGTCGATTATTTCGGTCAACCGGATGCGCTCACCAAGAACGTGGCCAAGGAATATGAGCGCAACTCCGAACGATACGAACTGCTTAAATGGGCCCAGAAAAGTTTTAATAACTTCAGGGTGATACCACCCAATTCCGGAATTTGCCATCAGGTTAACCTCGAGTATCTGGGGCGGGTCGTCATCACCGAAAAAATTGGCGATCGCCAGGTTGCGTACCCGGATACGCTGATCGGCACCGATTCCCACACCACCATGATCAACGGCATCGGTGTCATGGGCTGGGGTGTCGGCGGC
>PVMK01122442.1_pt1 | contig 12033 bp, 13 predicted proteins | sample 1853481 | NCBI WGS metagenome assembly PVMK01 (sample SAMN08533507, study PRJNA380276) | Marine sediment metagenome, whole genome shotgun sequencing project. | reverse complement strand
CCGGAGCCAGCTCACAGCACCGCGCCATAACCGGCCTGGTTGCGCAGCCGGGCGAGCTCGACACCTTGTTCGAGGGTCAGGATCGCCGCATCGGGATGGGTCGCGCGCCAGGTTTCGGCGGCCTCCGGGCCGGCGAAAAAATTGACGTGGCAGCAGAACACCTCGCGCAGCTCGGCGCGCATACGCGCGGCTTCGGGGGTGACGAAGGACAAGAGCATGGCCTCGGGCGCGGCCGCCGTCACGCCTCCGGGGGTCACGGTGAGACGAATCTCCGTGCCGCTCACCGGGCAGGTCGAGGCGACTTCGAGGTCGCCGCCCAATAGCCCAGCCAGGAATAGGCAGTCGAAGGCGCACCAGGCGTAAAGCCGCTTTCCGGCGAAGCCCAAATGATGCCGGGTCGGCACCTGGCCCAGCCCGCGGAAACCGACGATTTGCCCGCCGCTGTCGTAGAGGAAGTTGGAGGCCGGGATCGCCGCGAGCATATCCGCGACCTCGACCGGGTCGTGCCCGACCGCCAGGGCGAGGCCGTCGCGGTCCACCGGCAGGCCCGCCGCGAGTAGGCGGTAGAGCGCGAGCTGGACCCGCTGCGCCGCCGCCTCGGCGCGGTGAAACAGGCGGTCGTCCTGAACGAACTCGGCCAGGCCTTCCGGCAACTCCGGCGCGGTATCGGACATGGTGAGGCTCCTTGGGCTCGGGCGGACTCGGGCGGACTCGGGCGGACTCGGGCGGGACCGGTCTGGTCGCCCTGCGTCAATGGGATCGGTTCCAGAGACGCACACTCTTTAGCCGACCGCCACGGCTTTTCCGAAAAAAACCCCCCGGCCGGTTTGACCGGCTCGTTTGACCTACCGGCGGTAGCTGTGGTTCAAGGGATCTGGAACCGTTGGAGGAGCCGGACGTGACCGGACGGACAGACGAGATCGCGCCGCGAAAGTGGGACGCCAACAGCGCCGCGGCCTGGCACAAGTGGTTCCATATCATCGAGGATGGCGCCCAAGCGCTGAGCGACCGCATGGTCGAATTGGCCGCCATCGGCCCGGGCGCCCGGGTGCTCGACGTCGCCAGCGGCCTGGGCGAGCCGGCGGTGACCGCGGCCCGGCGCGCCGGACCGGGCGGCCAGGTGCTGGCGACCGATCACTCCGAAGAGATGCTCGGCCACGGACGCAAGCGTGCCGAGAAGCTGGGCCTGGACAATATCGAATTCCGGCAGATGGACGCCCAGGCGCTTGAGGTGCCCGAGGCCGGCTTCGACGCGGTGCTGTGCCGCTGGGGCGTGATGTTCCTGCCCGATCTGGACCGCGCGCTTGCCGGTTTCCGCCGCTGCCTGAAGCCTGGCGGGCGCCTGGTCGCCGCGATCTGGGGACCGGCCGAGCGGGTGCCCTGCGTCGGCCTGGGCGCGCGGGTGGTGCACGCCCATCTCGGCCTGGCACCGCCGGACGAAGGCGCGGGCACGCCCTTCGCGCTTTCCGAGGTCGCCGCCTTCGAGCGCCGGGTCGCGGCCGCCGGATTCGAGAACGTGCGCGGCGCGTGGTTCAACGTGCCTTACACCTTCGAGACCGCCGCCCAGTTCACGCAATATCGGCGCGACCTCTCCAGGCCGCTCAAGGAACGCATGGCCACCTACCCCGCCGAGGCGCAGGAGGCGGCCTGGGCCGCGTTGACCGAGGCGGCGCGCGACTTCGAAACCCCCGAGGGGACGGTGAAGTTCGACAACGCCGCCTACTGCGTGTCGGCGCGCGCCTGAGTGGCGAAAGGAGCCCGGCCATGGCGATCCAGGACCCGGTTTCGGAATTCGAGGGACTGTCTTGGCACGACGACTCGCTCTACGGCCTGCGCTTCGACGTCGGCGATTCCTTCCAGGGCGACTGGCACGCCGATCTGGTGCTCGACATCGACCACATCGTCGAATGGGTCCGCGCCACGGACGGCGGCGTTCAGTTCCGCGTCGCGCCGGCGGATTTGGTATTCCACGGTGTAACCGATCTTAAAATCGCCGTCGACTGGGGCGACAGCGGCGACCGGACCGCGCTCCACGACCTCATGATCGACGGGATCACGCGGCAACGGGTGCCGGACCAGGAAGGTTATCCGGCGCGCGAGCACTATCGCTGGCGCATCGCGCTTAATTGGCCCCAAGGCGGCGTCATCGGCTTCGGCGCCCACGGCTTCACCCAGACCCTGCGGGCCGAACCGGTGCTGCTCGACGAACAGCGACTGCCAACTGGCACGCGCGGTTAGCAGCATCGCGATGCGCCCCGGTGTCGAGCATTTCCCGGTTGCCTACGACCGGCCGCCACCGCCCGGCGAAATCCTTCAGGAACCTCTGGACGGCGACCCGGCCCACTACGCGCGGCTCTGCGCGCTCGAAGACGGCGCTTTGCCGCGGCCGCGTGATTTCGGCGACTACGTCGACGACATCTGTTACATGGAGACGGTGCAGGCCGAGCTCTTCGCCCATCTGTTGCCGGCTTGCCTCCAAGTCTGGCGCCACGACCTTCTGCACAACCACCGCTCGGACTACGCGGGCAACGTCGAGATATTCCAATCCGCGCTCGCGCGCCGGCCCTTGCTGGACGACTGCCTGACCCCGACGCGGCGCGCGGCGGTCGGGGCCTTCATGCGCGATGCCGTGCTCGACCGCATCGACCGCGAAGATAGCCTGTCCCACGCCGGCCAGTACGCCAGCGCCTACGCCTGGTTCTTTCGGCTCGGCGCCTTCGCGGTAATGTTCCCGGAACTCGAAGCGCTGTGGCGCGCATGGTGGCGCTTCGAGACCCCGGGTCAGGCGGTGGCGGCGCTGCAGTACGCCTCCTGCCTGCTTTACGAGGACCGGGACAATCCGATCTTCGCGCCCTGGACCCGGGAAGACGGCGGCGGCACGCCGGGACTCTGGGAGACCGACGGCCAGATCTTCGACGGCCACTGGAAAATGGAAAACGTCCTTTTTTCATGGAAACTGTGACGCCCGAGTATCTTCACAATGCGCTCGGCCGCGCCAAGGGCGCCCTGGCCGGCGCGCTCGACAGCGAGGTCCCGGCACGCATGCTGGCCGAGTTCGCAGGTCAACAACCGCTGCTCGAACACCGCCTCGCGGTGCTGCCCGATATCCTTTCCAAACGACTCGATGCGACCCTCGAGTGGCCGCCCTTGGCCCCGGAAGGAAACTAGATCCGCGTACCCCCCATCCAGGTTTCACAAGATTCGGCGGGTTCGGCGAAGTTGCCGGTTGCGTAGAGGCCGCCGCGCTTGGCGCCACCGGGGCTGGCGGCCCATTCCAGGACGAATTCGCCCGGGCGCTTGAGCCGCGCGACGATTTCGGCGGCCTCGGCGCCGTCGAAGCGTTCCTCGGCGGTCTGGAAGATGCGCTTGCCGAGACGCAGGTAGCGCAGCGAGCCGGGCTGGTTGCCGGCGCCCACGCGAACGGTCCAGGCGGCCGCGCCGCCCGCCTCCAGCTCGGAGAGACGCGCCCGCACGTCACCCGTCAGCGCGACTACCACGCAGGCCCGCGCGCCCGGCCCGTCACCGTCTTCGCGCTCCACGCGCCAGGCCATGGGCAAGGCGGCGGCCGGCACGAGCAACGAGATCAGCAGCAGCGGCTTCCACATCCCGGCATTATAGCCCGGCTGGCCGCAAGTGAAATTATGTTTGTTGTCGGTGCCAGGTCCGATAGGCTATTTCGGCTATCGCCGCGCGCAGGCTACGAACAATAATTCCGAATCGTTGGTCACCTCGGTATTCGACGGGCGAGTATTTACAGGAGAGCCTTCCATGGAGATCTACGCAGTTCGAATATTCGTCCGGCAGTGGGATCAAGCTTGCGCATTTTATCACAAAACATTGGGCCTAAAAGAGCGCTTCCGAAACGACGAATTCGGCTGGGCCGAATACGATCTTGGCGGACCGTGCTTCGGCATCGAGCGTGTCCAACCCGGTGACGCCGATGGGGAAGCATTGGCAGGCCGGTTCGTCGGTGTTTCGCTGCGTGTCGATGACATCGATGAAGTGTATGAATCCCTCAAGGCGAAGGGCGTCAAATTTACATCGCCACCCGAAAAACAAGATTGGGGAGGCGCACTCGCCCATTTCCAAGATCCCGATGGCAATGTTCTCACGCTGCTCGGCTAAGCCGCCTAGGGCCGGCTAAATATCCCTAACCACTGTCGTCCGGTTTTTGTCGTTCCAGCAATGGCATCATAGCGAAGAGAACACTCGCCAGCGCGGGTCGTCGGAGCTAAGAATTGAATCGAGAACCGGGGCGTGCCTAAAACTTCCGATACGCCTTGTTGAGCTGGACCATGGGGTGGCGTTCGGACATTTGGAACTTGATCAGGAGTTCGCGCGCGATCATGTCCCGGTCTTGCTGGTTGTCGGGCAATTCCAGGCCCTCGGGGACCGAGACCCAGCCGTTGATGTTGCGGTCGAACACCGCCGGCTTGCCCGCCTCGTAACCCATGTGCACGTCCTCGAGCCAGTTGAGGTCGTCCCAGCCCATGAACTCCATGTATTTCGCGAGGAACGGCGTCAGCCGGCTGTTATCGGGCACCAGGTTGACATCGTAGCGGTAGCCGATGTGCTGACCGATCTCCTTCTCGCGCTCGCTGTCGAGCCCGTCGCCTTTCAGAAAGCGATCGACGTCCTGATCCTTGGTCATGATCGTCTCCTAGTAGCGCGTCATGTCGGGCTGGCCGACGGTGTATTGGGAACCGGCCAGCGGTACCATGGCCAGCGCGGAAGCCTCCATGGTCAGCGCCGCCAGGTCCTCGGGCTCGAGCGAATGCACGTTGGTCTTGCCGCAGGCGCGCGCCAGCATTTGGCATTCGATGGTCAGGGTATGCAGGAAGTTGTAGACCCGTTCGGCCGCGCTGTCCGGGTCGAGACGCGCGCGCAAGCGTGGGTCCTGGGTCGCCACGCCGACCGGGCAGCGCCCGGTGTGGCAATGGTAGCAGTAGCCGGCCTCGACCCCCATCTCGGCCTCGAAGTCGGCCTCGGGGATGTCCTTGTTGCAGTTGAGCGCCATCATCACCGAGTGGCCGATGGCGACCGCGTCCGCGCCGAGCGCCAGCGCCTTGGCGACGTCGCCGCCGTTGCGGATGCCGCCGGCGTAGACCAACGAAATCTCGCCGGTTTTGCCGACGTCGTCGAGCGCCTTGCGCGCCTGGCGGATCGCGGCGATGCCCGGCACGCCGGTTTCCTCGGTGGCGAGATGCGGTCCGGCGCCGGTCGAACCTTCCATCCCGTCGATATAGATCGAATCCGGGTCCGTCTTCACCGCCATGCGCACGTCGTCATAGACCCGCGCGGCACCCAGTTTGAGCTGGATCGGGATCTGCCCGTCGGTCGCCTGGCGGATCTCCTGGATCTTGAGGGCGAGATCGTCGGGGCCTAGCCAATCGGGATGGCGGGCCGGCGAACGCTGGTCGATGCCGGCGGGAAGCGAGCGCATCTCGGCGACCTGGTCGGTGACCTTCTGGCCCATCAGGTGGCCGCCGAGGCCGACCTTGCAGCCCTGACCGATGAAGAACTCGCAGGCATCCGCGAGCCGCAGGTGGTGCGGATTGAAGCCGTAGCGCGACTGGATGCACTGGTACAGCCACTTGGAGGAATAGCGCCGCTCGTCCGGGATCATGCCGCCCTCGCCCGAGCAGGTCGCGGTGCCGGCCATGGTGGCGCCGCGGGCCAACGCGATCTTGGCCTCGTAGCTGAGCGCGCCGAAGCTCATGCCGGTCACGTAGATCGGGATGTCGAGTTCCAGCGGCCGCTTGGCCTTGGGGCCGATCACGGTCTTGGTCTCGCACTTCTCCCGGTAGCCCTCGATGACGAAGCGGGTCAGCGTGCCGGGCAGAAACGTCAGATCGTCCCAGGTCGGAATCTTCTTGAACAGCGAGAAGCCGCGCATGCGGTAGCGGCCAAGCTCGGCCTTGATGTGGATGTCGTCGATCACCTCGGGCGGGAACATGAAGCTCTGGCCCAGGAGGTTGGTGTTGCGCTTGGCCGTGCGGGCCTCGGGCGCGGCGTCCTCTCGCGGTTTGGCGCGTTCGGCTGTCATGACAGGCACCTTTTCCGTATGACTAGAGCACCAGCTTCTTTTCGCTGGGCTCGAGGTTGTCGTAATTCCAGAGCTGCTTGCCGGACACGATCTTGGTCATGTTCCCGGCGCCGTTGGGCGCCTCCAGGCCGTAGATCGCGAGCTTGCGTTCGAGCCATTGGGCGTCGAAATCGGTCATCTCGCCCTCGACCGCGTCGACGCCAAGCCCGGCGATCTTGCCGCCGACGTAGATCGTGCCGTCGTACATGGAATCGCCCAGATTCTTGCCGGCGTCGCCCAGGATCACCATGCGGCCGCGCTGCATCATGAAACCCGAGAAGGCCCCGGTGCGGCCGCCGACGATGATGGTGCCGCCCTTCATGTCGATGCCGGTGCGCGAGCCGACGTCGCCCTTGCACACCAGATCGCCGCCGCGGATCGCGGCGCCGAAGGTCGAGCCGGCGTTCTTCTCGATCACGATGGTGCCCGACATCATGTTCTCGGCGCAGGACCAGCCGACCCGGCCCGAGATGCGGATGTTCGGCCCATCGATCAACCCGCACCCGAAATAGCCCAGGCTGCCTTCGAAGTAGAGCTGCAGCCGGTTCAGGATGCCGACGCCGAGGGAGTGTTTGGCGCCCGGATTCCGCACCACGATGGTGCCGTAACCTTGAGACATCAACTCGCGGATCTTCAGGTTGACCTGTTGCTGGGTCAGCTCCGCGACGTCGAATTCGCTACGCTTGTTGAAGTCAACGTCGAAGGCGTCCGGCGAGGCGAAGTTCTCCGCCTCCTCCGGCGCGAAAAACACCTGCTGGGTGCGGCCGGCGAGTTGCTCGGTGTGCATCCCCATGCGGTGGGATTCCTGCTCCCGGCTCAGCTCTTCCATACCCGGACCTCTCCTTCGTAGGGGTCGAAGGTGTCGATCTCGTGCGGGAACACGGAGCGGATCGCCACTTCCTCGGACGCCAGCGCGATGAAGTCGTCGCTTTCGTAGAGCACCATCGGTTTGGCCGCCATGACGTCCTTGGCCATGCCCAGGCTGTCGGAGGTGGCGACCAGATAGGTGAACACGCCATCGAGCTCGTCGATCGAGCGGGTCATGGCCGCCTCCAGGTCGTCGCCGCGCTCGATGCGGTCGGCAACGTAAACCGCGATCAGCTCGGAATCGCAGTTCGACACGAAACGGTGGCCACGCCGCTCCAACTCGCGCCGGAAGCCCCAATAGTTGGTCAGTTGACCGTTATGCACCACGGCGACGTCGTTGAAGGGATAGGCCCAGTAGGGGTGGGCCGAGCGGATATCGACGTCGGATTCGGTCGCCATCCGGGTATGCCCGATACCGTGAGTGCCCTGGAAGGCACCGAGACCATATTGGTTCGAGACCCGACCGGCGTCGCCCAGGTCCTTGACCAGCTCGAGCGCGTGGCCGAGGGAGAGAATCTCGACCGCCTCGATGTCCTCGATGTAGTCGGCCAGGTGCTTCAGGTCGCCGTCAAACTTGAAGATATAACGGTACGCGTACTCGGTCGCCTGGTCCTCGTGCTCGAGGGTGGCGCCGAGTTCGGCCAGGCGCGCGTCGACCATGCTTTTACGTTCGCGTATTTGGTCGTGGATCCGGAAGCCCTTGGCCAGGTCCTCCTGCTCGGCGACCTTGAAGCGCATGACCTGATGGTCGGGATCGGGTTTTCCATAGAGCGCGAAGCCCGTCGAATCGGGACCCCGGTGCCTCAGCGCCTGAAGCATCGAGGTCATCTCCTGTCCGATGTCGCCGCTCCGGCCCCGATGGATGAGCCCGGCAATTCCGCACATGAACGCTGTCTCCTCTCGTCCTTTGGCTCGCGTTACGGCAAGCAGTCCCAATAGGTCTTCAGATCCCATTCGGTGACGGTGGCGTTGTACTTCTCCCACTCGTCGCGCTGTAGTGAGTGAACACCCGATACATTTCGTCCGGCAACCCGGCCTTCACCACCTCGTCGGCATCCAGTCGATCGAGGGCCTCGCCGAGCGACATGGGCAATTTTTTGACCTGCTTGCCGGCTTCCATGGCGTCATAGATGTTGCGTTCCTCGGCCTCGCCCGGGTCGAGGTTCCGGCCGATGCCGTCGTCGAACACCTTCAGCAGGGCGCCGGCCAGCAGGTAGGGGTTGACCATGGAATCGACCGAGCGGTACTCGAAGCGGCCGGGCGCCGAGATGCGCAAGGCGCAGGTCCGATTCTGGTAGCCCCAGTCGGCGAACACCGGCGCCCAGAAGCCGGTATCCCACAGACGGCGGTAGGAATTCACGGTCGAGGATCCCAGCGCGGTCAGGGCGCCGACATGCTCCATAACGCCGCCGATGCACTGCAGGCCGATCGGTCCCGGTTTGCGCTTGTCCAGTTCGGGCACCGGCATGAAAGTGTTCTCGCCGCCCTTGAGGTGCATATAGATACCGTCGACGCCGGGCCGCGAGTCGGCGTGGGCGGTGTTGACCAACTGCTCCTCGCCGCCGCGCCACAGCGACATGTTGTGGTGGCAGCCGTTGGCCGAGACGCCCATGAAGGGCTTCGACATGAAACAGGCGATGAGGTTGTTCTCGCGCGCCACCTGGGCGCAGATTTGGCGGTAGGTTGCCAGCCGATCGCTGTTGCGCATCGGATCGTCGTAAGTCCAGTTGAGCTCGAGTTGGCCCGGCGCATCCTCGTGATCGCCTTGGATCATGTCGAAGCCCATGGCCTGGCTGTACTCGATGACTTTCATGAAAACCGGCCGCAGCGATTCGAACTGATCGATGTGATAACAGTTCGGCTTGGAGAAGCCGCCGTCGGGCAGGCCGTCCTCGCCCTTCTTCAGCCACATCATCTCCGGTTCGGTGCCGATGCGTAGGTGCAGGCCGTCGTGCTTCGCCTTGAACTCGTCGTGAATGATGCGCAGGTTGCCGCGGCAGTCCGAGGTCAGATGGCCGCCGGGATTGACGGCCTCCTCGCGATTCCGGAAGCAGGTGCAGAACACCCGCGCCACCCGCTTGTCCCACGGCAGCTGGCAGAAGGTCTCGGGGTCGGGAATGCCGACCAACTCGGAGGACTCGGGGCCGTAACCGATGTACTGGCCGTGGCGGTCGACGAACAGGTTCGCGGTCGAGCCGTAAACCAGCTGGAAGCCGCGCTCGGCGATAGCTTCCCAATGGTCGGCGGGGATGCCCTTGCCGACAATGCGCCCGGTCACCGAAATGAACTGGTAGTAAATGTAGGTGATGCCCAGCTCGTCGATCTTGGCCCGCACCTCCTTGATCCGTTCGTCACGGCCCGGAGCTGACACATGTGCTTCTAGATCGGTCATACCTCACTGTCCCCTTGTTCAACCGGCCCCCTGCTCAACCGGTCCCGATTTGACGGGATTTGACGCCTAGGTGGGCTGGCACGGCCCGGCGCCACCTTCGACACTCCTGAATCGCGTTGACCAAGTGCCGGACTTGACGGCACACCCCATAGTCCAGCATATTTAGGACCGATTTCAAACCAGTTTTTTTCAATGGCACACAAATGGTTGAAATTGGGCCTGAGAGGACCGCCGTGAACGAGGTCAAGGCGAGGTGGAAGGACATCGGCGATTCGCTGCCGGCGGCGGTCACCGCCGGATCGGCGGCGATTGCCGCGCGCCTGCGCCAGGCGATCCTCGACGGCAAGTACGCCGACGGCGAACGCCTGCCGGCGGAACGCAACCTGGCCCAGCACTTCGAGACCTCGCGCGGCACGGTGCGAGAAGCCCTGCGCCGCCTCGAGGAATCCCGCTTGGTCACGCGGCGCATCGGCAGCGGTACCTTCGTCAATCACCGGCCGACGCTCGATCAGAGCGAAATCGCGGAGGTCACCAGCCCGGTCGAGTTGATCGAGGTACGCCTGGCGGTCGAGCCGCAGATGGCGCGCCTGGTGGTGGTTAACGCCACCCAGCGCGACTTGGAGCGCTTGGGCGAGGCGCTCAAGCAAGTCGAATCCTGCGGCGGCGACCGGGAATTATTCTCCCGTGCCGACGAGCGGTTCCACCTCACGTTGGCGGAATGTACGCGCAACCCGTTGATGGTCTGGCTGTACCGCCAGATCAACGACGTGCGCAGCCACGCGCTCTGGAACGGCATGAAGACAAGATACTGACCGAAGCGCGAATCGCCGAGTACAACCGGCAACATCGTGAACTCTACGAGGCCTTGTGCAACCGCGATGTCGACTCGGCGCCGCAGATACTAATGGCGCACCTGGAGAAGGCGCGCCGCGATCTACTGGGAGTCGATTCACAATGATCGGGCAGGCCGTGTACTCACATAGCGGCAATTCTGCCGGAGACCGAAGTCTGCTTCCTGCCAGGAATGCTTGTTGCACTTGCGGATACGCGCGTGTAGCCTGCGCGCAATGCGAATCGCCCGCAGCAACGGCGGTGCGGCGGTGGGGGAGGCAGTATCGGGGCCGGATACGAAAAGGCGAAACAGCCAACCGGTTCAAGGGAACGATGCTGAATTCTGGGGGTGTGTGGGACATGCCGACAAGGGACTTGGCGCAAGGTCCGCCAATTGGGCTATTGCGCGAAGCGGCGGCGAAAATCTCGAATAGACGAATTCGCCACCGCGGCCACGTCGCGGCGATTCTCCTGCATACCTTTTTTGGACAGGACGCTTCTGGAAATCGCGCCGGCGCTGAATAGCACTTGGCTTCGAAAAGCGTGCGTGCGCGAGTCCCCGTATCCGGGCAAGTCCGGGGCACGGGAACGAAGGCAAAAAAGGGGGACGAGATGGATACCGAAGTTGGTGCACTCACAGTCGTGTTCACGGAGTTCTATTATTGGATCACCGTGGCCTTGATGTTTCTGATTCACGTCGGCTTCTGCATGTACGAGGTGGGCGCCAGCCGGCGCAAGAACCACATGCACACGCTGATGAAAAACTCGATGCTGATCCCGCTGGTTACCATCACCTGGTTCTTCTTCGGCTGGTGGATCTATTGGGCCTTCGCCGGCGGCCCGGGCATCACCGGAGGCATCGGCCATCCGGCGCCCGAATTCGCCGAAGCCTATACGCCCTGGGGCGAGAGCATGGGCCCGCGCCTGGACGACCGCATCAGCGGTGTGTTCTGGGCCGCCTTCCTGCTGTTCGCCTGGACCGCCGCCTCGATCGTTTCGGGTGCGGTGATCGAGCGTATCCGTTCCTTCGCGTTCTGGATGTTCGCTATTCTGATCGGTTCGGTCACCTGGTCGATCGACGCGGCCTGGGGCTGGAGCTACGGCGGCTGGATGGTCGAAATACTCGGCTACCATGACGCCTATGCCTCGGGGGTCATTCACGCCATCGCCGGCGGCACTGCACTCGGCGTGTTGGTCGTGCTCGGCCCGCGGCTCGGCAAGTTCCGCGACGACGGCACGCCGCGCGACATTCTGCCGCACAATCCTTGGCTGGTCTGCATCGGACTGTTCCTGATCTATACCGGCTTCTGGGGCTTCTACGTGGCCTGTAACGTGCCGATCATCGGCGCCGCGACCATCGATGGTCAGATCACAGGCGCCACATTGACGGCGACCACGATCTATCTGACGCCAACCACCCTTGGCGCCATCACCGTGAACTTCCTGATGTCGCTGTCAGGTGGCATGCTGGTCGGTTACATGGTCTCCAAGGGCGATGCGTTCTGGACCTATTCCGGCGGCCTGGCAGGCATTATCACGGCCTCGGCGGGTAACGATCTCTACCACCCGATCCAGGCCCTGATCATCGGCGGGATCGGCACCTACCTCATGTACAAACTGCACTACTGGGTCGAGCGAACCTTCAAGATCGACGACGCGGTCGGCGCGGTGGCGGTGCATGGTTACGCCGGGTTCATCGGCGTGGTGATCGCCGGTGTCGTGCTTTGGGGCCATCCGTCGTCGCCCTACGAGGGCTTCGCGGTGATTACGCCTTGGGGCCAGTTCGCCGGCGCCATCATCATGTTCTGGGTGCTGGGCTTTATTCCCGCCTGGGTGCTCGCCAAGATTCTGGCGAGCA
>PVMK01126115.1_pt1 | contig 12035 bp, 8 predicted proteins | sample 1853481 | NCBI WGS metagenome assembly PVMK01 (sample SAMN08533507, study PRJNA380276) | Marine sediment metagenome, whole genome shotgun sequencing project. | reverse complement strand
TTATCATGTGCCGGTCCGGCGGCCGCAGCGCGATGGCGGTCAATATCCTAGCCCAGGCCGGTTTCACAAACGCCTACAACATCACCGACGGCATGGAGGGAGACCTGGTCAAGGACTCGGACAGCCTGTTTGCCGGCAAGAGAATGAAGAACGGGTGGAAGAACTCGGGTCTGCCGTGGACCTACGATGTAGATCCGGACCGCGTGCGGATTCCCAATGAGCGGACTTAGGGGATGAGGCCATCCTAGAAAATACCGACCGAGCCAAAGCTTGCGGCATGCCCGCATACGGCGCGATCAATTTGAAATGCATGTGTGTAGAGGAGAATCAACATGGCAGTCGCAGCAGCAACCGTAAGTACTGAAGATATTTCCAGCACCGCTACCGTCAACGCCGACGACGCACGTATTGATGCCCTGAAAGAGCAGCTCAGGAGCACCCCCTGGGAGGTCGATTACGAGCGGCACGTCATCATGCGTGACGTGTACGAGGAGACCGTCGGCTACCAGCAGGTCATCAAGCGCGCCAGGTTGATGGAAGCCTTGTTTGAACGCAAGAAGATCTACATCGATGACAACCTCTTTGTGGGCTCCATAACAGGTCAAGTAAACGGTGTTTACCCCTACCCCGAATGGAACGTGGAATGGATGAAGGAGGAGAAGACCGTTGAGAAGTCGAAGACCCCGGAATTGAAGGCGGCCAACGAATGGGCGCTTGACTACTGGGACAAGCGTTCACTGAAGCCCCGTACGGAACAGATTCTCGCAAGGCGGTATGGTTACGATGTAGATGCGATATACGGCGGCGGCCTCGTTGGCTCGTTCCATGACTGGCCGGGCGGCGGCGGCAACCTCAACTACCCGCTGGTTTACCAGCAGGGCCTTGCCAGTGTGATCAAGGACGTCGAAGAGCGGATGATGTCCATGGAGATGCGTTTGCCGAACGCGTCCAAGTTCTACTTCTACGAGGCAGCTCTCATCACGATTCGGGCGATTATCCGGTGGTCTCACCGGTATGCCGAGCTGGCTCGTAAGATGGCAGCAAAGGAAAAGGACGAAACCCGCAAGGCAGAGCTGCTGGCCATTGCCGAAACCTGCGAATGGGTTCCGGAGAATCCTGCACGCAACTTGCGGGAAGCCATGCAAGCCCACTTCCTCGCGCACGTCTTTGTGGAGATCGAACAACCTGGCTGCGGGTATTCGGAGGCCTTCCTGGGCCAACTCTTGGAACCGTACTATCAGGCCGATAAAGCTGCCGGACTCATCACCTATGACGATGCGGTCTTCATGTTCAAGAACCTTGCCATCAAACTGAACGAGATCGGCTATTACTATGGCGAGAAGGTCAGATTGCAGAATGAGCTCGACCTGGGACAGTCCATTACCCTGGCAGGCTATACCGAGGATGGCAAGGACGCCACGGCGGAGATGGACTACGTGATCCTCGATTCCGCGGAATACCTGGCTCTGCCCCAGCCTCCGTTGTCGTTTGCGATGACCCCAAAGACGCCGGGCAAGTTGATCGAAAGAGTCCTCGATGTCATCGGCACCGGTATCGGCATGCCCCAGTTCGTCAAGCCCGATATTATGATGAAACGGGCCCAGTATCTGTTTGGGTACACGGAAAGGAACGAGCATATGTCCGTTGAGAAGGCCAGGCGCACCTGTATCGGGGCCTGTGTGGGAAGCTACATCCCCTTCGAAACCGGTCACCCGCCGGAGGGACACCCCAACCTCGGCAAGGTGCTCGAGTTGACCATACACAACGGCTTTGATCCGCGCACCAAAAAGCAGATCGGGCCCGAGACGGGAGATCCGGAGACCTTCAAGGACTTCGAAGAACTGTACGCGGCCTTTGAGAAGCAGCTGCAGTTTTGTGAGGACGTCCTGCGACGGGGGAGTTGGATTGCCAGCATGCTGACGGCAGAGTTCATCCCGGTTCCCTGGCGCTCCATCCTGACGAAAGGATGCATCGAGACAGGCACCGACACCTGGAGTGGCGGGGCCAACTACTACACGGTCGCCCAGATATGCGTAGGCGGTGTGGATGCCGCCAACGGGCTGATGGCCGTAAAGGACCTGGTGTTCGACAAGAAGAAAGTCACCATGGCTGAGCTCAAGAAAGCCCGGTTAGCCAACTGGGAAGGGGAATACGAGAAGATGAGGAAGATGTTCTACGAGGACGCGCCCAAATACGGCAACGACCTCGACGAACCGGACGCTATGGTCCGCAGGGTAAATGACAGTATCCTTGCAGCGTTCAACAACGTGGATGGCGGCGGCAATTACCTCTCAAAGGACATCTTGTCAACTCCCGACCAGTACACCAAGAGCGTCCACAACCTGTTGGGTCTGGTAACCGGCGCATTGCCAACTGGCAAGAAGGCCGGGGTGGCGCTCACCGATGGAAGTCTTTCGGCCATGCCGGGTACGGATACCCTGGGAGCTACCGCGCTGGTGATGTCTGCATCCAAAGGCAACGATCCCGTCAAATGGGCCTCAACGCACATGAACGTGAAGCTCCCGCCCGATCAGCTCGAGACACGCCAGGGCAGGGACAACGTGATGAACCTGGTCAGAACCCTGTTCGAGAATAACGGCTATCACATTCAGTTCAATGTGCTGGATACCGAAATCCTCAGAGACGCGCAGAAACACCCGGAGAAATACCGCGACCTGGTGGTCCGTGTCGCCGGGTTCAGTGCGTTCTTTGTAAACCTACAACCGGGAGTACAGGACGAAGTTATCGAGCGTACTTTGCAGCGGTGCTAGTCGCTGAAAAAGCAGCAAATCCGGCGTGGCGGTCTGCCACGCCGGCTGACCTTTCGAAGTTCATGACAGTCAGTTGGCAGACCAATAAGCGACAAGAGCTTTCAGGAGGGCTGGTGACTTGAACACAAAAAACAAGCGCATCGCGATTAACGTCGGCAGTGGTTTCACCCCGGGGATAAATGCCGTCGCGATAGGGGCGACCCTGACGGCCGGCGGGATGGGATGGGAGGTCGTCGGCATCCGCGACGGCTTCGACGGCCTCCTTTACCCGGATCGCTACCCCGACGGCGGCTTGGTGCCTCTGTCACCGCAGTTTGTCGAGAGCCTGGACCTCACAGGCAGCGACCTGCTCGGACAGTCGCCCAGGGTCGACCCGTTTCATGTCAGGCGGATTGACGATGACGGTATGGCCGAGGAGATCGATGTTTCCGATGAGCTCCTGGAGCGGCTGAAGGCGGAAGGGATCGATGCGCTGATCTCGGTCGTCGGTGGCCGCGGGCTTAGCATTCTCTACAAGCTTCATCGCAAGGGCCTGAACACGGTGTGCATTCCCCGCTCGGTGGAGAACGACATCGCCTCCACCATGGTGTCTTTCGGGTTCAATAGCGCTCTCACCTTCACCATCGAGATGCTGGACCGGGCGCGCCAGGCCGCCCGCGCCTCCCGCCAGATCGGTGTAATTGAGGTCCTGGGATCCCAGTCCGGTTGGCTGGCCTTGCAGGGCGGTGTCGCGGCCGGTGCCGACGTGATCTTGATCCCTGAAATCCCCTGCGATCTCCGGGTGGTGGCGGCAAAGCTGGAGGAGGCGGTGACACCTGAGCGGCCTTACGCTCTGGTGGTGGTTGCCGAGGGTGCCAAGTTCATCGGCGACCCTGAGGCCAAGTCAGCAGAGCCGTCATCCCTCAGAGCCTCCCTTTCGCCCCTGGCAACAGACGAGGCGAGCGATTACGCGATCCGGCGCTCAGGGCGGGCCGCTGACGCAGTGGCCCGGAAGCTGCAGTTATTGACGGCGCAGGAAACCTATCCAGCTGTCCTCGGCCCCTGGGCCAGGGCCGGCTCTCCCAGCGCTGTCGACCGCCAATTGGCACTTGCGTACGGCGCGGCTGCCGTGCGGGCCCTGAACGCCGGAGAGAACGGGGCAATGGTGGCTTTTCAACCGCCGGACATCGATACCGTACCGCTTGTGAAAGCGATCAACCGGGTCCGGACCGTACCGGCGGACAGTGAATTTGTGCAGATCGCCCGATCACTTGGCATCTTCCTGGGAGAAGCCTCATGAGCACACGATCGGACGACAAATCGAAGCTTACCGGTACGGTCCTGAACATTCAGCGCTACTGCAGCCACGACGGGCCGGGCATTCGCACGACCGTGTTCCTTAAAGGGTGTTCGATCCGGTGCAAGTGGTGCAGCAATCCCGAAAGCATCGCCATGAAGCCGGAGCTCGCCTACGACGCCAGACTATGCAGCGGCGCCAAGGAATGTGGCCTGTGCCTGAAGGAGCCGTTCCCAGAAGGGGCGTTTTATGTGGTGGATGACGCCGATGACAAAATCCGCGTCAACTGGGACCTGGCATCGGATTGTGAAGCGGAAGTCATAAATCAATGCCCGACCGATGCGCTCTACATGTTCGGTGCGGAGATGACCGTCGATCAGGTGCTGGACGAAGTCGAGAAGGATGCCTCCTTCTACCGGAGGTCCGGCGGCGGTATGACGTTGAGTGGCGGTGAATGTCTTATGCAGCCGGACTTCAGCGCCGCTTTGCTTGAGGGCGCGCACGCGCGCGGCATCAACACGGCGATCGAAACGGCCGGCAACGTTCCGTGGAAGTTCATGGAAAAGGTGCTGCCCCACGTCGACACGGTCCTCCATGACCATAAGCTGACGGACCCGGAGCGGCACAAGAAGTGGACCGGCGTGGACAACAAAAACATCCTTGCGAATTTCAAGAAGGCCTACGAGACCTACCCGAAGACGCCCTTCATCGCCCGTACGCCGCTGATTCCCGGCGTCAATGACGATGAGGAACACATCAGGGCGGTTCTCGAGTTCATTCGCCCCCACAAGAATGTCGTCGACTACGAGTTGCTTCCGTACATGCGGTTCGGGCTGGGCAAGTACGAAATGCTTGGCGAGGTGTATGAACTGATGGACTTCAAGCCGCCAACTGAGGAGTCGCTCCAGCGGTTGCAGGCCATCATTGACGAGGCGTTTGGCCGTGAACAGAAGGAAGCCTGAGGCGCCTGCCATGCTGAAAGCGTTTCGATGCAGCGACGTTTGCGCCTTGACGAGAAAACATCATGTGCCGTTGGCTTGCATATTCAGGTTCACCGATCACGCTTGAAACCGTGCTCGTGGAACCAGAGCATTCGCTCATCGACCAGAGTCTGCATGCTCAAATGGGCGTGGAGACGACCAATGGCGATGGTTTCGGCATTGGCTGGTATGGCGAGGCTCAAGAACCCGGCATTTATCGTTCGATGGGCCCTGCGTGGAACGATCAGAACCTTCGGGAGCTCGCGGCGCAGGTTAAGTCTCGGCTGTTTCTCGCGCATATACGCGCATCAACGGGCACGGCCATTCAGCAGACAAACTGCCACCCGTTTCGCCATCAGGAATGGTTGTGGATGCACAATGGCTCGATTCACAAATTCAACTTTGTCAAGCGAGACTTAATGCTTGCGGTCGATCCGGCCCTTTATCCATTAATTGAGGGGTCGACGGATTCGGAGTTGATGTTCTACCTGGCCATTTCTTTGGGCCTGGCCGATGACCCGATAGCAGCTGTAGAGCAAATGACGGGATTGGTCGAAGAATGCGCCGAGCGCCGCGGAATCGCAAACCCGCTGCAAATGACAGTGGCAACGACCAACGGAAAAGCTCTGTGGGTGTTTCGGTACTCAACTGAGCACCAGTCGCGATCTCTTTTCTACAGTACGGATTTTCGCACGCTGCGGGAGCTTTATCCCGACAATGAGCGTATAGCGAGCGTTTCGGACGAGACTCGATTGGTTGTGTCTGAGCCACTTGTTGATCTTCCCGGTGCATGGAACGAGGTGCCGGAATCCAGCTGCGGGATCATACAGTCCGGTGCGGACGACTTGCGGCCTTTTCGGCCGCGGCGGTGACGCCGAATTTTGCGGTACCCGGCGGTGGAGTTCCGAGGATACAACTATGGCAACAACTGGATCTGCTAAATCATCTTCAAAATTGCTGTCGTTGTCGCCAAGATCGGGCGGCAAAAAAATAACCCACTACCTGCCCTTTTTTGATTGGCTGGTCCACTATCGCCGCCAGGATTTGGTGGGCGACCTGCTGGGTGGGGTCATTGTGGCCATTATGCTGGTTCCGCAAGGAATGGCTTATGCCATGCTGGCCGGTCTACCGCCTAAGGTTGGACTTTACGCCAGCATTGTACCCCTCATCATTTACGGGCTTTTGGGTACCAGCCGCACCCTGGCCGTCGGCCCGGTGGCGATTGTGTCCCTGCTGGTGGCATCCGGTGTCGCGCCCCTGGCGGAGTTGGGCAGCGCTGAATATCTGCAACTGGCGTTAACCCTCGCTTTCATGGTCGCTGTGATCCAGTTCCTCACGGGGGTGGTCAGGCTGGGAGCTGTGGTTAACTTTTTGAGCCATCCGGTGGTGTCCGGCTTTACCAGTGCCGCCGCCATTGTCATTGGTTTCAGCCAGTTGAAACACCTGATCGGTGTCAACATCCCCCGAACCGAATATTTCTACGAGCAGGTGCTTTACGCTGCGGAACACTTACTTGAAAGCAATGTATTTACGTTGGTCATCGGGCTGGGCGGTATCGCGATTTTGCTCTACTTTCAACAGGGGTTGAGCAAACATCTCGAGAAAACCGGGCTGCCGGAATCGGTCATTGGGCCGGTCAGCAAATCCGGACCATTGGTTGTGGTTCTGCTGGGCACAGTTTCTGTGGTGGCTCTCAACCTTTTCGATTGGGCTGGCGTCAAAATTGTGGGCGCTGTTCCCGCCGGGCTGCCACCAATCACGCTGCCTGTGTTCGATTTTGATGTGTGGCAACTTCTGCTGCCTACCGCGCTGGCCATCAGCTTTGTCGGTTTTATGGAAAGCATCTCGGTGGCAAAATCACTGGCCAGTAAACGCCGCCAGAAAGTAGATGCCGACCAGGAGCTGGTCGCCCTGGGCGCTGCCAATTTTGGGGCTACCTTTACCGGCGGCTATCCCGTCACCGGCGGATTCAGTCGCTCCTCTGTGAACTTTGCCGCCGGGGCCAACACCGGCCTGGCTTCGATCATTACAGCCGGGCTTGTTGCCCTGACGGTAATCTTTCTAACGCCGCTCTTCTATTACCTGCCCAACGCAGTGTTGGCCGCGATCATCATGGTGGCCGTGTTTGGGCTCATTGATGTCAAGACGTTCAGACACGTTTGGAAATATAGCAAGGCCGACACCGCGTCACTGATTGTTACGTTTGTGGCGGTGCTGGCCGTGGGCGTGGAAACCGGCATTCTGATGGGCGTTGCCGCCGCTCTGCTGTTGTTCCTTTGGCGAACCAGCCGGCCCCACATGGCAGAGGTGGGCCGCATTGGCGACACAGAAACGTACCGCAACGTGGAGCGGCACGAGGTAAAAACCTGGCCGCAGACGGTTGCTATCCGGGTGGATGGGAGCCTCTACTTCGCCAACACTAAATATCTGGAAGACGTTGTGCTGCAAATGGTCGCCGACAGGCTGGATTTGAAATACCTGGTGCTCATTGGCATCGCGGTGAACGATATCGATGCCAGTGCATTGGAAACTCTGGAATCGCTTAATCAGGAGCTGCACGATGCTGGCGTAGAGCTTCACCTGGCTGGGTTCAAAGGTCCGGTAACGGACCGGCTGAAGGCCATCGGTTTTATTGACCACATTGGCCCAAGCCGCGTTCATCTCAGCACCCACGATGCAATGAAAGCCTTGGGTTGCGCGTAAGGGCAAAGTGGCGAAGGACAAACATACTCACCATGGCAATAGAAAAATTTGTAACCGCAATCAACTGCATCGATGGACGAGCTCATCGCCCGGTACGCGACTGGCTCAAAGCCTCGTTTGATGCCGAATTTGTGGATCGAATCACCGAACCGGGCGCAGACAAGGCGCTTGCCAGCGGGTCGGCAGACGTGATTGAGGCCGTCAAACAAAAGGTGTTGATTTCCGTTAACGCCCACAACTCAAAAACCGTGGCCGTCGTAGGCCATCACGACTGCGCGGCAAATCCGGTTTCTGAGGCGCAGCACATACAGGATATTGGGGAAGCTGTGGCTACCGCACAATCGTGGGACTTGCCGGTACAGGTTATCGGTCTGTGGGTAAATTCGGAGTGGCAGGTGGAAGTGGTTTACTAAGCAGATAACAATCGGTCTTCTAAAAGGAAATCGGCTATGAGTGAGATCATGCAACTTTTTGAAGCCACATTCGAGCCATTGGTATTGGTCTTCACTGTGTTGAACCTGGCAACCATGGGACTTCAGGCAAGCATGCCCGAGGTAGTCGCGGTGCTTAAGAACAAGAAAGTCCTGGCGCTGATCTTTGTGTGGGGCTGGGTGCTGGGGCCGGCGCTCGGCCTCCTGATCGCCTGGGTTCTTCCTCTGGCAGAACCCTATGTCATCTGTGTGCTAATCGCCAGTCTGGCATCGTGCGGGCCGTTCCTCCCACCGATGGTGGAAAAAGCACGCGGAGACGTGAACTTCGCAGGCGCCTTTATTCCACTGGTGGCGGCCGGCACAGTGGTTTTCATGCCATTGATGGCACCTCTGTTGATCAAGGGGGTGACGATCAGCGCCGGGGCTCTCGCAAAACCGCTCTTCGTGACCTTACTCGTGCCGCTGGTAATCGGAGCGGCAACCCGGCACTACGCGGGGACCGTGGCAACGAAGATCTTTCCCGCGGTCAGGGGATTAGCCAAGCTCAGCACATTGCTGATGGTCGTGGCGTGCTTCGTGCTTTATGGCCGTGCGATGCTCGACACGGCGGGCAGCTTTGCCCTCCTCTCCATGACAATCTTCATGGTCGCAAAGGGACTGATAACGTATCGATTCGGTTTCGGCCTGAAACAGAATCAGCGCAGCGTCATGTCGCTGGGTATGCTCACGCCCAATGGTGCAGCGATGTTCGTCGCCATCCTTGCCATTCCGGACTTGGACCCGCGGGTCCTTACAATGACCATCATGTGGACTGTATGGTCGATTGCACTCGCAGCCATTGCAGCCAGAATATTCGCCAAGCAGGCCGGGAAAACCGTTGCAGGGAATGCGACATGAGTGCGGCAGGCCTGTTCACCCGGTCGGCCCCGACACGTCAAAAGGAGGTAACATGAAAGTCATAATCATTGGTGGAGTCGCCGGTGGCGCCTCCTGCGCCGCCCGGTTGCGGCGCCTGGACGAGAACGCCGAGATCGTCATGGTCGAGCGCGGGCCCTATGTTTCCTATGCGAACTGCGGTTTGCCCTATCACGTCGGCGGCGTCATCCCCGAGGAATCGTCACTGCTGGTGGCGACGGCCGAGATGTTCAAAGCGCTGTTCAAGGTCGATGCCCGGACGATGTGCGAGGCGGTCGCGATCGACCCGAAAAAGAAAACGGTGGACCTCAAGGACCAAGAGACCGGCGAGGTCACCACCGAATCCTACGACAAGCTGGTCCTATCCCCGGGCGCACCGTCGATCCGTCCGCCGCTGCCCGGAATCGACCTTCCGGGTATCTTCTCGGTCAGAACGGTGCCGGACGCCCGGGAGATCCGTCAGTGGCTGGACAAAGGTACGCCGTATTTGGCCGGGATGAGCCGGTATTCCGGGATCCAGGCCGTGCGGCCGAAGACCCGCGCAGTGGTCGTGGGCGGCGGATTCATCGGGCTGGAAATGACGGAAAACCTGGCCCATCTCGGCTTCGACGTGACGCTCCTGGAGATGGGTGACCAGATACTGGGCCCGCTGGACCGGGAGATGGCGCGCGTCGTGGAAGGCTACCTGGAACATCATGGCGTCAACGTCGTGCTGAATGACGGCGCCGCCGAGTTCCGGCAGTCGCCCAGCGGCGCGCTGGAAGTCCATACCCAGTCAGGTGCGATGCACCCGGCGGATATCGTGGTGCTCGGCATCGGCGTGCGGCCCGACACCGGTCTGGCGAAAGCGGCCGGACTCGAAATCGGGGCGCTTGGCGGAATCCGCACCGACGAGCAGATGCGCACCAGCGAGCCGGACATCTTCGCCGCCGGCGACGCGGTCGAAGTCAGGGATTTCGTGACGGGCGAGTGGAGCCTGGTGGCACTGGCCGGCCCGGCCAACCGGCAGGGGCGCATTGCCGCGGACGTGATCGCCGGCCGCGACTCGCGATTCCGGGGTACGCAGGGAACGGCCATCATCGGCCTATTCGAGGGCACGGCGGCCTGGACCGGCGCCAGCGAAAAAACGCTCAAGCGTATCGGCGACGAGGACTACGAGAAGATCTACCTGTACCCGAACTCTCACGCCGGCTATTACCCCGGTGCGAAGCCGATCGCGATGAAGGTCCTGTTCCGCAAGTCCGATGGTCGCCTGCTCGGCGCGCAGGCGCTGGGCGAGGACGGCGTGGACAAGCGCGTCAGCGCCCTGGCCGCCCTGATCCAGATGGGCGCCACGGTGTACGACCTCGAGGAATCCGAACTGTGCTACGCGCCCCAGTACGGCAGCGCGAAGGACCCGGTGAACTTTTCGGGGATGGTCGCGGCCGACGTGCTCAAGGGCGACATGCCGATCAGCCACTGGCACGAAATGGGCGAAGGCATGCTCCTCGACGTGCGCGAACCGTTCGAACTCGTGGTGGAAAATGTCGAGGGCGCCGTCAATATTCCCCTCGGGCAGTTACGAGCCCGGCTGGATGAACTGCCGCGCGACAAGACGATTCACGTCTTCTGCCGCTCGGGACAGCGTTCCTACTATGCGACGCGCCTGCTGCTCCAGAACGGGTTCGAGGTGAAGAACATATCCGGAGGCATGTTGTCCAGGACCTATGCTTCGTTCTTCTTGCAGGAGGGACCGATTGAGTAGCGGACCCGTCCATTAATGACAACAAGGCGTTCCACCGCAGTGGAACTCCGGGGAGGAAAACAAATGCTCGCTGAAAGCCATTTCTATTTTCATAAAGCCGCCGATGTGCTCGGATTGTCCGACAAGGTCCGGACGATTCTGTTGACGCCGTACCGCACCGTCAAGGTGGGCATCGCCATCGAGGGGGAAGACGGCGAATTGCAGTCCTACGAGGGCTACCGTGTGCAGCATAACTTCGCCCGCGGGCCGATGAAGGGTGGCCTGCGTTATCACCCGGCGATGGATGAAGACCATGCCGCGGCGCTGGCCAATCTGATGACCTGGAAAACGGCGGTGGTGGATGTGCCTTACGGTGGCGCCAAGGGCGGCATCAACTGCGATCCACATTCGCTGTCTGAGAAGGATCTGTTCCAGATCACGGTCCGCTTCGTCGAGCAGATGAAGGAAGTCATCGGTCCGATGACGGACATCCCGGCGCCCGACGTCAACACCAACGCCACGATCATGGGCTGGATCATGCACGAGTATTCCAAGTATGCGGGATTCTCGCCCGGCGTCGTGACCGGCAAGCCACTGGACCTGTTCGGTTCGGAAGGTCGCGAGGCGGCAACCGGCCGCGGGGTCATGGATGTGCTGGCCGAGGCGCTGCGCGAACAGGGCAAGAGCTTCGATGACATCACCGTTGCAATACAGGGCTTCGGCAACGTAGGGAGCAACGCCGCCCGACTTATTACAGAGCGAGGTGCAAAGATCGTTGCCGTAGCCGATCATACCGGTGGAGTCTGCGCCCAAGCGGGCCTCGACATACCTGCCCTGGTGGCCTGGGTGGCCGAAAGCGGTGGAGTCAAGGGTTTCCCGGCAGGCGAGCCCGTCAAGAACACCGAGATCATGACCTGGGATGCGGATGTCCTCGTACCGGCCGCCCTAGAGGACGCAATCCACAAAGACAACGCCGGCGACGTCAAAGCTAGCATCATCGTCGAGGGAGCCAATGGTCCGACGACGCCTGAGGCCGATCGGATTGGCTCCCTCGACGATGATGCTAGCTTTGACGTCGCCGGCGTTGTCTTTGTGGATTGCATCCTCCAGGGCGGCCGGTATGAGGACATCCGCATCCCAGGTAATGATCTCGGTGTTCTTGAAGTGCTCGCCTGCCGGGAAACCCTTGACTCCACCGCTTTAGGCCACCCAGGCCACCAGGGCAGGTATGTCGAG
>PVMK01122625.1_pt1 | contig 12036 bp, 10 predicted proteins | sample 1853481 | NCBI WGS metagenome assembly PVMK01 (sample SAMN08533507, study PRJNA380276) | Marine sediment metagenome, whole genome shotgun sequencing project. | reverse complement strand
ACCGGCATGTCCGTTTTGACTTTGTCCACGTCACGGTCAGTCATCTGGCAGTACACCCCGACTTTCTGGTTCTCTCCTCCTGCAAGCTGGTCCTCAAGATGTACCTTGCTCACGACTGTCGGTGGGTCACTGCTGAGTGCGAGATTATCCACGGTATATGTATAGAGGATACCCTGTCTGTCGGAGAGCCTGACACCCTCATACTCATCCTTGGCTCCGCAATAGATGCATACCCGCTGCATGGGGTGAAAGGTCCGGCCGCAGCACTTGCACCTGGAGCCATGGAAGCTGATTAGCTGCTCCCGTTCCCGCCATGCCACCGGGGGAAAGGCGTTAGCCCCCTCCCGGGCCTGTGACTCGAGAGGAATAAGGCGGCGGAAGCGAAGATATTTCTCATAGTTCGAAAGGCTAATCCTGGAGGTCAGGTGACGTTTGATCCCGCGCCTGTCCCGAATCCTCTCGATTTCCTCTGTTACCCGCAGGATATAGGCGTCACCGCCATCGCCATAGTTAGCGAACAGGATTCTATCTCCTGCCTTGGCCTCCTCTAATGCAGCGACGAGCATCATTAAGGCAAAAGCAGCGCCGGTATTGCCTACCGTAGCAAACATCGGGTCCTGAACCTGGGTCATGGGGTCAAAACCCATGGCTCTCGCCGTTTCGGAGTGTCTCCTCGCGTCGGGGGCATAAAAGACTGCTTTGGTAATATCTGACGGCGTCAGGTTATATTTCCCCATGATGCCGGATATGGCTTCTCTGGTATTACGGGCGTATCCTCGGCGAGGATAAACCTATCCTCCCAGTTCTTTGTGAATGTATCGCTCTCCGTTCTCCATGTATCCAGAATGTCATCCGTGTGACAGTAGCTGCCCTCGATCTCGCAGGCGATGTCCTCATCACCAATAAGCAGGGCAGCGGAGCCATCGCCAAAGCTCTGCTCATAGTCCGATTGTGGCTGACCCATACGGCCATCAGCAGCGACGACCATGACCCGCTTTCCCGATCCACTATTGACCGCATCGAGCGCTGCCCTCAGCGCCATCGTCCCTGATCTCAGGGAGTCGGTGAAGTCCGCGGTGAAGATCTGGCGGCGCAGGTCAGCGGCGAGGCGATCAGGCTTGCCGATTGCTTCTCGCGATAGGGTGGTGTAGTCGAGGCAAAATATAGACCATCTACGACCTGTCGATCGCTGTCTTTCAGGCAGTCGATTACGGCTTCCACAGCCATAGTCACACTATCTTCGTCATAGTTGGCTACGGCCCTTTCGCCTCCCATAGAACCGCGGCTCCAGGCGCGGGCAATTTCGTCCCGCTTCAGGCGGTATATGGGAATATATGCACCGTATGATACTATACCGGTTTTCATGCTATCCGTTTGTTGCCCCGTATCTTCAATGGCTAAACTATGTGGTTTTTTTATCCTTCTCCGGTTGTGGCGGAGCAGGGTTGACGTAGCCCTGCATCAGGGTCTTGGGCACCGAATTGATTAGCTCGTCTGTGGTAAATACCCCTTCCGATTTGTAGATGGCTCTTACCTCTACCGGCTCGCTGTATATACCCACTCTGCCAGCCTCGGCATGAAATACCTGTCCATTTATATTTGCAGCCTGATCGGTGGCAAGGTAGACGATGATCGGTGGTATATGCTCAGGCCCGGGCATATTCAGTACCTGCTCAGCCTGCTCCTTGGTCATAACGCCGGCTTCAACCCTCTTCCATGTGCCCTTTACGACCTCATCGTTCAGCGTCATCCTTGTGGCGGCGATCGGGGCGAAGGAATTGGCGGTCACCCCATAGCGTCCCATCTCACGTGCGATGGAGCGGGTGAGACTCACAATGCCGCCCTTAACCGCGCCGTAGTTGACATGTCCCATCGTGCCGCGCCATGCGTCTGATGTGACGTTGATAATGCGGCCATATCTTTGCTCCCGCATAAACACGCAGGCATGGCGGCAGGTATTAAAGGTACCTTTTAGATGGACCAGCATTACCGAGTCCCACTCATCCTCGGTCATGTTCCATATCATCCGGTCCCGCAGGTTGCCGTGAGAGTTGACCAGTATGTCGATGCGACCAAATTTGTCCACGCAGCTCTGTATTATACGTTGCGCAGCATTGAAGTCGACAACGGAATCGTAGATGGCTATCGCATCGCAGTCCCAGTTTTTTAACCTCGTCGACAACATTGTCTACAGGCGTCGATTCAGCACCGCTGCCGTCCCTACCCGCACCGATATCGTTTACCACGATGTTGGCCCCTTCCCTGGCCAGGGCCAGGCATATCTCACGCCCGATACCGCCGGCGGCACCGGTTACTACAGCATTTTTACCCTTTAGATTCTCGCCCAATTGTTTCCTCCTTATAAATCGGTGAATCTGACGACTAAATATACCATATTGGCCCCTTCTTTTGCAAACCCCTTTCGAACTTGTTAGAAACGAATTTTAGGTACATCTCACAATTACATAATATCAAGGCGATCGCTGAAAAGGGTACCGCGACCCCCAATGTGTCAGAGTCGGGTGTCCGGTGCTGTCATGCTGAACTTGTTTCAGTATCTTCTAATTCCGAAACAGGTTCGGAATAACTGGGAAGAGCGTACCACATTGTCTTCGCAACCTACGCTGGCCCATTTTCATAGATGGCCTCCACTAAACGCTTATGGCCTGTTCTGTCGCCCCTCTGTCTTGAGGGATTGACAGCGGGTTAGCCTTGTGTTCTAATTTTGCCATTGCTTATAGGAGGATGAAACATGAGTAAGAGGAAACGGTTCTTCGTTTCGCAATGTCTTGTAGCTAGTGCCCTGATTATTGCCCTGTTGATTTCCATCTTAGGTGTTCCCTGGGTGCAGGCCTGGTCGAGCGATCCCACCGAGAATACGGCAGTCTGCACTGCCTCAAATAATCAGAGGTATCCAGCAATAGTGAGCGATGGCTCGGGTGGCACCATTATCACCTGGACTGACTCCCGCAGCGGCTCTAACTATGACATCTACGCTCAGCGGGTGGACCCCTCGGGTGTGCCCCAGTGGACTGCGAACGGAGTTGCCGTCTGCACGGCCTTTGATGACCAGTACGATCCAGTCATAGTGAGCGATGGCGCTGGCGGCGCCATCATCACCTGGACTGACTACCGCAGCGGCACCAGCGAGGACATTTATGCTCAGCGGGTGAACCCTCGGGCATACCCCAGTGGACCGCGAACGGGTTGCAGTCAGCACCGCCTCAGAGACCAGTGGATCCAGCCATAGTGAGCTGATGGCTCGGGTGGTGCCATCATCACCTGGGTGACTCCCGCAGCGGCACCAGCGAGGACATTTATGCTCAGCGGGTGAACCCCTCGGGCATACCCCAGTGGACCGCGAACGGAATTGCTGTCTGCACCGCCTCAGATGACCAGTGGGATCCAGTCATAGTGATCGATGGCTCGGGTGGTGCTATTATCACATGGTGGGACTACCGCAGCGGCACTTATGAAGATATCTACGCTCAGAGGGTGAACCCCTCGGGCATAACCCAGTGGACCGCGAACGGGGTTGCAGTCTGCACTGCCTTAAAAAACCAATGGTATCCAGCTATAGTGAGCGATGGCTCGGGTGGTGCCATCATCACCTGGACTGACTCCCGCAGCGGCACCAGCAATGACATCTACGCTCAGCGGGTGAACCCCTCGGGCATACCCCAGTGGACCGCGAACGGGGTTGCCGTCTGTACAGCTTCAGACAGGCAGAAATATCCCGTTGTAGTGAGCGATGGCTCTGGTGGTGCCATCATCACCTGGACTGACTCCCGCAGCGGCACCAGCAATGACATCTACGCTCAGCGGGTGAACGCCTCGGGCGTACCCCAGTGGACCGCTAACGGGGTTGCCGTCTGCACCGCCTCCGATGACCAAGATGAGTTAGCTGTAGTAAGCGATGGCTCTGGTGGTGCCATCATAACATGGCAAGATAGACGCAGCGTTACTAACTATGACGTCTACGCTCAGCGGGTGAATCCCTCGGGCGTACCCCAGTGGACCGCGAACGGGATTGTCGTCTGCGCAGGCTCAGATGACCAGGAGGATCACGCTGTAGCGAGCGATGGCTCTGGTGGTGCCATCATTACCTGGGAAGACTACCGCAGCGACGGCACTTACAGTGACATCTACGCTCAAAGGATTAACCCATCCGGTGTACCCCAGTGGACCGCGAACGGTATTGCTGTCAGCACCGCCTCAGATGACCAGTGGGCTCCAGTCATAGTGAACGATGGCTCGGGCGGCGCCATTATTACCTGGCGGGACTACCGCAGCGGCACCAACTATGACATCTACGCTCAGCGGGTTACTGCCGATGGCTCACTAAATGGTATTGTGCCCACGATTACCCCTCCCCCGACACCTACGCTCCCACCCTCGGGGATACATGCTTGGCCATTCTGCACAGCAGGCTTCTATCCTCAACATATGCCTGATTCCTACACTGGCGAGGTTGTGTTGGGCGATTTGAACCCTACCGCAATTCCACCAGAGGTGCAGGGAGTATATTGGTATGATTGCTCTGCCTCAGAATGGAAGTTCTGGGCACCCGGTGTACCTGGGACCACGTTAACCACCCTGGGAGGTGGGCATACATATGACTATATGGTGTCGGTCACTGGTAGCTGCGATTGGGAGATTCCACTAAACGCTATGCCGAATACCATAACCGACATCGAGGTGTCTCCTCCTTCCCCCGCCCAGTTGGACTACGGGGATCGTGTCGATATCACTTTTGATTACACTACGGATGACCCGGGTGGGGTAAGGCTTTGGGTACGTCCATATACGGATGGATCAAAGACCCCCGATTACGGCGCACACGGGTCTTACCTGTATCCTGCCTATGCTGGGAGCGGAATTGGATGGTTTACAATTAGCTCGGGCCCGGTTGAGGTGGATCAGCTCGAGTTTCGAATGACAAATGCAGATCAGAGCGTTACCCACCTCGAATTTTACATCGACGTCTCGTATGGGTATGGTGTACCTCCAAACGACATTCACGCTTGGCCGTTCTGCACAGCGGGCTTCTATCCTCAACATATGCCTGATTTCTACACTGGCGAGGTTGTGTTGGGCGATTTGAACCCTACCACAATTCCACCAGAGGTGCAGGGAGTATACTGGTATGATTGCTCTACCTCAGATTGGAAGTTCTGGGCACCCGGAGTGCCAGGAACCACGTTAACTACCCTGGGAGGTGGCCATACATATAACTACATGGTATCGGTCACTAGTAGCTGCGATTGGGAGATTCCATTGCCATAAGTTAGTTGATTCTATTAATCTCAGCCAAGCAGATTAGAGGGGCCACCCAGAATAGGTGGCCCTTCTTTTAACCGACAAGAACTTATAAAATACTATCTTTAACGGAAGATATTTCTGCATATTGTGACCATGCTATTGTCATTGAGCTCCCAATATAGCAGGGAGATTCAATCTCACCTTTTCCCACCCGTCCGACACTTCGGACTACCTCCATACTCCCGCCCACGATGATATATGGGGACTCTCCTTCATTGCTCGTTACCTCCAGGAATGCTATAATTGCCTGTGAATCAGTTGTCTTGCATCCCCGGAAAAGTTTAGCAAACCCGATAGCCGACAGGATGATTGTGTGTGGCTACCTTAAGAGACCACTGAAAAAGAGGTGCAGGATACTTCCTGCTAAGGGTCTGGGGGTGCCCCACAGATTTTAAAAATTCCCCAATATTGGGGGATTAGGGAGTTGATTGAAACTATTTCAGCAGTCTCCTTAAAAAGGAGGAAGGTTTATAGATGAAGGATTGGCGGGAGGAATATGACAGGAAGATGGTGCCTGCCGAGGTGGCTGCACAGCTGGTAAAGTCTGGAGGCCGCATTGGCTTCACAACTGGCAGGGAGGCCCATGCCGTAGGGCTGGCGATCGCGGCCCGTATAGGAGAGTTAAAGGGTGTTGAGGTTTATGTACCCACCCCCGGGTATGATTTCGGATGGTATGACCCTGGCTGGGAGGACTCCTTCAAAATCACTGTCTCCTTTCCTCTGGGAGTGAACCAGCAGATGGTCGAAGAGCACCGGTGCGATATCGCCTTCGGCTCCCTCTTTCCGTTTGATCTGGAATTTTTCAAGCAAGGGCTCGATGTCCTCATCACCGAGATTTCGTCTCCCGATGAGCAGGGCTTTTGCAGCTTTGGCCAATCGCTGTGGAATAAAAAAACCCAGGTTAAAGAGGCCAAGACGGTAATTGCAGAGGTGAACCCGCGTCTTATCAGAACCTTTGGTGATAATTTTATCCATGTTTCGGAGATAGATTATTTTGTGGAACATGTCTCTTCAGGGGAGGCTCCCGGCGGAGGGAGCCTGCTGGGGAAAAAGGCTAAAGAAAGGAGCCGGATGAGACCCAGAAGGAAATTGCCAGGCACATATCCGGGTTGATCAAGGATGGTGATACCCTGCAGATTGGCGTAGGCAGGGCGACGGAACCGCTGATTTCTCTGGGTATACTCGATGGCAAGAAGGATATCGGGTATCACTCGGAGGCCACAGTTCCTGGGGTAATCAGGCTTGTTCGGGAAGGCGTTATTACGGGGAAATATAAAACTCTTCGCCCGGGAAAAGTCGTGGTAACTTCTGTAGGCGGGGACACCAGAGAGGAAATGCAGTGGGTTCATATGAACCCACTCTTTGAGCTGGTAGACGTCGACTGGCTGGAAGATATCAGGGTTATAGCTTCCATCGACAACATGGTAACGATAAATCAGGCCTTGGCCATCGACCTTTTAGGTCAACCGACGGCGGAGAGTTTGGGGACGCGATTATTAAGTGGTGCGGGGGGACAGGTGCCGTTTCAACTTGGGGCGCTCCTGTCCAAGGGAGGGCGTGCTATCACAGTGCTGCCCTCTACCGCGGAAAACGGAACGATATCCCGTATTATGCCAACGCTGCCGGAGGGGACAACCGTCACCCTGCATAAGAACTGTACCGACATGATAGTTACGGAATACGGGGTAGCGCGTTTGCGCGGCAGGAGCGTGCGGCAGAAGGCAGAGGAATTAATCAATGTAGCGCACCCCGACTTTCGTGCCGAGCTGAAAAAAGCAGCACAAAGGTTATTCTGGCCTTCGTAGATATCGTTAGTAAGAGGTGCCCCAGGGGCCGAAAGGTCGGCCAAAACTTCGGTGTATATTGGGGGTGGTAGTCCGCGGGTTGATAAAGGCCATTTCAGTAAAGACCGCTGAAAAAGAGATGCAGGATACTTCCTGCCGGGAGTCTGGGGGTGTCCCCCCAGCTTCAGAAATCCCCCAAGATTGGGGGGCATAGGGGGTTGATTGAGAGTATTTCAGCAGTCTTTAGTAACGTGAGTAATAAATTACTGTAAGGAGGAAGGATTGAGTTACTGTATCTATGAGGTTGACAGGGAGAAGCGGATCGCCACGCTTACCTTTAATCGACCGGAGAAGCTGAATGCCATGGTGCCGATGGACGACCTGGAGGAGGTAATCGACAGGCTATACGAGGCCGACAGGGATAATGATGTGGCGGTAGTGGTCATGAAGGGGGCGGGGCGTGCCTTTGGGTCGGGATATGATATCGATGCGGTTCGCGCTCGACGTGGCTTCACTGAGGAGAAGCGTCCTTCGCAGAGGAGGAGGTACTGGGGAGTGGATGAGTGGTGGGGGCGTAGGGGTATCCTGCAAAAAATACTCACATGTGACAAGGTTACCATCGCTCAGGTTCACGGCTATTGCTATGGAGGCCATTTCGAGATGATGTGCGCCTGTGACCTGGCTGTTGCCAGCAAGGATGCGCTGTTCACACATCCCGGATATACGTATTTAGGCATAGAAGGCCCGATTCCCCTGTACGTGCTCATGATCGGTTGGCGCAGGGTAAAGGAGATGATGCTTCTGGGGAAACCGCTTACCGCCAAAGAAGCCCATGAATTTGGCCTGGTTAACAGAGTGGTGTCCATGGAAAAACTGGATAAGGAAGTTGCTCAGATGGCCGAGACCATAGCCAGCCGTCCTCTCGATGGTATCGTGATGGGCAAGAAAGAGTTCCAGATGGCGATGGATATAATGGGGCTTTCCGCCGGTTACGATCTGGCCAGCATCTCGCACACGCTGATGAGCAATCTGAAGTTTGAGCCGGGCGAGTTTAACCTGATGCGGGAGCTGAAGGACAAGGGACGCAAGGGCATGTATTCCGCCAGAGACGACCGTTACAGCGATCAGGCCTGGCGCGATAAAGACGCGAAGAAGACCACAAAGAAGAAATAGATATTCGGAAACGGATGTCTGTGCTATAGTGAGCAGGGAGGCGTGCAGCACCCCTGCTCATTCTTTAAAGGAGCAGGGGTAATAAGTGAGACCGCTGAAAAAGAGGTGCAGGATACTTCCTGCCAGGGGGTCTGGGGGTGTCCCCCAGCTATAATATATCCCCCAAGATTGGGGGATTAGGGGGTTGATAGAGACTATTTAAGAAGTCTTTTAGAGATAAATATGGCTGTTAACGGCGCATCGGGAGTAAAAAAGGGGCTCGCAACCAAGTGGCTGATTCTGGCTGCCGTGATGCTGGGCAGTTTCATGGCGCCCCTGGATGGCAGCATAGTCAATACCGTTCTCCCCGCCATTACACAGTACTTCCATACCGATATCTCGATAGCCCAGTGGGTGCCGACGGTTTACCTGCTGACTATTAGCTGCTTCATCCTGTTCTATGGCCGGCTGGGGTGATATATTCGGCTATAGGAAGATTTTCCTCTACGGACTGGCTGGCTTCACTGTCACCTCTCTGCTGTGCGGTCTATCGCAGAGCATCTGGATGCTAATAGCATTGAGGGCGCTGCAGGGACTCTCAGCGGGCATGATTATGGCTGTGGGCTTTGCTATTATTACCTCCGCCTTCCCGCCAACCGAGCGGGGAAAGGCCATGGGCATCTACGCTATTAGTATTGCCGCTGCCCTGGGACTGGGGCCGACCATTGGCGGCGCTGTTGCCGAGTATCTCAGCTGGCACTACGTTTTCATCATCAATGTCCCCTATCGGTATAGTCGCACTGTTATGGTGCTATCGGGTCCTACCTCAGGGGGTCACCAAGCCCGGGCAACGTCTCGACTGGTACGGGGTCATGACCGCGTTCGTCTTTCTGCTCAGCCTGCTTCTGTTCGCCAATAGGGGTCAGGCATGGGGATGGCTATCCCCTGCCTCTATTAGCCTGATAATAGTTACGCTCATCTCTGGTGCGGCCTTTATCTGGTTGGAACGCAGGATAGAGCAGCCGATGCTAAACCTGGCGCTGTTTAAAAGCCGTGTATTCCGTTTTGCCAGCCTCAGCGCCCTTCTCAACTTCGTGGCGATTTACGCGATAATCTTCCTCACACCTTTCTACCTGGCCTTCGTGTTGCATTACGACATCCTAAAAGTGGGGCTGGTAATGGCCGCATCGCCCGTTGCAATGCTGTTCGTGGCGCCGGTGGCCGGCGCGCTGTCCGACCGCATCGGGATCAGGGGGCTAACCGCTTTCGGCATGGCTACCTGCGCTGTCGGGATGTTCTTGATGAGTGGACTGGATGCTAGCTCCAGCACAACAGATGTAGTCTGGCGGCTTGTCATCTGCGGTGTAGGAGCTGGGTTGTTCCAGAGTCCCAATAACAGTGCCATCATGGGAAGTGTACCGGTTTTTCATCTGGGCATTGCATCGGGAATACTGGCCGCTATGCGCAATGTAGGAATGGTACTGGGGCTGGCTCTTGTCGGTGTGGTGCTTTACAATCTGGCTCCGGTGGCAGCCTCGGGTTGGACAGGTCCACTCACAGGAGAGGAGCTAGAGGAGTTTCTCAATGGCCTGCACTGGGCTTATATAGCCGGCGGGATAGTGGCGTGTATCGCAGCCGTGACCTCGCTGGCGGCCGTAGAACGGTCTGGAGAGACTTAGTCTATCTTTCGTCTTGCTTTTTCCAGTTCGTTCCGAAAATCCGGGTGAGCTATAGCGATAAGAGCGTCGGCACGCTGGGCGAGGGTCTTACCCTTTAACTCGGCGATGCCGTACTCGGTAGCGATACAGTCAACGTCGTAGCGGGGAACGCTGGTAATCGTGCCCTCCTGAAGCCGGGGGATGATGCGGGAATGGCGCGATGACTTCCCCTGTATCGCCGATGTGAAGGCAATGATCGACCTCCCGCCGGGAGCTGCAGCGGCTCCCCGCAGCCACTCGGCCTGCCCGCCAACGGCGCTAATCTGCATGCCCCTTATGGTTTCCGCATTCACCTGTCCGCTGAGGTCAATCTCGATTGCGGATACGATGGTGATGAAATTATCGAACTGGCGAATGATATTGGCATCGTGGGTATAGGTATAGGGGTACATCTCTACCTGCGGGTTTTTATGGATAAAACGGAATAACTTTTCCGTGCCGGCCGCCGCTCCGCTCACCGTTTTGCCCGTGTCGACGGCCTTGCGCTCGTTGGTAACCACGCCGCTCTCCATGAGGTCCACGGTGCTATCGCTTATCATGCCGGTGTGTATGCCGAGATGGCGCCGGTCGGTCAACATTCTTAACAGGGCTTCCGGGATGGCACCAACGCCGATGCACAGCGTGTCACCATCAGCGATACGCTCGCTCACCACCCGCGCCACCGCCTCTTCGTCTGGACCTATCGTGGGTTCGGGCCAGGGCTGGACGGGGCGGGATACCTCTACCAGGTAGTCGAGATCGCTCACATGTATGAGGTTGTCGCCATAGGTATACGGCATCTGGTCGTTCACCTGGGCGATCGTGGTGCGGGCGGCTAAGGCCGCATCGCGGTTGAATCCGGGAACAGCCCCAAAGCTGCAGTATCCCTGTTCGTCGGGCGGCGAAACATGCACCAGGGCTACGTCGAGGGGCACGGTCGTGGTAAACAGGGACGGCGTCTGCGTCAGGCTTACCGGCAGGAAATCGATTGTGCCTTCTACGACCCCTTTTCTCAGGTCGGGGCTCACATGCATTGTAATGATGTGGAAGAAATCGGTGAGGCTGGCGTACGGGGAACCGGCGATAACCCTGCTGTCCAGCAGGTGAGTGCCTTTTAGCCTATCTTTATCTTCGACCAGGGCATCGACCAGAGTACGCGGCTCACCGCATGTCCCCTCGATAAACACCATATCGCCCGGCCTGATCGCTGCGATGGCTTCTGCGGCGCTTACCGTGCGGTGAGGTTTACCCCCCACTTTCCTTGTCCCTCCACACACCGTCGGTATAAACCTTATCCTTCCCTCGCTCCCAGTGCCCGCCGAAGACAGTGGTCTTATATTCATCGGGCAGTATTATGCCCTGCTCGGTGGCGTATTTGATCATCCTGGTCACCTCCACCACCCGTATGCCCACCTGCCTCGCCATGAGCATTCCACGTTTATCATCGAGAACACCATTCTTGAGGTATCGCGGCCTGTCTCCGGAGAAGACCGTGCTGGTAACACCCCAGCCCCGGGCTACGGGTATCATCATTCTTTTGACCAGATTCTCCATCTGGTCCAGGCATGCATCGAAGCCCAGTCCGAAAAAGCCGACGGTCAGGTAGCCGGTGACCTTATTTTTCATAAGCTGGGTGAAGATGGCATAGTATCTAACCCTGGACCACAGGATGGTGAGCGGGGGCGATACGGTAAGTCCCCATGTCGGTGCGCCGAAGATAATTCCATCGGCTTCGACAATTTTATCGAATATCGCCTGGGCATCGTCCTTTATCTTACATGGTGCCTTGTTTTCTATGCACCACTGACAGTTCTGGCACATAGCGATTTCTTTATTGGCCAGAGTAACGAACTCGATCTGCACTTTACCGATCTCACTATCCAGTTCCTTTGCCCCTTTGAGGCTTTCTTTAACAAAAGTGTCGCAATTGCCGTCCTTTACCGGTGTTGCAGATAAACCCAGTATCTTTATATCAACTTTGCTCATGCCACCTGTCCTTTCCGTAATGCTGTCATGGAGGATTATAGCTAGCTTTGACCCTTCGTGTCAATTTTGAGATCGCTGAGAAAGATGTGCCCCGA
>PVMK01119811.1_pt1 | contig 12041 bp, 11 predicted proteins | sample 1853481 | NCBI WGS metagenome assembly PVMK01 (sample SAMN08533507, study PRJNA380276) | Marine sediment metagenome, whole genome shotgun sequencing project. | reverse complement strand
GCGTCGAAGGCGTCGAGATGACCTGGGAGGAGGCGCGCGCGATCAGTCTGGCCAAGACACGGTCGGATAAATATCCGCTGAAGGTAGACGAAGTGAACGAGTTTGGCGTGCTGAGGGAGGTTTTGCCTTTCGGTTTATTGAGCGACCCGGCCGACTATGAGGGTGAGCCGGCCGCTGATCAGAAATTTATCGATCTGATCAACGGCAAGCTCGCGGCATCGAACAGGAAGGATATTTTTATTTATGTGCACGGCTACAAGGTCGTATTCGAAAATCCATTACTCATCTCGAGTGAACTCTGGCATTTCCTGGGTTACGATGGCGTATTCATCGCTTATTCGTGGCCCTCGACGCCGAAGAGAGTCGCCTATTTCAAGGACATCGAAACGTCGAGCCTGACCGCGCGGAATCTCCGCATGCTGCTGACATTCCTGGCGCAGAATACCGACGTGGAACGCATTCATCTCGTCGGCTACAGTGCGGGCACGCGGGTCATCATTGATGCGATCGAGCAACTGGCATTCCAGTACACGGCTTCCACGAAGGAACAGATCCAGACCGAGCTGCGTATTGCGAACGTATCCTTGGTCGGCAGCGATTACGACCGAACCCGGTTCGGAGGCGCGATAGCCGATGGGTTTCTGAAGGTGCCGGCCGTTACGACGATCTACACGTCAGGTCACGATAGCGCACTCGGCTGGTCGCGGTGGATCTTCCATGAACAACGACTCGGCGAGTTGGCCAACACTGCAATATCGAGTCAGACAGTCAGGGATTTTTTACTGAGTACCGATGACCTATATATCGTCGATGTGACCGACGCGGAAGGCTCTGCGCGCGGTAACGGTCATGATTATTTCCGTAATAGCCCCTGGGCCAGCAGCGATCTGCTGATGACGCTGATGTACAACCTGTCGCCCCGGGAGCGTGGTCTCGTGCGCCCGGAGGGAGAACTGGCCTGGAATTTTCCACCCGACTATATCAGCCGTCTCCGGCAGGCAGTATTTAAGGCTAATCCGGACTTGGACGAGATTATTCAGGATTCCGCGCCGGGGCCGGCAGATTCGCAGTAGGCTGGTTTGCCGGGCTACCCGCGTCAGCCGAATGAGTTGATAATCCGGCGTGCATTGCCGATTCGCCGGGTCAGCTTGATCGAATCAAAATATTCCAGCACTGCGATGGCCAGGTTGCGCCCCAGGCCCGACGCATCGCGATAAGCGGCGGTCGTGACCAGCCCGTCGTCCGTCTGCGACGCCAATTCCGTGAAGAGTCCGGTCAGCGCGTCAACCGATTCGCTTAAAAAAAACCGGTTCGGTTCGACCTGCACGGCTTGATTCGTGCGCGACTGCCTGTTTCAGTGTCGCGCTAAGCGTCCGGAAGTCGATTCCGGTAATCTCGGCGAGTTTCTGTACGGTTGGCGGTCGGGGGCCGGCATCGGCGATGGCGGTGCTGATAGCGATCCAGATTGCCGAATCTGCCTCGGGTAGTCGAGCCTTGAATCCCGGAGCGTGATAATAAGATCCGGTTTGTCCGATTTTGTCATCATCAGCCGATGACTTTAGCGCAGCGGTCAAGAGTGGCCGCGACATTGTTTTGTCGAATGACTCGTAGAGTTCGTTCAAACGTATCCCGGTTGATTCTGGTCGGGCCTTATGCCAGCGGTCTATTTTCAGCAGGATCTGCTCACGAAGCGATCGCAAATTATCATTCGATACTCCGTAAAGTTCATTATCCGATTCGAACACACAGATACCGGATTCGGTGAATAATTTATCAGCCTCGTTCGGTGTCAGGTTCCAGTTCAGGCGGAACGGTTCGAGCGCAATCTCTTTTCCACCCGTGTCCGGGGAATCCGAAAGTAGTGCCATCAGGCACTGGTACGGGTCGTGGGTCAGCATTCGCTGCAGGCGTTCGAGTCGCCCCGGTCTGGCCCGGCCTCGCTTCGGTGCGAAGACATCCAGCACGACCGCGCCGGCCAGCGTTTCATCAGATGCCTGGTTGCGCAGTATGCAGCGGTCGCCATGAACTGCGACGATCGGTGTATCCAGTACGAGCTGCCCGAGACCCGCATGGCGGGGTTCGATTTTCCGGTTTTCGAGTAATGCCAGGCGGCCGGTGCTGTGGGTTGCACCATGAAACACGTGTACCGGGGTCCAGTGCCGGATCGCCCGTGTCGCATCATGAGGAAGCTCGATCCGCACATCGACCCGTGTCGTGCCTGTCACTGCGTCGCCCGTGGTCAGCCAGTCGCCGCGATTAATCTGCGCTGCTTCAACTCCTGTGAGATTTATGGCACACCGGTGACCCGCAACCGCTGTCGTGGTGACTTGATCTTCGCTGTGTATCCCGCGTATCCGCGTTTCCAGACCGGCGGGTGCGAGCACGAGCGAATCGTTGATGTTGACCTGGCCCGCATGCACCGTTCCCGTCGCGACGACACCGACTCCCTTCAGGTTGAAGGCCCGGTCAATGCTCATCCTGAAGTTGCCGCCGGTGGGTCGACCGGGGACTCGTGCGGCGATCCGGGCCAGCTGTTCGCGCAATTCATCGATGCCACCCCCGGTCGTCGCGGACGTCCGGACAATCGGGGCACTCGCCATAAATGTGTTTTCGGTAAACGACTGGATTTCAAGAGTCAGATTTTCGAGACTCCGGTCGTTCGTGCGATCGGTTTTTGCGATCGCCAACACACCCTGCTCCGGTTTTACCAGGTTCATGATTCGCAGGTGTTCTATGGTCTGAGGCATGATGCCTTCGTCGGCCGCGATAACGAGCAGGACAGCGTCGATGCCGGCTATGCTGCTCAGCATGTTGTGAATGAACTGACGATGGCCCGGTACATCAATAAACCCGATGCGCACAGGGTCGGAATCGACATAAGCGAAACCCGGCGTGATCGTCAGGCCGCGGCGCTTTTCTTCTTCGAGTGTGTCGGTGTCTTTTCCGGTCAGTGCCTTTACCAGCGCTGTTTTTCCGTGGTCGACGTGACCGGCGGTCGCGACGATCATCCCTCTTGCAGGGTAAGGTTTTCCAGCTGTTCGGTGAACAGTTGTTCGTCATCAAGGCAACGCAAGTTGAGCCAGAAACTACCCTCATGTACCCGCCCGATGACCGGGCGTGGCAGCATGCGGAGCCTCGTCGTTATCCGCTCCAGTTGTTTGTTGTGACTATCCATTTCGACGGGCGTAACACGCAATCCTGCACTCGTAATTTTTCTCAGGGGCAGGGCACCGCTGCCAATCTGGCTGTACAGGTCGGTCGGAATGACTGAAAAATCCGGCAATCGCCTTTCCAGGGTGGGCGTCAGCCGTCGTGCCTGATCTTCGATTTCATTCAGTGGGCGTGTCAGGTGGCGCATGATGGGCAGCTCAACAGTCAGCCGCTCCGGCTCCGTATACAGTTTGAGTACTTCGACGAGAGCGGCGAGCGTCAGCTTATCGATTCGCAGCGCCCGCTTCAGTGGATTCGCGTTAATCTGGCTGATTAATTCGCGAGAGCCGACGATGATGCCGGCCTGTGGTCCCCCAAGCAGTTTATCGCCGCTAAAACAGACGAGATCAGCCCCGTTTTCAAGGGTGGCCATCGGTGTCGGTTCAGCCGGAAGGCCATAGGCGGACATATCGATCAATGCGCCACTGCCGAGATCGACGACAAACGGCAACTGATGGGCATGGGCCAGCGTGGCCAGATCCTTTTCGGCAACCTCCGCCGTGAACCCGTCGATAACGTAGTTGCTCGGGTGAACTTTTAACAGCAGTCCTGTTTTCTCGTTAATCGCCTGGGCGTAATCCGACGGATGGGTTCTGTTGGTCGTACCGATCTCGTGCAATACACATCCGGCCCGGCTCATGATATCGGGAATGCGAAAAGAGCCGCCGATTTCGATCAGTTCGCCGCGCGACACGGGCACCTCACGGTTGAGTGCCAGCGTATTCAAAATCAATAAAACGGCCGCAGCATTGTTGTTAACGACAGTCGCAGCTTCGGCGCCCGTCAAATCACGCAGCAGTTGCTCTACGTGAACATCTCTTTGGCCCCGCCGTCCGGTGTCGGTATCGTATTCGAGATCAACCGGATGGCGCGCGACCCGGTCGATGGCATTGACCGCCACCTCGGGTAACAAGGCTCTGCCGAGATTGGTATGCAAAATGGTACCGGTCAGGTTAAACACGGGACGCGGCCCGCGCCCGCCGCGCTGAATGAGTCGAAGGGTGAGCTCGCTGGCGAATTCCGTGGTGCCGAGATCGAGTTTATCGCCGGCGACAATAGTGCGGCGTAAATCTGTCTGCAGGATGCGCGCCGTTTCGCGCACGGCCAGACGTCCCCAGTCTCTTATCAGCGGCTGAACGTCGGGCCTGCTCATCAGTGTATCGACGCCCGGAATTTCTTTTAGCGAAACGGGTGGCATGGGTCACTGCAATAATTCTTGTCGGCATATGGTATCGCACCGCGCCCCGAACGTCGCGTCGCATCATTGGCTATGCTATGTTCATGGTGCTTCAATCCGGCTCAGGATTCATGACCAGAAATAAGATCGGGGGGGCCACGAATGAACATCACTGCTTTGAAAGCAATCATTGCAGGCTTAATAATCGTATGCGGGTTAACGAGTTGCGCACAACGGTCACATCCGGATGTCGAGCGCATTGGCGATGGGGTCTTTCTGTATCGCAGCGAAGATCAGCGCAGTCTATTCCTGGTGACCGATGACGGTGTAATCGTGACCGACCCGATCAATGCCGCCGTTGCCAAGGCCTATCGCGCGGCCATTTCTGCGATCACCGATCAGCCGGTCAAATTCGTGGTTTATTCTCACTATCACTGGGATCGGGTTGCCGGTGCACAAATTTTCAAAGACGAAGGCGCACAGATTGTTGCGCAGGAGAAATGTGCCAAGAGATTTGTCGATAACCCCAATCCGGAAGTCGTTAATCCTGACATCACCTTCGCCGATCACTACGAAGTCGCCCTCGGTGGAAAATCTCTGGACCTTTATTATTTCGGGCCGAGTCATGGAGAGTGCCTGACTGTTTTTCTGGCAAAGCCGGCGAACCTGGTGCAGATCGTCGATCTCGTCAATCCACCACGCGCTTCGTTCCCCGAAGATCCGAATGTCCCGTACATCAAACCACATAATTTGCAGCGATTTTTCGCATTTGTCATCGAGTTGGTGGCGGAGCACGGCGTGACCGAAATCGTCGCCAGTCGAGTGACGGAAACGCCGGATCAGGCGGGCCGTATGCAGGCGAGTCCGCCAACCGCGCCCGTATCGATTATTTATGATCAGGCGAAGTTCTGGAGCGCGATTCACAATGCGGTCGAAGTGGCGGAAGCAGAAGGTAATGTGGGCATCGACAGTTTCGTTCGACTGAAGACGATCGACCTGACGCCGTTCCGGTCTTACGCCGGGTACGAAGAACAGGACTTGCCGATCATCATGCGTCGGTTCGTGGGTTTCTACGATATGGGCCGGTAACGGAGGTTAGTGATGACAGTCTTCGCACGAGTGATGTTATTTTTGCTGTCGGTATTTATTCTTGTCGCCAGCCCGGTTTACGGCGCGGAAGAAGTCCCGCAGCTCTTTCCGGGCAGCCGCAATCCAATGAAGAAATGGGAAGTCGAAGAAATTGCGGACGGTATCTACGGTTTTCGATACACGTTCTATCGGGATATTTTCATTGTTACCGATGATGGCGTCATTGTGACCGATCCGCTGAATAAAGAGGCCGCTAACATTCTGCGTGAAGAAATTCGGAAAATTACCGACCAGCCAGTCAAGTATGTGGCGTATACCCATTCCCACTGGGACCATGTTTCGGGCGGACAGGTCTTCAAGGACGAAGGCGCAGAATTCATTGCGCAGGAAGAGTGTGCGGAGCATTTCCTGGAGGCGCCCAATCCGGACGTCGTGTATCCCGATGTGACCTACAGGGATCGATATAGAATTACGCTCGGGGGCAAATCGCTCGAGATGTATTATTTCGGGCCGTCACATGACAGCTGCCTGGTCGTAATGCGAATCGAGCCAGCCAATATGCTGTTTCTCGTAGACATCGCGAATCCTCCGGATGGCTGGGCCATGTTCTATAACCCGGCGGTGTCCGAGGACCGGGTCTGGCATATGGTCCCGTTTTTTACCCGCGTTCAGGCGTTGATCGACGAGAAAAATATCGAGACAGTGATCGGCGGTCATATGACGATGGGGATCGATCCGGAAACCGGCCGGCGCGGTATCGTCCCCGGTCTGATGGGCCCGGCCACGGTCGTGGGCGAGCGTCGGGATTTCTGGCAATCCATGATCGATGCCGTAAAGGCTGAGATGGCTACCGGTACCCCGGCGAGCCAGGTGCCGGACCGAATCGTTGAGCAGGGTATTTTGAAGGATCAAATTTCCGGCTACGACCCCGACCAGATGCGCATACTCGCGCGCCGCATCACGAGCTACGTGCAAACCGGGGAGTAAGCCACCCGGGACACAGGCAGGCAGGCGATTTCGGGCGGGATCACGTCATGAGCCAGGGGCCGGTTAGAGTATTTCACGTAGTTTCTCCATGAATAAAACTCGAGACGACCCACGAGACAGCCCATAATAAGAAACCACTTGAACCACTGTAGACACTGGCCCGCCTGTTCCAAACAACAGTGCGGGCTTTTTTTTACGAGGCGTCTTTGATCCAGCGAAGTTCAAGCGCGGTCGCCCAGCCGGCCTGGACAGTCTTCAGGCTGTCGGGCATGACGGCCTCGGTCGGTGACACCGGTATGCGGCCACCCATAATTTCAGCGATTTTTTGCGGATAAAGCGGGCTTTTATCCGGATCGGCAAAACCCATCGGATGTATGGGCAGATTGCTATTCAGCGCGTACTTGTCCGTCGCGCCCAGCGTATGCAGCATTTCATGCGCGATGACGACGTTGTTCTGCCCTTGCATGTGGCGGTCGGCGAAGACATGCACGACGCCGAGCATGCCCTTTTGCAGGCCGAGCGAGTGGGGCAGTGCGTTCGGAAAGTTCGGGTCGTGGTAGACCAGGAACAGGCGAATATCGGGTGGGGCGCCGGGCTGATCTTTCGTGACCGAGCGTGCCCAGCTGCGCAGGTTCAGGCTCCAGAACGCGATACGAAACGGATTCCCGTTTGCGGGCGGAGATGGGGGTAACCCGGTGATAGGATCGCCGACGTCGATCCGGATCGGACGCTCGATGTTCACGCCGTATCGTGTGGTCTCCTTCACCATGAACCGTTCGATCGCGGAAAAATTCTTGACCGTCAGGTCATCTATATATTTGCGAGTGATTGCGTTGTCATCGACCGCGATCGGGTACACCGTGACCCACAGTGGTTCCTCCCAGCTCGTCGATCGTGCGCGTGTCAGGTAGCTCCCGGTCGCGATGACTGCCAGCAGAGTCAGCAGGATCAGCTGGCGCAGGCGCCTAAAGAAATTTCCGTTGGCCATGGCATGATGTCGCAAATCAATCCGGGATAGCCTAAGCCATTAGTCCGTCCGGTAATGTGAGCTATGTCCGCAGACATCGACCCGTCGACGGCTTCGGTCTCCGAGCTTGCGGGAGCCATGGCGCGTGGCCCGTTTCCGGTCCCCGATTTGTCAGGCTTTGCCAGGAGTGCCCGTCAGAGGGTAAACGACCCGGATCGCTGATTTCAGCGGCGACCGCGGCCGCCCATCTTTTTCTTGTCTTCGAAACGAACCTTAAGCGAATTTCCGCCCCAGGATTTGCCGTCCAGAGCCGAGATGGCGGCGCGGGCTTCGTGGCCTTCCATTTCGACGAAACCGAATCCCCGGCAATCGCCGGTGAATACGTCGGTGACCAGACGGATCGAGCGAACCGTTCCATACTCGGAAAACAGATCGGTAACCCTGTCTTCCGATGCGTCTGGTGGCAAGTTGCCGACAAACATTTTTTTCAACGGCGAATCCTCGCGAAACCAGTTGAGAGTATAGCTATCCGTTCGTGGCAGAAAATAAAAAACCCCGCGACATCCTGCGGGGCTCGTCTTTTAGCCGGAACTGAACAGCCGATCAGCCTGCAGCCTTGACGTGGGCAGCCTGTAGTCCTTTCGGGCCTTTTTCGATCTCAAATTCAACCGTTTGGCCTTCCGCTAGTGTTTTGAAACCGTCACCGTCGATGGCAGTCGTGTGAACAAACACATCGTCTCCGCCTTCATTCGGCGCAATAAAACCGTACCCCTTGGATTCGTTGAACCACTTAACCGTACCTGTAGCCATCTTATTACCTCAACTATTTATTCAATTCCGTTCCGCAACCATACGGCCGGAAGGGAATTATGCACCGTTTCCGAATCGGTCTCCATAGTCAGGCCGACAGCGTCCACAAGGCCCGGCTGTACGACGGGCCTCCGAACAGCGTTTATGAGAATAACATATTGATATATATGATAATTAATCAGTTCTATGCTACCAGCCCAGAACCCGGCCGTCCTCGTAATCCAGGAACTGCCCATTTTGCTGGGGCGTGAGTCCGTCGATGACCGCGATCATTTTCGAGACACTCTCATCGGGCTCGATAACGCCGGGACGCTTCATGCCTTTCGCATCGACCGTGTTGACCTGGCCGGGTGACAGCATGGTCAGGATCACCCCTTTCTTGGGCGTCTCGAATGCAAGCGTATACATGTACATGTTGAGTGCGGCCTTACTGGCTCGATAGCTGTACATCATCGGCATCTTCGGACTGAGTTCAAACGATCCCCCCTTGCTGGAGATGATAATTATCTTTTTCTGCTCGGAGCCTGCGACATGGGGCATGAATGCCTGGGCAAGCTTCAACGGTGCGATCGCATTCACTTTCATGCTCATGTCTGCGATTTCGAAGTCAACGCCATCGACGCGTTTAAACGCCGACATGTATTTCGGGGTCAGGCCCGCATTGCTAATCAGGACATCTATCGGCTGGTCTTTATAGATATCGGCCAGCCAATCGATCCGCGTGTGGTCAGTGACATCCAGTTGCTCTATGACGATTCCGCTGTTTTCGGCAGCCAGCGTCTGCAGTGCTTCCGCTTTCTTCGGGTTCCGCGCCGTGGCGATGATATTCCAGCCCAGCGCTGCGTATTGAGTGACGAATTCCAGTCCGATCCCGCGATTCGCGCCGGTGATCAGCATTGTCGGTTTGCCGGGTTCAAGTTCCGCATATACCCCGGCCGACAGCATGCTGAGCCCGATCAAGGCCAACCCTTTCAGAAAAACCTGCATTTCTTCACCTCTGCGTCTGGATTATCGTGGCCAACGTTTGTGCCACAAAGGTCACTTGCGCGCTTCGTGACGCCGGTCAAATGACCGATAGGTGGTCAGAATGGGAGTGCCGCCAGGCACCGATTATGGAGCCAGTCGATCGATGTGCCACTCGTTCTGGTCCGAGCGACTATAGACGAACCGATCATGCAGACGGCTTTCACGGCCCTGCCAGAATTCCATGCTGGCCGGCGCGACCCGGTATCCGCCCCAGAACGATGGTAAAGGAACCTTGCCATCGGCAAACTTCTGTTTCATCTCGGCAAACGTGTTTTCCAAAATGGCACGCGAGGAAATGATGCTGCTTTGTTTGGACACCCACGCACCGAGCTGACTGTCCAGCGGGCGGCGCATGAAATACCGGAGATTTTCCGCCGCCGTGATTTTTTCTGCGCGGCCGTGAATTTTTACCTGGCGGTGCAGTTCGTGCCAGTAATACAGCAATGCGACCTGTGGGTTATTGCCAATCTCTCCGGCCTTCCGGCTCTCCAGGTTGGTGTAAAAGACAAACCCGGTTTCATCGTAATATTTTAATAACACCGTGCGCAGGGAGGGGTGGCCTTCGGGCGAAACCGTCGCGATGCTCATCGCGTTCGCATCCATGGCTTCGATTTCGAGCGCTTCTTCGAACCACCGGTTGAATTGCTGGTAGGGATTCGAATCCAGGTCGCGTCGCCTGAGCGGTTGGGTGCGGTACTCGCGTCTGAGGCCAGCCAGATCCTTGTTCAGTTCAGTCATGACCTCTGCGATGAATCGACAAATAATCTACCGGAACGCTTGAATGCCGGTCTGTGCCCGGCCAAGAATCAGGCCATGAATATCGTGGGTGCCTTCGTAGGTATTGACGCCCTCGAGATTCAGCATGTGCCGGATGACGTGGTATTCGTCCGCGATGCCATTTGCACCATGCATGTCCCGAGCGACCCGGGCGATATCGAGCGCTTTACCGCAATTATTTCTCTTTAACAGTGAAATTGCTTCGGTGGTTATCTTGCCGTCATCGATCAGCCGTCCCAGGCGCAAACATCCCTGCAGGCCCAGGGTGATTTCAGTTTGCATGTTCGCCAGTTTCAGCTGTATCAGCTGAGTTGCAGCCAGTGGCCGCCCAAACTGCTTGCGGTCCAGCACATATTGGCGTGCCGCATGCCAGCAGAATTCCGCGGCGCCCATAGTGCCCCATGCGATGCTATAGCGAGCCCGGTTCAGACATTCAAAGATGTCGGCGAGACCCAGCGCTGTGGGGAGCCGGTTCTCTTCCGGCACGAAAACGTTCTGCATGACGACGTCTCCGGTGATCGATGCGCGTAAGGAAAACTTGCTTTCGATCTTGGTGGCGCTTAGCCCCTGCATATCTTTGTCCAGGATAAACCCGGCAATCCGGCCGTCGTCATCCTTCGCCCAGATGACAAACACGTCAGCAATCGGAGAATGGGTGATCCATGTCTTTGTGCCGTTCAACTGATAACCGCCGTCCACCGATTTTGCGCGGCATTGCATGGCGCCGGGGTCGGAGCCATGATCCGGCTCGGTCAGGCCGAAGCAGCCGATCCATTCACCGGTGCCGAGTTTGGGTAAATATTTTTGGCGCTGTGGTTCGGAGCCGAATGCGTGAATCGGGTGCATGACCAGGCTGGATTGAACGCTGATTGCGGAACGATAGCCGCTGTCAACACGTTCGATCTCGCGCGCAAGAAGCCCATAGGAGACGTAGCTCAGCCCGGGACAACCATATCCGTCAATCGTAGCGCCAAGAAATCCGAGCTCCCCTGCTTCGGTCAGAATTTCGCGATCAAAGTGATTTTCCCTGAAGCCTTTCTGAATCCGAGGCATCAGGCGATCCTGGCAGTAGCGAAACGCAGTATCCCGCACCATGCGCTCGTCGTCGTTCAGCAACTCCTCCAGTAATAACGGGTCTTGCCAATCAAACGCCATAGACACGTCTCGTCTATTTCAAAAGATGTAATACGTCCGGGAGTGTCGTCTCGACCCGACATCGCCTAAACTTGTCGATGATTATAGTAATCCATCAATATCACCTTGAAGGTGTACTGGCAAGGTATCCAGCGAGTGTTAATCGGATCATGAGGCAGCATCAATGAAAGAAGCCGTTATCGTTTCCACGGCGCGCACGCCGATCGGCAAGGCGTATCGCGGCGCGTTCAACGACACGAAATCGCCGTCGATGGCCGGGCATGCAATCCGCGAGGCTGTCAGACGGGCCGGAATCGATCCGGGAGAAATCGATGACGTGATCGTCGGTTCGGCCATGACCTGCGGCACGGCGGGACTGAATATCGGCCGGATGGCGGCACTGGCCGCCGGTTTACCGGACAGCGTCGCCGGGCAGACCGTCGACCGGCAGTGCTCTTCGGGCATGATGGCCATTGCGATGGCTGCAAAGCAGATCATCGTGGACGGACAATCGATTGCCGTCGGTGCGGGTCAGGAATCGATCAGTCTCGTGCAGGACCGGGCCTATAAGTGGGCGCTGGAGGACGGGGATGAGAACGTCGTCGCGGAATCCGAACACGCTTACATGCTGATGTTGCAAACCGCGGAGATCGTCGCGGCACGCTACGGTATCGATCGGGCGCAAATGGATGCGTTCGCACTGCAGAGTCAGCAGCGCACGGCGGAAGCGCAGGCAGCCGGGAGACTCGATGCGGAAATCGTCCCGATGACGACGGTCAAGAAAATCGTGGACCGGGAGTCAGGCGAAGTCGACTATGAAGAGACTCAATTGGATCGGGACGAGGGCAATCGGCCGGAAACGAG
>PVMK01176177.1_pt1 | contig 12042 bp, 13 predicted proteins | sample 1853481 | NCBI WGS metagenome assembly PVMK01 (sample SAMN08533507, study PRJNA380276) | Marine sediment metagenome, whole genome shotgun sequencing project. | reverse complement strand
TGTTTTTATGGATTTGTCTTTTGGTTTAAGAATTGAAATATGTTCGCCTATTAATTCAGCTTTGTTGAATTTGCAAATATTTGTCAGAGCCTTATTAACAGAGATTATGTTACCTTTTGCATCACAAATGGCTATTCCATCAATGCTGGACTCAACAATTTTATCTATAAATTCAACTGTTTCTCTCTGTTTTTTTTGCGCTTCCTGTTTCTCAGTGATGTCTAAGACCGTTACAAAATTTGCCGGCCTGTTCTTGAACACTATAGACTTTGAATTGATTTCTGTTGTTTTTATCTTGCCTTGTTTAGAGGTAACTCTACATATATAATTACGCACATCATTTTTTTTTCCAGTGCGTTTCTTTATAATCAAAGAACGATCATTTGGGTGAATAATATTTAAATACTCCTTTGGTTGCCAGTTCATCATTTCGTCAACTGAGTATCCAATAATATCGGAAGTTGCCTGGTTGAGATACTTGAACTGATGGTCCTGTAAGATTGCTATCCCTATTAATGATTGTTCTGACAAAAGATGAAATATTTCTGCATTCTCTTTAAGTGTGCCTTCAATAAGCTTATACGTAGTTAAATTAGATTCCAATTCAGCATTTCGCTGGTAAAGTTCATGAAGCTCACTTACAAGCTGCTCTTTTGTCCTTTTTTTATCTTTCATTTTCTTCTCTAAAGGAAGATCAATTGCTTTATTCAATATATCTTAAATGTTTTTAGATAATAGCAGAGAGTAAAGTGTAAAAACATACCTATACTCTGAACCATACCCATCATCCCTTTTTGTCTGCAGGGCTGAGCATAAACAACTGAAGTAAAAATGAAAATTAAAACAAGTATTGTTATAAGTTTTTGAAATACTTTCACAAAACCTTTTACATTATAAATAATCTATAAGTAAGTATAACATAAGAAAAGTTTACACATCCATCAGTTTTTTTTCAAAGCGTTTAAGGAGAAGTGAGTTTGTTACCACGGTAATTGATGAAAACCACATGGCAATACAGGCCCATTCCGGTTTAAGGGTTAAACCGTTTACTGGATAGAGAATACCGGCTGCAACTGGAATCATTAAAATATTATAGAAAAAAGCCCAGAAAAAATTTTCTTTAATTGTACGCAGTGTTTTACGTCCAAGCTTAATCGCGCGTTCAACATCCATAAGGCTGTTTTTTACCAGAACAACGTCGCCTGTTTCCTTGGCAACATCTGTTCCTGATCCGATTGCAATACCAATGTCAGCCTGAGCGAGGGCAGGGGCGTCGTTGATGCCGTCTCCGACCATGCCAACTTTTAGACCCCTGTTTTTGCCATTTTTTAACAATATTTATTTTATCTTCAGGAAGAACTTCTGATTCAACATCACTAATACCCACTTCTTCAGCTACACTCTGTGCGGTAATATGGTTATCTCCGGAGATCAATGCTGTTTTCAGGCCCATATCATGAAGTTTTTTTATGGCGGGGACTGAATCTTCTTTTATCACATCTGAAAGAGCAATAATTCCGATAACACTATCTGCTAATGAAATATAGATAGTTGATTTTCCGTTTTGAGCAAGTTCCTGTCCCTTTTCAAGAACATGAGACGATACCTGTATGTTTTTTTTGATAAATGCGAGGTTGCCTGCTTTTAAGAGTTTACCATCATAGGTACATTGAATTCCATGTCCGCTGATTTCCTCTGCATCTGTTGATTTTTGAATACTAAGATTCATTGCATTTGCTTTTTCTACTACAGACTGGGCAAGGGGGTGGATGGAATTTTGTTCCGCACTGGCAGCAATAGACAGCATCTCGTCTGAGTTAAAGTTTCCAAAAGGATATATTCCCACAACTTCAGGCTGACCTTTTGTAATGGTGCCTGTTTTGTCAAACAGCAGTATGTCAAGACTTGATATGTTTTCAAGAACAGAAGCGCGTTTAAAAAGTATGCCACGGTTTAATCCCACACCGCTTCCAACCATAATGGCAGTTGGTGTTGCCAGGCCAAGCGCGCAGGGACAGGCAATTACAAGCACAGCGATCATCAGCTGAAACGAGAATAGAAAGGCTGTGGTGTCTGCAGGAGGTGTAAAGTCAATAACAAAGAACCATAATGAAAAAGTAGTTATGGCGGTTAAAACAACAAAGGGAACAAAGTAGTTTGAAACAATATCTGCCAGGCGTTGTATGGGCGCTTTATCTGCCTGGGCATCTTCAACCATTTTAATAATCTGAGAGAGTAGGGTGTTGCTTCCGATCCGGTTGGTTTTTACGGTGATAACCCCTGATTTATTAATGGTGGCTCCTGTTACCTGATCCCCAACCTTTTTTTCTGACGGAATGGACTCACCGGTGATCATTGATTCATCAACAGATGTTGCTCCCTCAACAATTTCACCGTCAACTGGAATTTTTTCACCTGCCCTGACAATTACAAGATCATTTAGGGTAACAGATGATGCCTTAACCATACGTTCAATTCCGTTTTCAAGGATCCGTGCCTGATCGGCCTGCAAAGAAAGGAGCTTTTTAAGTGCCTGACCTGTTTTTCCTTTGGCACGGGCTTCAAGCATTTTACCAAGCAGTATAAAGGTTATCAGCATGGCAGAGCTGTCAAAGAAGGTATGCAGATGCGGGTTAATAAAAAAGAGGGAAAACACGCTGTAAAAATAGGCTGAGGTAATACCAAGGGAGACCAGAACATCCATATTGGTTGAACGGTTTTTCAAAGAATGGTACGCTCCTTCATAAAATGTTCGGCCGGAAACGAATTGAACCAGAGTTGCAAGGGCAAACATGGTGTAATTTGTTCCCACGTGCCCAAACGGCATGGTGTACATTAAGATTACCAGCGGAGTTGTCAGGACGAGCGCGAAAAAGAATCTGAATTTCTCTTTTTTGGCGATTGGAGATTTTTTCGATTGGCCGGCTTCTTCAACGGCCGCATAGCCCGCATCGCTTATGATCTTAAGAATCGTCTGTTTGTCGGTTTCAGCTTCATTAAAATCAACAAATCCTTTTTCCATGGTGAAATTAATGGATACGGTTTTGATACCGGCCTTACCTGTCAGTGCCTTTTCAATGGTGCCGGCGCAGTTGGCGCAGGACATGCCCTCTATGGTAAATGCTATTTTGCCTTTGTTCTGGTCCTCAGTAGAGGTTGCTTCATAGCCGAGTTCAGTTACCTGATTTATAATGGTGTCTGGAGTAACCGAGGGGGTGTGCTCAACGATCAGGCGTTCAATCGCAAAATTTACTGTAGCCTTTTGAATTCCTGGAAAATTTTTGAACCCCTTTTCGATGGCGGCGGAACAGTTGACGCAGGACATTCCTGTAATAGAGAACTGAGTAACTATGGAATCGGAGGAACCAGCTTCTTTGTTTTCTGAAATTATATCAGGTTCAGGTTCGGAATCTTCTTCTTGGGGTTCAAGAAAATAACCTTCTTCAAGGATGGCTCCTGTGAATTTTTCAAGGCCTGTTTTAGTGTCATCAAAGGTAATGGTGGCAGATAAATTTTCGAGTGAAACATCAGTTTCAGTTACACCTGTTATATCTTCAAGTGCCATAGTGACTGCTTTTACGCAGTGTTCGCACATCATCCCATAAACGGATATTGTTTCAGTCTTAATCATTATTTTTACCGTTCTTTGAATATTTGTTAGAAATCGTTTTTTTAGTTGTAATCTTGATACAAGGTAGAGGTACCATCAGGGGTTCACAGAAAAAGTATCCCTGTCTTTTATACATCTGTTTATTAAATTATGCTTTTTCTGCGGATGTAAAGCCGAAATCGTTGATGGCTTTGACAATACCGGAAATATCTGTTGTGTCCTTACAGGTGAAAATGGCTTCTTGTTTTCTAGAATAACTGATACGTTTGATATTCCATCATTTTTTTCTATAATCTTCTTTACTCTTTTTACACAATTCTGACAGGTCATTCCTTCTACTTGTAATTTTTTTTCCATGAAGCTATCCTTTTTAATTGGTTTTTTTGCTTATTTGTTTCTTCGGTTAGAAACTTTAAATACAGTTTCAATAAGTTCGTCAATTTTATTTTGACCTTCTCCCTGTATAATTGCCTCAGTTACACAGCTTTCGATATGTCTTTGCATTATCTTTTTTGCGACACCATCAAGGGCTTTTTCTGCAGCAGTTATCTGGTTAATTATATCAATACAATATTTTTCCTGGTCTACCATCTTCATTATCCCGCGGATCTGTCCCTCGATCTTTTTTAACCGAGTCATTGAATCATTCTTTATTTTTTCATTAATCATTTTTTCTCCTTTTATCTTGACATACCCAGGGGGGGTAGGGTATAAAGAGAGTATAAACAAAAAAAAGTTAATGTCAACTGATTGCTGGTTTGCTAAACATAATATCAATAAAATGGGAAAATACAAATGCAAATACAAATGGAAAAGATCAAATAGCACGATGATAAGACCTTGCTAAAATGTGCTGTATGTAACGGAGATATTACCGGAAAACCTGTTAAAAAGACGAAACTTTTATTGTTCAATTTACTGTGCTGAGGTCAACCGTGAGCGAATGGAAAATCTGGACATGGAAAAACTCGATTTTAATGAGCTTGGAGATGTAATTGGAAAATTCATGAACACCTGTCAGAAATGTGTTATGCCGCTTCAATGCAGGAAAGTCAGGTCTTATTGCGCATCATATTTTGATGAATTGCATGAGCATATTAGCATCCATTGGTGTTGTCACGCTATATTTGGTTTGAGTGCAATGCTATCTGATGGTTCAGTTAAAAAAGAAACAGTGCTCAAATTATTGAGGGAAACAGAAAACTATACTAGAATAAATAACTATAACGGAGTTAATCCTAATATTTTAGGTATTGTTTCCGGTGAGTTATTAGGTGATTTATCATATAGTCCCGGAACTGATGTAATACCGCCAGAGCCGAAGGAAGAACACGAGCATTATCTGGCCTGTGTGAATTGTGAAAAAATCTATATGGATGAGTGCGTAAAATTAACCGCAGAAGCCGAACCAATGATTTCACAGGTTGAGAAAATGATTGATTTTCCTTACTGCGGGCATATGAAATATGATCTTGCTCATATGCTTTTAAATCCAAAGGTTGATAATGAAAAAGTAAAAAAACTTATTGAAAAAACCAAAAATATAGTTAATGAAAAGAACTTTAGAGGGGGGCAGTACCGAATTCACCTGCTTGCGGCCGCCCGTTCAATGAAAGAATAACAATATTTTAGGGGAGAGTATATTATGAATCAGGAAGAAAAAATTAATTGTGTCCAATGCGGTAAGGATCTGATCATGCATGTCCTGCCGATAAATGATATTGATTTCTGTTCAAGCTGGTGTCTGGAACTATATAAACGGGAGAAGGGTGACAGGAAGTTTTTTTTAGAGTTTAAAAAGGCGATGGCTGAGATGGGTGACCGCTGGGTCCCTAAAGGCGCTGATGAGTATGTTCGCATGTGCGGGGCCTGTCATAAAGATACCTTTGAAGCCTGTCATGCAATTATGGATTTGTCCGGTTCAATGATACATAAGTTAGCAGAAACAGAAGAAATCCACTGGTGCTGTCATGGTCATTTCAATCTTTCTGCTTCTTTATCTGATGGAACTGTTTCTCTTGATACAGCACAAAAAGTCCAAAGACATGCAGAAAAACTTGCAAAAGAGTACGGGCACAAAGGCGTGACAGTGCTGACCTTAACCATTGCATTAGCAGATCTGTCAAATAAGCTTGACTATGAAAAGAGGACTGGAACAGCTCCTGAAATAGACATACCTGAAATGAGTCATGCTGCAGCCTGTTTGCTGTGTAATCCTGATTTTGGTAAACAATGTGAAGTTCAGGTTGAAGAAGAGTTCAGGCTTGTGGAAAAAGTTAAACCCAGGGTTGAAAACCTCTGGTGTAAGCACTGTATACAGGCTCTAGCTCATTTACTGATGGACAGAAAAGAAGAAGACGGGTTTAAACTTGTTGATGCAGCTATAGTTCTGGCTGAAAAAGTGGCAGAAGAACGGGGCCATAAAGGAGTTGTAACGGCTGATCTCTTTGTTGCGCTTGGCAGGATGGTTGCTTAGGTGGATAATTATTTTTTAGTTGATAATAAAATTTAAACGAAAGGATGTAGCTATGAAATGGGAAGATGATGCTCAAGAAATGGTTAAGGCTATCCCTGTCCATGACATTATTAAGAATTTGATAATTATCTGGGCGGAAAAGCTTGCCCGAAAAAATAATCGTGACATGGTAACAATCGAAGACATGTCTCAGACCCGCGATGACTATTTTGAGCATTTCGGTCCGGATAAAATTGCCAAAATTCAGAAGGCCAGAGAAGAGGGTCAGTCTGACGAGGATTTGGATCCGGAAAAAGCTCTTAATAAAGATCCTGCCCTGTATACAATTGAACTTTGCCATTCACGTTTTTTTGGCTGTGACCGGGACTTGATAAATGTCCGTGAGATCGGTAAGAGAGTAAAACAGAAAATGGAAGAGCTTAAGATCACTGATATCCTGGCGGACAAGGCTTGTGAGCCTCTGATGCCTCACAGCACCTTTACCATTTCCATATCAGGCTGTTCAAATATCTGTACAGCATCTGAGTCTAAGGAAGTGGGCATTCACGGAACTGCCAGACCCGTGTTGACCGAGGTAGAGTGCAGTCAGTGCGGTAGCTGTGTAGACACCTGTTTGGACCGTATTATTACCCTTGATGATACGGGGCCGGTTATTAATTACGATTACTGTAAAGTCTGTGGCGACTGTATCCGGGTTTGCCCAACGGGAACTTTAGCAGCATCTGAAAAAGGCTGCCGAATTATGGTGGGCGGAGCTTTTGGCCGTTTTGCACAGTATGGTAAAGAGCTGTATCATATTGCTGATACTGATAAAATTTTTCCAATTCTTGAGGCTTGTGTCGATCTTGTGAAAAAGGAATGGGCTGAAGATCATGAAGACCATTTTAGCTTTGTTATTAACCGGACCGGCATATCGCCGATATTTGAACATCTTATGAAGGTAGGGAAGCTGTAAATAATTTTGTGGACTTTTGATGACTGAAATTAAAGACGGTTATTACCTGGATATTGCACCGGTTATCGTAACGAGGCGCCGAACGTCCCATGTTTAAAGGGCAGTTGGAGTGATTTTGACTCGGAGGCATAGCACCGCTCTGGTGAGAATCGAAATCGCGAAACGCTCTTTAAATACGGGTTGCTTCAAGCAGTAGTAGATAAATGGTGCACGTCAGGTATTACTTTATGTTTGAGATTGGATGGTTTATTGATCTCTTGATTTCAACCCTTGTTCGTGTTAAAGAGGATGTAATCTTTCTGGTGAGTAGCAAACCCTGTGAGAACAAGGGAATTAAACCGTGCTGCATGCCTTGTGGCGGTGATCTTGAGATTAAAAAACTTTCAATGGATGACCCGGTAATTAAAGCTTTTAAAAGCATTAGTTCTTTTATTCCGATTGAGGATTGTAATAACCTGAATGGTGAACTGGAAATAAGTCTTTCCAAAAAGGAAATCAGAGATAAATATTTTAATAATACAGCAAAAATGAGTCGTGAGACCTTGATTGACAGAGTGAAAATGATTATAATGTTTTATCAGGATTGTCTTGATAAAACCTCTGAAAGCATATTGTTGTTTTTTGGTCGTAAGCGTGCCGTGCATACGCCGCACCCTGGTGCGGAGTTAAGCAGCATGTAATTAATATAAACAAGTTTAATTGACGAGGTACTCCGTCCCGATTTATCGGGACTGCGAGGAGTATCAGTAAGGAGATTTTTTATGACAACAGCAGATGATAAAGTAAAAGAAACAATAGAAATTACCAACATGACCTGTGTGGGATGTGCACGGACAATAGAAAATGAACTGAGAAAGTTTGACAAAACTGAATGCGCTGTAAGTTTTGCAGATAAAAGTTTTACCGTAACTTTCCCTTCTGCGGATTATTCAAGGAGTGATTTTGAAAAGGCTGTTGAAGCACATGGCTATAGGATTAAGGGGAACGAATACTAATTTAATAACTTAAAATTTTATTACAGGAGGTATAACCATGTCACAATCAGCAACAGACAATCAGAACACAAATACCTGTGTGGGCTGTGGTCAGCAGACCAGTTATCCGATTGAACTTAATGAGAAAATGTACTGTTCATCCGGCTGTATCAGTAAATACCGCGCAGAAGTCGGTGAACGCCAGTTTGAAAAAGATTCTCTGGCAACATTTGAAAAAAAGAGGGATACCGGATGGATTCCCGAACGTGCGCTGATGTATATAAATATGTGCCAGCGCTGCAGTAAAGAGTTGAAAACAATGTGTAAGTCTAATCAGTACGTGAGCGGGCTGAACAGGGAAAAGTTACGGAGCCATGAAACAGTTCCCTGGTGCTGTCATGCCCGATTCAATCTTTCTTCATCCCTTTCAGATGGAACCGTGCCGCTGGAATCAGCCTTAAAGATTCAGTCAATGGCTGAGCAGCTGGTTAAAGATCATACTAAAAGCCTGGAAATTGTTAAACCGGAGGCATTAAGTAAAAAGATGGCAAAAGCTGGCGGTTTAAAGGGGGTAACCACCACAATAATAGATATTGCAGCAGCAGAAACGCAGCAAATCCAGAATATAAAAAGCAGGAAGATAAAACACCGAAAGAAGACGGCGATATCATGATACACTATGCCGCCTGCCTGGAATGTGACCCTGTGTTCGGCGCAGAATGTGAGGAACAGGCTGTTGAGAAGGATATTAATAAGTGTGTTGACGAAGTGAGTAAGATGACACACAGTCTCTGGTGTGAACATACCCAGCAGGCATTGTCAGCGCTGCTGCTCAATAAAAATATGACCCATGAAAAATTACAGAGCCTTATCAATGCTGCAGAGGAGATTGCAAAGGAAAAGGATGATCCCGGGATTAATACCCGTCATCTGTTTATTGCACTTGGCAGGGCAGTGGTATAAGAGAGTGTATTCTTAGCCCGCATTATTCACCAATGGTCTACTGCGGCTTGAAACACCCGGTATTTAAAGGACGTTTCACCATTTTGATCCTCAACATAATGTAACTATGCCTGCGGGTCAAAATTGCTCCAACAGCCCATTAAACACAGGGCTTTCGGAGCCTCGTTACAACAACTGATGAATAATCCGGGCTAGACAATTTCTATATCTATGTAAAACAATTGTTAATAATTTTAATAGCCTTTTATATATTTTATAATATGCTATAATCTATCTAAAAGACAATAAACCGTTAGTATAAAGTATGATGAACATAAGGAATTTAAAATTTTTATCAATTCTAATTATTGTCATGGTTTGGTGCATACCGGCTTTTGCCAGTGTATCCCATATGAATTGTACCTGCTGTACTCTAAAGAAACCATGCTGTGAAGCAGCCAGTCAAAATAAGCTTAAAATTGAAAAGAGTGAATCAAGCTGCCCCCAATGCAAGTGTAGTATCAGTGAAAAAGGCGCTGTTAAAAAAACATATTTGATAACGACATTGCCAGTAAAAAAGAATGTTGATTTAGATATTTATGAACAAAATAAAACAATAACGCCTGTTTTGGCTGAAACAGGTGCTATTCTTTTAAGACACACTCTCCATTTAAAATTTACTCCTCTATTTATAAAAAATTCAACTTTCCTCCTGTAATATTTTCTTTCATACGGAAATATTTAATCTGTTAAAAAAACATTGTATTACGAATAAATATTAGTACTATGTCCATATGCACACTAGGGATATGTTTGACTAATGTTTCAATCCATAATTGTATGCTTTGTTTGATATATTGTAGAAGAAGGAAAAATATGAAAAATTATCTTTTAGCAGCCGTACTTAGTATTTTTTATTTTCTTGCAGTTCCTTTTTCAGTATCTGCGGAAAATGTATTATCTCTTGATGCTTTGATTGATGAAGCTCTTGAAAACAGTCCTTATGTGAAGGTTTTTCAGAAGAATAAAGATGCGCTCTGGGAAAGGCCTTCACAGGTTAAAGCCTGGGATGATCCTAAGATAACCCTTGGTGTGACTAATTTGCCTACGGATGATTTTGATTTTAACAAGCAGGATATGACGCAAAAGTCAGTATCTGTAATGCAGACAATTCCTTTTCCAGGAATTAGCAGGCTTAAAGAAAAGGTGGCTGTAGAAAAGGCAAAAGGTGCGGAAAGTGAGCTTGCAAATATTGAGATAAGAACAATTAATGCGGTCAAAACAATTTATTATGATCTCTACTTTGTGTATCATTCCATAATAATTACGGGTGCAAATATTGACCTGATGAAAAAGTTTGTTGAGCTCACTCAGGCAAAATATGAAGTTGGGAACGGCCTGCAGGAAGATATTTTAAAAGCACAGGTGGAGGTTTATAAGCTTCAGGAAAAGCTAATCAGTTTAAAACAAAAAGAGTCATCAATTAAGGCAGATATGCATCGCCTGCTTAACCGGAACGATGACGATAGTCTGCTGGGTGTTCCACAGATTGAAAAGAGCGTAAATACTGTTTCTTTTGAAGGACTAAAGTCTGCAGCTTTTGAAAAAAATCCATTGCTTCAGCAGCTGAATCATGTGATTGCACAGAAGGAAACTGAATATCAGCTTGCTAGAAAGAGTTATTTTCCGAAGTTTTCAATAACTGCAGCATATGGGCAGCGTGATGACCGGAAATCTATTAACAGAGACCGTCCTGATTTTATGACTCTTTTATTTGGCGTTGATATACCCATCTGGTTTAAAAGTAAACAAAATAAGAAGGTTGCCGAAACACAGCACAGGATTTTGCAGGAGAAAGCTCAACTTCAAAGTGAGAAAAACAATATTTTATTTATACTCAACGATTTGCTGGCAAAGATTAAAAAAGATGAAGAGCTTGTTTCTCTGTATAAAGAACAGATTATTCCAGAAGCAACACAATCTCTTGATGCTGATACGTTAGCCTACCAGGTAGGCAGACTTGACTTTTTAAACCTTCTTAATAGCCAGATGACTCTTTTAAATTATGAGATTAAGTTTCATAAGGTTATGAGTGATCTTGAAAAGAACTTTGCTGAATTAGAAGTTGTGGTAGGTGAACGTATTTTTTAATCAGCTGCATTGAATAATTTTTGGATTTAAATAAAATCTATAAAAAAAACAATCTTCACCGCCCGTTTCACTCAAGACACAGAGCACGCAGAGAAAGGCAGGGGGGAAAAAACAAAAAGCAGTTCTTCGCGTCCTCTGCGCCTTTGCGGTAAAATAGAACTTAATTAGGTTAAATTTTAAGCCCTTAAATATAATAATTTTAATTTAAAAGGAGAAAAAACATGAAAAAGCTCATCATCAGTATTACCGTAATATTTATATTTTCATTAACTCTAGCAGGTGCAGCATTCGCGAAAGAGCAGGTAAACTGTCCGGTCATGGGTGGTAAAATTAATAAGGAGATTTACGCTGATCATGACGGCAAACGGGTTTATTTCTGCTGCGCCATGTGTATTGATACCTTTAAAAAAGATTCTGCCAAATATTTTAAAAAACTTGAAAATGAAGGTGTGAGTCTGGCGAAAGCAGCGCGGAAAAGAAACAAGAGAATGGTCATGAGGGACATAATCAAAATTAATGGGTAAATTAATCTATTCTGCTTGTTCTGGTTTTGTAAATAAGTCGTGATGTTTGCTTTACCTGAGTTTGGCATTACTCTCAGCAGTTTTTTTGATAGTAATGTTAGACTACAGGCTTAATTAACGATTCGCGAATAAATAGAGGTATTTATGAAAAACAAATCAAATATATTTTTGCTTGTTCTTATTTTTGGCGCACTGTTTATTGCAGGCCTGTTGTTTACCGGGTGCGGTGAAAAGACTGAAACACATGAGCCAGGGCAAACCGAAAGTAAACAGCCGGAAGTCAAATTCTGGACTTGTTCTATGCATCCACAAATCCAGAAACCCGGACCGGGGCAATGCCCTCTGTGCGGCATGGATCTTATCCCTGTTTCCGCTGGTAAAGGCACGACAGATGAAGGAACGCGAGAGCT
>PVMK01184233.1_pt1 | contig 12043 bp, 11 predicted proteins | sample 1853481 | NCBI WGS metagenome assembly PVMK01 (sample SAMN08533507, study PRJNA380276) | Marine sediment metagenome, whole genome shotgun sequencing project. | reverse complement strand
TTGCGGGGATCGATATCGAAAAAGTCCTTTTGATAAACCCGGATGGCATCGGTCAGGTCGTGTTTTTGGACACAGCGTTCAAGTTTTTGGCAGGCGCCGGGGTCGATATCCGAAGCAAAGATCAAGGGGCGAGCGGGCTGTACAAAATGAGATTCGGCCTGACGCCTGATATAGGTCCATCTCTGCCGGCGAAATGACGGCCATCCCATAAACGCAAAATCTCGAAACCAGCCTGCAGGGATGCGTTTTGCCATCAAGGCGCCTTCCAGTGAAAACGTTCCGCTGCCACACATAGGGTCCAGTAGCGGATCATGGCCATCATAGCCTGCCAGTAATAACGCCGTCGCCGCGAGTGTTTCCCGTAGCGGGGCTTTACCTGTGTGTTTTTTGAGACCGCGTTTGTAAAGAATGTCTCCGCTGCTGTCAATCGATACGCTGAAGCGGTCATCCTTGCCGCGTACATAAATATTTTGTTCGGCAGATGCGATCTTTGGGGTTTTTTCGTCAGGTTCAATCCCGGAAAGTTGGCCGGCGATGGCCTGGTGAAATCTTTCTGCAATCGCATCTGAATGGTGCAGCCGGCAGTGTTTTGTGGTTACATGAATTTTCGGAAGGTCGCCGGGCGGCAGGTACAGTTCCCAGGGGATATCGAGCGTCCTTTTTTCAAGCTGTCTGAAATTGGAGGACTTGAAGGTCTGAATGCGCATTAAAATTCGATTGGCCGATCGTAGATTTAAGTTGGCATGATAACAAGCATCCAGCCGACCTTCAAACTCCACGCCGCCAGGAGTTGGGCAAGCCTTGCCGGCCACCGGCTCAAGCTCCAACAACTCCTGCAGACAAACCGGTTCAAAACCGGGAGGTGTCGCTGCAAAAAAGCCGCGTTCCCGTCCGATGACATGCCGTTTAATGCGCTTAAACAGTGGAGATTCCGGGGACATGTTTTATCCAGTTAGGGGTTTCGCTCCCATTGGCCTCCGGCCCCGCTTCCAACCCATAGGGTTTCCAGGCCGGTGGGTTGGGCCTACGCTCCCTAAGGGGAATGATGGAATGCTGGAGTATTGGGAACATGGCTTTTGCCTCTCATTGAGCACAATTGATATTGTCAATGCCGGTCTTCCATACTAATGTCTAAACTTTTAGCAGGCGCCCGATTTTTTGTAAATCTGTTTTCTTGAACTCGATAATGCGCCGATGACTGCCAATTAAAAAACTTTGAAATCCATGAACGAAGTCTATTTCAAAAAAGCTGAATATGATTATCCGGTTTTAAAGCCGATCATCTTTGAGATGCTTGAAGCAATTTTAGGGGATCGGAACTTACTGCAGGCGCGGGTGCTGATCAAACCCAATTTTCTTTCACCGGCCAAACCTGAAAGAGCCATTCTCACCCATCCGCTGGTGGTTCGAGCGGTGGTCGAGTACGTTTTGGAAAAAGACGGCCGCCCGCTGGTTGCAGACAGTCCAGCCATAGGTTCTTTTGAGCGTGTCCTTAAAGATGGCGGTTTTAAGGAAGCTTTTAAAGCTTCAATTACAAACTGCCCGAATTGGGCCGCCTGACCTTCGGCCCAAAACCCTTGCAAAAATATATGCGCCAGCATTTAATCCAGCGGCCGATGGTTGAGCCTGAGGTTTGTAAAATGTGCGGTGAGTGCTGGAAAATTTGTCCGGCCGGGGCCATAACTCCCTATGAAGAAATCATTGGCTTTGATTACGATCGTTGCATTCGTTGCTATTGCTGTATTGAAGTTTGTCCGCATGGAGCGCTGAAGGCCGTGGAAACCCTTCCCGGGCGACTGGTTCGGAAGCTGACCCATTTAAATCATTAAGCCGCACAAAGGTTTACAACGAGGCGTACTGATAGTACGTTGAGGAAGTAAACCTGCGGGAATCTGCCGGAGGCGGACTCATCGGATAAAGGTCCATTCAGGAATGAAAATCAAGGATGGATTGACATGCAGGAATGAATCCTGTATCAATTTTGAGATCAAAAACTGGTGGAATTGAGAGGAGGGAAAAATGGCAGGAATTAACAAAGCGATTTTAATCGGTCGGCTGGGAAGTGATCCCGAGGTTCGTTACACCCCCAGCGGAGTGGCGGTCGCAAATTTCAACATCGCAACATCCGAGGAGTGGAAAGATAAGGATACGGGTGAAAAAAAGGAGCGAACCGAGTGGCACCGAATCGTTGCATGGAGTAAACTGGGTGAAATTTGCGGGGAGTACCTATCAAAAGGCCGGCAAGTTTATATCGAGGGGCGGATCCAGACCCGTTCATGGGAAGACAAGGATGGCAACAAAAAGTATACCACCGAAATAGTCGCAAATGATGTTCAATTCCTTGGCGGACGGGATGCCGGCCCCGGGGATAGAGCGACAAGTGGTGCATCGGCTTCTGATTCAGGGAGTTCCCCGATACAGGCCCCCGAGGATGATGACATTCCGTTCTAACGATGATCAGAAGGATTTTTGACCCGAGTTCTGATGTCTTTGAATTTATCCACAGCGCCACAATTAATTGCGTATCTTCCCTGCGAATTGTTGACATTAAAGCTATCGAAAAGGGTAAAACTTGTAAATCGCTGTGTATGTATGCGCAATGATTTATGTCGTTCTGTATAGCTTCCGATTGCCTGGCGGCTACCCTGTCGTCAGGCATATCACCATCTATTAATATTCTTAACCAGATTTAAATAAACCGGCAGCAAAAACACGTCAAAATTGGTCAGACCATCTGAAAAACATATTGACAGACCAATTCTAATGCGTTATGAGCTGATTATTGATCATCCTGGTGATCAAATAAGGAAGGAGGGTTGAGGAAATGGGAAAGATTTTTACCCCGACCGACAGCGATTTCGACCAAAGCGATGCTGTCGTGATCGGTGGTGGTATTGTGGGCACAGCTACAGCCTTCTGGCTATCCAAGGCCGGGTTGGACGTTGTCTTAGTCGAGATGCGGGATGGCCTGTCAACATTGACGACGCCTGCGTCAGCGGAATGTTTTCGGGCACAGTTTACGGAGCCGGCCATGGCGGCTTTGGCCAAACCCAGTATAGAGATGTTTGAGCATTTTGATGACGTCATTGGGATACCGGACTACAATATTTCAATCAAACAGCAAGGGTATCTCTTTCTCACCGATAATGCGGAAACGGTTGATGATCTCAAAGAAAATGTTGCCCAACAGCACAAACTGGGTGTCACGGACTCGGAATTTTTAGAACGTGAAGAGATCCTCAAACGATTTCCTTTTGTCTCTGCCTCGGTTTTGGCTGCCACTTTCCGGCAGCGGGATGGGTGGCTGTCCTGCCATGAAACGACCCAGGGATTTGCCAAAGGCTGCAACGCCAGATTCTTTTTGAATACCCGGGCGACCGGGATTCAACTCGATCAAAAAGGGGTCTGCGGTGTGGAAACCAACCGGGGTATCCTTCGGACCCGGACGGTAGTAAATGCCGCCGGTCCATTCGCTGCAGAGGTGGGGCGGATGGTGGGACTGGATTTGCCGCTGGAGCCGGTTCGCCGGCAAAAAGTTTATATCAAATCTTCGGTGGCGATTCCCTCAGATGCGCCTTTTACAATTGATGTCAATAATAATTCCTACTGGCGCCCCGAAGCGGGAGGTGTGATTATCGGTTGGGTGGATGCGGATGAACCGGTCAGCCAACCGGCTGAGAGAGTCCCCACGGATTGGGAATTTCCGGCCATAACCCTTGACAAAGTCAAGCGCCTAACACCGTTCTTCGAAAAAATTGAAAAGACCGTGCGGCAACCCGACATGAATACGTCAGCCGGATACTATATGTATACACCCGATGACCAACCGCTGATCGGTCCGGTGCCCGAAATTTCCGGTTTTTATGTCAACTGTGGTTATTGGGCCGGCGTAATGCTTTCTCCGCAGGCAGGCAAATGGGTCAGCGATCTGGTAACCGGTGAGATGGATCCCAAAGAAAATCCTTTGCGCCCGACACGATACCAAGAAGGCCTTGGGAAAAAAGGCAAAACGCTGATGAGCCATTAGCATCGTGCTCCATAAATATTTTATAATACTTTTTTTGATACAATCGTCGTTACTAAAATGCCGATAGATGATTGAATATTTTCGATTGAACATTGAATACTTAAGCGAATAACCAGAAAATAAAATGATAGGATACCGCCAATATTCAATAAACAATATTCAATTTTCATTCTTTTGATAGGAGGTTCCGTTATGCTATTGGGATTACATACGTATAGTTTGCATCTGCACGGCATGGGGCAGAACTGGGGCGGCCACAAACTTGCCTGGGAGCCGGTCTGGGACATCTTCGGTTTGATGGACGAGGCCAAGAAGCTGGAACTCGACGGCCTGCATTTGACGGCGGCCGATCTGGGCTCAACCGATGACGCGCACCTGCGCGATGTACGCCGGGCCGCTGAAGAAAGAGGATTATACCTGGAGTACAACTTTTCTTTAGACGCATCCAAATACGATGACCGCCTGACGAATACCATGGAAGAAGGTATCGCCATTGCTGAAAAAATCGGTTCCGATATCGGGAAAATCAGCATGGACGTCAACAGACCCCACCCGGTGTGCGGTTCAGCCTTTCATGCGGCGGTGATTCCCCAATTGGAAGAAATTGCCCGCAAAGCCGAAAGCGCTGCGCCCGTCGCCCAGAAGGCCGGGGTGCGGCTGTGTCTGGAAAATCATACCGAGGCGTTTTGTGACGAAGTCCTCTGGATTATCAATCGGGTGAACCACCCCTATGTCGGCGGTTGTGTTGATACCAACAACTCTCTTATGGTGGGAGAAGACCCTTTGACGGCGATCCGCAAGCTGGCACCCGTGTCTTTCACCAATCATTTTTCCGATCATCGTATTGTCTTTGATCAATACGGTTGCCGCATTGTCGGGGTCGCAACCGGAACGGGAGACGTCCCCATGCGGGAAGCGTATGAGGTCATCCGGGCCAATCCGAATATGAAACGCCTCAATATCGAAGTGGAGTTCGATCCCGGAACCGACGGCCCCGAGGAAGCCCGTCGTCGAGAGTACCAGGCCGTTGTCGATAGTATCCGTTTTACCCGCGAGGAGCTGGGTGTGGGTCAGGGAACTTAGACCGAATGACGATTACCATCGTCGATAAGCCACGCTAGAGCGTTTGTCAAAATAACGTTCCGATTCCCTTGTTAGCAAATCTGGCAAACGGAACATATTTATGACAACCGGTATAAACCGGCTGTGCGACTCTTTGCAACAAATAAAAGACAGCCTTAACCGGCTCATTAACGCCCCCTAATTTTAAGGAGATCTGTCAGCTGATGAATTTCAAAACCATCCAGAAAAGATCGACCCCTGAAATCATCATTAACGAGATTGTTCAACATGTAAAATCCGGAGAATTAAAGCCGGGCGATAAACTGCCGACGGAACGCGATATGTCACAAATGTTCGGTGTCGGGCGCTCATCTATCCGGGAGGCAATCAAGGGATTGGTTCTTTCGGGCTATTTAGAGTCTTCCCAGGGAAAAGGGACGTTTATCAGAAAAGCCATTCCCGGTAATTACCTGAATTTAACGAACCTTCAGAATGTACTGGCCGCGGATCAAATCGTCGCGTTAATGGAACTCAGAGAAATTCTTGAGTGCAATGCAGTCAAACTGGCGGCCGAGCGGGCCAGTTCGGAGGACATCCGACAAATTTATGAAGCGCTTGAACGCATGCAGGCCTGTAAAGCGGACATCAAAAAATTCTACGATCCGGATTTCGATTTTCACGTGGCCATTGCGGAAGCCACCCATAATGAAATGATCTGCGAAATGATGAAGCGCATCGTCGAAAAATCTCATGAATACTATGAGAAATTTATGCCCGATCGGTTATGCCCACCGGAACAGGCGATTTTAACCGCCAGGCAAATTGTTTCCTGTATTGAAAACGGTGAGGCTGAAAAAGCTTCCCGCTACATGAAAACGCACTTGGATTTGGTGGAAATTGAGCTCCAGCGCGTGGTCGACACCCAAAGGTAAAAGCGCCGGCTGAATTTACCCTTTGAACATTTTCGCAGTGAGTTTTATCAGCCGTTGCTCTCCAATCGTGATAATTTTGACATGTGGCAAGCCAGGGGCTCAAAACAGATATCGCAAACCGCCAATCAGAAGTTTAAGGAAATACTGGCGAAACATCATGCGACGAATCTGCCGGCAGACGCAGAGAAGGATTTGAAGCGGTTTGTTGACGCAATTTAATACCTAATCCGGACAAGCCGGAATTGAAAATTGAAGATCGTTTGGATTGACGATTGTCGATTGACGATTGAATATTGGAGGCATTCTATCGTTTTATGATCAGGTTTTCATTTAAAGCTTCAATTCTTAGGTTTGTGAAAATGTAAAGCGAAGAATTAACCGGCATTCTTACCTCCTGCAGAAATACAGAATGCAAAGAAAAGAAAATAGACGCAATTCCATAAATATTCAATCGTCAATCGACAATTGATAGGGGTTCCTTAAATATTCAATCGACAATCGACAATATTCAATCTTTACAAGACAGTGAAAATATTCCAATACAATTTTTTTGCCACAAAATGCACAAAAATAACAACTAAGATACTAAAGGAGTGTAGAATGGCAGTGGAGCTTAGAGCAATTCATGAAAACTGTTCCGGTTGTGGGGTGTGTCGGGTGGTTTGCGTCCTGGAGAATTTTCGCGAGGTGAATCCTGCCAAGGCGGCCTTGCGGATTGAGGGGCGTTTCCCCGCACCGGGTGACTATCGGATTCATTTATGTGATCAATGCGGTATATGTGCCGAGATATGTCCGGTGGAGGCTATCGAACTGAAAAACAGCGCCTTTATTATTGATCCGCAGGAATGCACGGGATGCATGCAATGCGTAGAGGAATGCCCGCTCGGCGTTCTATTTGAGCACCCGCAGATGTCGATCCCAATCAAATGCACCCTTTGCGGAGAGTGTGCCGAGATCTGTCCCCGGGGAGCTTTGGAATTGTCTATTGACGATTGACGATTGAATAATGGAAACAGGTACGAAAAAAAGGGAGTGTGGCAAGATGCTGAATGGATATGCGGGAACTATTTTAAGAATCGATTTAAGCCGCGGTGCTGTCATAAAGGAGCCCCTATCGGCCGATCTGGTCGATAAATATATCGGCGGACGGGGTTTCGTGGCGAAATTGCTTTATGACGAACTGCCGCCGAATACCGACCCCTATAGCGCTGAAAATATGTTTCTGGCAGCAACCGGTCCCCTGTCGGGTTACTTTGTGCCGGCCAGCGGCAAGATCCATTTCGCTACCAAATCGCCGGCTACCGGTGGGTATGCGGACAGCAACATGGGGGGCCATTTCGGCCCGGCTTTAAAGTACGCCGGATATGATGTATTGGTGCTGACGGGCAGGGCCGAAACGCCAAGCTATCTGTTTATCGATGATGAGCGGGTGGAGATTCGCTCGGCCGACCGCTATTGGGGAATGGGTGCCCTATCGTGCGAAGCGCAGCTCAAAAAGGATCTGGCAGAAGATTTTCAAATTCTCACCATCGGACCGGCTGGAGAAAACCGGGTGCGGTTTGCCTGTATTTCCCACGATTTCGGGCGACAGGCCGGTCGTACCGGTGTCGGTGCCGTGCTGGGGTCTAAAAATATTAAAGCCATCGCCGTCAAAGGGACCGGTAGCCTGCCGGTTTATGATTTTGAGGGGGCCTATGCTGCGGGCAAAGAAGCGTATCGGAAGGTATTTGCCAAGCCGGGATTTAAAGAGTGGACCCCCGAAGGTACTGCCGGCATCACCGACTGGACCAACGAAGTCGGTGTCTTTCCAACCCGGAATTTCCAAACATCCTATGCCGAGCACTACAAATCGATCAACGGCAAAGCGATTCTTGAGCAGCTGAAAATAACGGATAAGGGCTGTTTCTGCTGCCCCACGCCGTGCGGCAAGTACGGTCATGTCAGGACCGAGCTGGGCGACGCCTATGTGGAAGGGCCGGAATATGAGACCATCGCCCTTTTTGGGGGAAACTGCCTGCTGCAAACCATATCGGAGGTAGCCTATGCAAATTATTTGTGTGATGAACTTGGCATTGATACCATTTCCGGGGGCGCCGTTATTTCCTGGGCCATCGAATGCTTTGAAAAGGGAATCCTGAAGCCGTCACAGGTGGGTTACGAAATTCAATTTTCTGATCTGGGCACCGTGGAATTTCTGCTCAATCAAATCGCGCGCCGCGAAGGGATTGGCGATTTGCTCGCCGAGGGCGTTAAGTCGGCATCTGAAAAGATTGGAAACGGCTCAGAAGCCTTTGCCATACATGTCAAGGGTCTCGAATGGACCGGCTATGAAACCCGCAACGCGCCTTCGATGATGCTGGCCTATATGACGGCTGATATCGGTGCTCACCACAACCGCGCGTGGGTGCTGGGTTACGATGTGGCCGGCGCCTGGACCAGTGTTCATGACCTGATCAGCACCGGCAGCGATTCGGGAAAAATGCCGAAAGCAGTGGTAAGACCGGAATGCGCCCATTATGTAATCGAAAGTCAGCACACCCGCCCATTGTTTGATGCCCTTGGCATTTGCCGGCTGCAGTATATGGAGCTGGGTTTTGAGGAAGAAAATTACGAGAAACTTTTTCATCTGATCACCGGCAAAAAGAAAACCTGGCAGGAGTTGCTAACGGTCTCCGAGCGAATATGGAATTTGACTCGTTCATTCTCGGCTCGTGAAATCAAAAAATTTGGGCGCCATCTGGATTATCCTCCGGCCAGGTTTTACAAAGAACCCATCCCCAGCGGTCCCAATGAAGGCTACTTTCTCACGAAGGCAGACCTCGATGTTCTGCTGGATGAATACTACCGGGCCAGGGGCTGGGATGATAACGGGATTCCCACCAGAGAGACGCTGAAACGTTTGGGCCTGGGTGAACTGTAGAAAAAACAAGAAGCTCTGTATCTCCCGCGGAGCGGGAGATATACAGATCATTATTGTTTTTAAATGTGGAAGGTAAGAAAGGAGGACCCGAAATGAAAATTACCAAAGTGCGTGCAACACCTGTCAACATCCCCCTTGAGGCTCCTTTATACTGGTCGGTCGGGACTTATCCGGGTACGACGAAGACGATCATTGAAGTTGAAACCGATGAAGGGATTGTCGGGCTCGGGGAGTCCCCATCGGGAGACTGTGCCGAGGTTATCAACAAACATATGGGACCGCGGTTGATAGACAGCGATCCCATCGATATCGCCGGCTGTGAGATGCGCTGCTTACCGGAGTGGTGTGTGGTCCAGAATACAGATGACGCTTCGGTTGTCAAGGCATTCGGCGGCATCGAGATTGCACTTTGGGATATACGGGGCAAAGCATGGAACCAACCGCTGTATGAATTGTTAGGAGGCGCCGTACGCAAGAAAATTCCATTTACCGAGTACTTTGGTTTCAGGGTGGAAAAGGATGGACGCGGCGGAGAAGTGTCCCCTGAGGCGGTTGCCGACTATTGTGTTAAAATGAGGGAAGAACATGGATCCACCATGTTTGAAGGCAAGCTGAGTCTGGGCGATCCCCACCTTGAAGTCGCCACGGTTAAATGCCTGCGTGAAAAACTCGGCGCAGAAGTGATGATCCGGCTGGATTCGAACATGTCGTGGTCACTATCTACCGCCCGTCAGATTTTGCGTGAAATTGAACCTTATAACATCCGCAACTATGAGGACCCGGTGGCTTCCTTTGAGGAAATGGCGGCGCTGCGCCGGCATTCGAGCATCCCGTTTTCCTCCCACGTACCCGACATTCGACGGGCAGTGTCGCTGGGGGTTCCGGACACATTTGTTGTCAATTTTGCTGTACTGGGCGGCATCAATCGGGCCATTCGATTCATCGGGGCCTGTGAGGCAATGGGTATCGGTTTCTGGTGCTACAGCGGTGATGCGGGGATCTGTACGGCGGCCTATTTACATGTAACCGCAGCCATGCAATGGCTACACGAACCCAGTCAATCTTTACTACGCTGGCAAATCGGCGATGTCATCGAAGAGGGTCCTTTTAAACCCCAAAACAATGTGGTGGCTGTGCCGGAAGGTCCCGGTCTCGGTGTGGCGCTGGATCGGGATGCCTTCAATCACTGGCATCAGGATTACCGGGAAAATGGTCCGATGGATCATTACTATAATCCGGAAAACCCCGGATACTTTCGACGCTTACCGTTAGATTAGCTATGGTTGTGTCTCACAAGTAATTTACAAAACACGTTAATTTTTTAGGTGTCAGGTGTCAGGTGTCAGATAACAGATGACAGAGGTCAGAGGACAGATGAAAGCCGGAAACTAGGGCTGCCCTCTGTGGCTGCCAGATACCAGAAACCTGACACCCAGCACTTTTCCCTATTTTGAATATCGAATATCGAACAAGGAATTTCGAATGATGAGGTTTTCTTTTCCTTCGATATTCAACATTTTATATTCGATATTCTGCGGTTCTCTGTTTTCTGACATCTGACATCTGGCCTCTGTCCTCTGACACCTGAAACCATAACCATTTAACCGCCGTTTTTGTTTTTCAAATCGTTCTCGCTGAGCAGTGCCGATCCATAATGACGTTTAAACTGGGTTGATGAAAATTTTTCCAGCTTCCAGTCCGGGATTCGACAAACCGGGCACACTTCTTTAAACCATTTATTTCTTAACCAGCGGGCGGCCCGACTGTTTCGGGAATCGTTTGCCAGAAATGTTTTATTACAGTGTGTGGTAATCTGGGCCTGGTCCCCCATCTTTTTAATGGTCCTGATTCCATGCAACATGCCGCTGCGCGACGGCCACAATTTTATCTTATCAATGAGCCGGAATAGCGCTACGCGCTTGCGGTAGTAGCGCTTTGCGGCTTTTTTTACTTTTTTATTCGATGGCATATTTCGTCTAATCTAAAAAAAGATTGAACGGGATTTCAGGTCAGTGACCTCACTTTATTCCTGTCGCTCGTCGAAGTGGTATTTTGCCGCACTGACCAGCATCGTAGCGACACCTAACTGAAGCGGATCCTGCAAAAATCGGCTGGATAATCTATCTTCCGCCTCAGCGTCCAATCCGCACGGAATCCCCGGGGCGCTTAGGTATGTATCCGGCGTAATATGATGTGCATGAATAATGTCTCGGGCAGGTGAGGCATCGATGATAAATTGGTGACGGATCAAGACAGGGTCCAATGTTTTGACAACCTGAATTTTCGGATCAACTGTGTGACCGATGGTTTTTACCAATTCATTTGATGGCTCAATATGAATATCGTAGACCGAAATCCTGGCGCCCATGCGAATCAAGGACTCCGTTGCGCTGCGGCCAACCGGACCACAGCCGATGACCAGCACCTCCCGCCCCTTCAGACCGCCTGCCATTAAGCTCAATCCGGTTGCATAGGCCTGGCCGGTGCAAACCGCATTGTCAGCTATTGAGCGGCTTCGAATATCTAGTGCCACAAAGCGCTCATCATTAGCCAGCATTATAATGTCTGCTTTTTCCTCAAACGATTCGGCAATTCCAGCGACATCCGTCGTCCGGGTAATAAAGGCGTTACACCCCATGTGTAAAAGAATGCTCAAAACTGCATCGCAGAAACCGCCGATGATACCTTTACCGCTGGAGATCGGGATGACCCCTACCCGAATATCGGGCAGCAAATTCTTGATGCGCGCCTCATCGATTCCGCTGGCACAACAGGCAATACCGCTCAGGGAATAACCCGTCCTGGCGACCAATTCTATATCATAATTTTTCAAATTGGCAGTGATATCGATGATATCAGCGGTTATCAGTCGGGTCACGCTCGGTCTCCTGAATCTAGAACCTATCTCAAAATTAGCAGTTCGTCTTGGAAGACAGGGAAAAAAAGTTCCAAAGGTGCTCTAAAGTTAGCAGTGCCTAAAATGACTAAAATGAGCTAAAATGCCTAAAGTTGAGGGATTCAACCCGTCGCAAGCCTCTCTTCGAGAACCTCCCGTCGAGAGCCTCCCTTCGAGAGCCTCAGGGTCTGACGACAGGGTTGATC
>PVMK01176033.1_pt1 | contig 12043 bp, 13 predicted proteins | sample 1853481 | NCBI WGS metagenome assembly PVMK01 (sample SAMN08533507, study PRJNA380276) | Marine sediment metagenome, whole genome shotgun sequencing project. | reverse complement strand
TAATGAAGCTCCCCGCAGTCCGCCTGGCGGACAGAGTCTTGGGGCGAAGGCAAAAAAAAGCCCGGACCGCAAGAGTGGGAGGCTACATTTACTCGCACACATAAATTGGATGCAATCCGGGCTTAAATAAGTAAAGCCTCAATAAATTTGCGGCTTGATCAAATGCTGCCACAACGTATTACAGGCTTATAAAAAAGGGGAATTATCAAACCCACCTAAAGCAGTCAAGGTTTTTTTTACCTTTAATGTTTTTTTTTGCCGGCAAATTTATCGCTATGGAGGGTCTTATGGAAATCACAACAATTAAAATCGAAAACCCGGAGGGGCTCAACTTTATCTTAGGCCAATCCCACTTCATCAAAACCGTTGAAGATGTTTACGAGATTATGGTGACAACGGTCCCCATGGCAAAATTCGCACTGGCCTTCTGTGAAGCCTCTGATCAATGCCTGATCCGGCATGCCGGTACGGATGATGAGCTGCTGGAACTGGCGAAAAAAAACGCCCTCAACCTTTCTGCCGGTCACAGCTTTATCATGTTTATGAAGGATTTATTTCCCATCAATGTCTTAAACGCAATTAAAGCTGTGCCTGAGGTATGTCGAATTTTTTGCGCCACGGCAAATCCAGTGGAAGTCATTGTGGCCGAAACCGATCTGGGGCGGGGAATCCTGGGTGTTATTGACGGATTTAAACCTAAAGGCATCGAAAATGAAGCGGATATCAACGTCCGCAAAGAATTTCTAAGAAAAATCGGCTACAAACAGTAGCACGGATAATGGTTTCGGCGTAGCGTCAAGTACCATTACCCCATTGAGTTTTAGCAGCAAAAACGCTTAAACAACCTCTCGGTCCAACAAGCATCAATTCCGCTCCAAGCTTACTGTCTTTTATTCTCCTTTGCCTGTTTTTCAATATCCATAAGGTTTTTTGTAACACCTGGATGATACCAGACATGTCAAAATTAAAATCCTGGGCTGCCCTTCATGGCCCTTCGTTATGAAATGGTAACGGGCATCATTTCCGGTAGATCTCGTCGACCCAATCTTTGAACCACGTTGGTTTCTGTAACAAGACCATAATCAAGACCATCGCTGTGATCGGGATGGGGATGACCGCATCGAGGATGGCAAACATGGAAAGGTAAATCAGGATCTGCGTTCGTGTTGACAAATTGAGCCTCTCTTTGCTGAATAATGATTTTGTATAGCCCGTGTCATTTGGAAAGGAAGCCCTATAACTAGTGGACAATCGCATCATTTCAAATAGTATTCACGCTGATGCTCAACAACACCCTATTTTGTATTGAATGGTACACCAAAATGCGTAAAAAGCAAGTTCCTGTTATTTGACTGTAAGGTCTAGAGCGTTTGTCATATTAACGTTCCGATACGGGCAGTTTTTTAAGTCTTTTTGGGATTATTAATAACGTTTAAAATAGCTTGATCCAAACGCTCTAATAATTTTTCTTCATTTTTTGTCCCAACGTTAAAAACAATAATATAGTGGTTGTCATGTTTGTAATAATTTAAGTCCGTTACACATTACATTTTCCCATTTTAGGAAATCCGGCAAACGGAACATATTTATGACAACCGCTATAATCCCAACTTTTTTGCACACCTTCAATGATTCGGTTCCGCCACGTAAGTTACACTCTTAGGCAAGCCAAAAATTGCTGGATTAGCTTATGTAATGTGCAATCAGGGTCCGCGAATGCAATTTATTGACCTTTGCATCTTTATTTCGTATTTACTACTGAAATATAGAGCGATATGCATGTATATCGGTATAAATCATTAAAAAGGAGATTGGAAAATGACGACAAGCGACACAACAGAAAAAAAGCCTCTCTGGTTGTTAATCGAGGAGAATATCCTTGAGCTCGATTCGCAGGACCTCTCAGAGGAAAACCTGGAAGCATCGATTCAACGGATTGCGGGTGAACTTGACAATACGGGTTACAATGTTTCGCATCATGGGGGCAATATGCTTCAATTGAGATGGGCAATGAATGAAACGCACAAAGTCGGAAGGCCCCTTATGAAGGATTTCAACACTGCGATCGCGGCACTTACACTGGAGGACGTGGCTGACCCTTATTTTGTAACGAATAAGCTCATCCGCGACATCGGAAAGACGTGGCCAAAACTCAAAAGATCCGAGCGCAGACCGGATGTGATACGGATTGTCGAGAAGACAAAACTCGATCTGCTCATTACCAAGGCAAAAGGCCTGCCCGACGATGAAGGTATCCGATTACTCATTGAGGAACAAGTGGCTCCCGAAGTGATCACCAACGCGTTGGACATTACCGGGGAGAAGTTGGAGCAGGTGAACACTGAGATGGAAAAGGAACGCGCAGAGAGTGCAAGAGTAGCAACGCTGCTCGAGGCGGTAGAGGGCACGTCCAACGAAGAAAAGGTGAAGCACCTTTTTTTGAATAACGTCTCCGAAAAATTGATAATCGAGATGGCGAAAGTTGACCAGGACACGATCAATGGTGTCAAACAGGCAATGGAAGCAGAGCTAAAGGAAAAACAAAGGCTGGAAGAAGAGGCGGCCGCACGGAAAAAGGAAAAGGCTGCAGGACCTTCGCTGGAAGATATTGCGCCGGATGAGATGCTCGAACACATCGAGGCCATTCGCGAAATCATGGAATTCAGCGATCAGGAGAAAGAAATCAGAGTTATGTGCGAGCAGAGTTCCATCCCCAAGTGCCTTGTGGAAATTGCTGTTTCGGAGCCTGACAGACTGGATGAGCTCGAAAAAAAGGCGGAGGGATAAACAGGTATATTATCGCAAATTATTCCATATATCTTCTGGCAATCTTAAATATATTCAAGTCTCAAAACTATAGATATTTCCAACTTATCAAAGGCTTTTTTTTTGGGCTATAAAAATGTTGTGATATCGTCAAAAAATGATGATATCACAAATTGCCCGTTTTGGTGATATTCTCAGAGACTGTCGAAAAACCCTAAATCTGTGAATTTGATGCTTGTAAGTTATTGATTTCATTACATACGAAATTACTAAAATCACCATTATTTGACTTTTTCGACAGTCTCTCAATATACATGAAATTTTGGTGAAGTTGTGCAATGGCCAGCAAGTCAGGTTTTTGGAGAATTTAAATCTTTTGGATTACATCTACATATCTCAAGTTTGGGGTAATTTGTGATATTTTAGGATATCACAGGTTTTCAAAGGGGTGATTTTTTACCGATATTCTCAATATATCGGTACTTTCGTCATATTTGGATTTCTGACAAGATAGCACCACCTTATGGCTCGATCCTCCCACAGCATTCTTTTCCTGATGCTATCCTGTTTTTATACTCCCACTCTTCAAATTGCCACATTGTAGCACTAATCTACTAAGATTATTAACAATACCCCGTTTCTTCTTGACAATCACTACGGTCTTCAATAGATAAGTTTTAACCAAGCATCACATGTTACTCTGATGCGCAAATTCAATCTGATCTAATTTGAACTATTACACTTATCTAAAAGCGTCTCTTCTGATCCTCAACTTCTAAATACTTTTCCCGCTGAAATAGAAACTGGTTTCCCTTAAACTTTAACCTAACAATCAGGTAAAGATTCAATGGAGAAACCACTCAAATTGTGCATACCTCGCTCCCGGCAGGGAACTCCATACTCTGATGGGAGCTTAAGAGCCTAATTCTTTTAAAATACCATCCTGAAAACCCCTATACCAAAAGGAGGTAAGAGAATGAAGAGAATTACCATTTCTATGGCTATCGTTATAGGTATGGCGGTGTGTTTTTCTGTTTTATTAAACGGTTTGATAATACCTACAGATGCTTTAGCAGAAGAAAGGCCTAAAGTTCTCCTTATTCCCCGTGAAGGATACTCGGCTGATATAGAACTCATGCTCAATGAGGAAGTCAGGTTGATGAGCCGTATGCTTAGAAGAGCAGGATTTGTGGTAAAAGTGGCTACAGCCTCCGGCGTGACTATTGTAGCTCCTACCCGTGATCTTAAACCTGATATGAGGTTAGCAGACGTGAAAAAGGAGGATTATGTAGGCTTTATGATGCCATGCATGGCTGTTGGAGGAATCCCAGGGCCACCAGTGGCTCCTGAAGCTGTTTCAATAGTTAAGCATGCTGTGGAGAAGGGGAAGCCAATAGCTGCTCAGTATGGTTCAGTTATTATTTTAGCGCAAGCGGGAGTTTTGAAGGGTAAGAAATACGCATTTTTTTCTGATCCAGTCAAACCAGCTCCATGGCGAAAATTTACAGACCCCAGATTCGTTGATGCCATATATAGCGGCAAGGATGTTGTCCAAGATGGAAATATCATCACCTCTGGCACTTGCCCATTTTTGGTAAAATTAACAGGCTTGCCAGATGGTACTGTCAAGCTCACTCAGGCATTTATCGATGAGCTTAAAAAGAAATAAATCTGTACTTTACTGTTAAACGAGCGGGGCCAGCAATGGCCCTGCTTTTTTATTTTATTGGGTTTTGATTATTTCTATTTAATACAGATTTCTTGTCAGTTCCAAAACCTGCGATATCTCCAACATATCGCAGATGAGCCACAATTGCAGATATCAACTATAAAAACCAAGTATCTCGTGTCCTCATTTTTTCAGATACTGTAAACGTATCTGAACTTTGGGAAACTACTGAAAAGTTGTGATATAATATTGTCAATCGAAGTTTTAACTCGCCTTCCCCCTCTTTAAATCCTAACAACCAAACCTAAACCACAAAGGCAGGGCCGCCCACCCCCTGCCTTTTTTATTCCCCAAACCCCTAATGTCTACTTGTCCCGTAGCGCACTGGTATGGGGCGCGTAGACATTTTCCCTATAAATTACTACATTGTAGTACTTTTAGTTATTTTCTTGACCCCGACAATCACTTATTATAAGATAACCTCTGGCCTGACCGGAAATTCACGATTCTCTAAATTCAGCATTCATCCTGTTTGTTTATTTGCTCTCTCATCTCAAAGCGAAAACTAACTATCTTCCCCGGCCAAAAAAAATATCAGGAGATTTTTTACCCGCTAATCGTCTTTAAACCATAACTTCCTGCTGGAGAAAGCCATGACCAGACTTATCCAGAAGGTCCCAAATTAAAGCCTCCAGGGGTTTCCATACCCTGCGGAGGCTTTTTTGTTTTAAAACGTCAAGACAAACTTTTTAGAGCAGATATGAAGAAGAAAATTCTGAAGTTGCCGATATAAAGCCTCCAAATGGGATAGTTTATAATCCTTTTGGAGGCTTTATTAATAATATTGTTTGTCCCTTTCAACCATTTTAATGACTTTCAGAAAGGAGGTTAAAAAATGTTACTTATAGGTTTTTCAACTTATCCCATGCAAAGCGCAAAGGAAGTTGCTAAATGTATGATGGAAATACCCCGTCTGCCTGAATACATAAAGGGCAAAGGTAATTATGTTTATACAAATGAAGAGGGTGCTGTGGGTTTAGTAATTTATGAGTTTGACAGCGTTAAGGCTGATGAAGCAATCGAGCAGATTAATAACGCTTATTGGCGTTTTTATGATGTACCAGGTTTTAACTACCAACTTATACCTTGCAGAAAAGCCAGAGATGCTGCCAAAAAGTTCCTCGAATTAGTTTAATGGGAGGTAGATTTTGTATCTGTCTATCAGAAAGGAGGTCAGATCATGGGAAGATATCTGGTACTTTGGGAAATAGATAAAGCACACGTTCCTGCTGATCCTAAAGAACGAGCAGCCGGATGGTCAATGTTGATGGAAATGGTTAAAAAAGATATTGAGAAGGGAGTAATTAAAGAATGGGGGGCATTTCCCGGAGAACTCAACGGGTTCGATATTTTTGAAGGAACCGAGGTCGAATTAGCAAACACGATTCAACAATATGTTCCATTTATAGATGTAGAGGTTCATCCTCTCGTGACAGTTAGCCAAGTAGACGAAATCATAAAGGCTTTATCCGGGTAATCAAAAAAGAAATAAACATGGGGCAGGGTCGGCCTTTGGCTCTGCTCTTTTATTTGGATACCACAAGCCCATATAAACTTTGAGCGAGCTGGTGATATCTGCGATATATCTGTACAAAATTTTGCTTCTCAAAAGTACCGATACTGTAAACATATCGCCACATCCAATTTATAGCATCACGTAATTCCCAGCGTTTGCATTTTCAAGTTTCCCCGGAAAACCCAGATTACGTATACCCGGTATACCCTGATTAATTTTCACCTCCCATTCACTGATACGTGCGAACCTTTTCAGACTCATTTACTGATAAGTGTGAAGGCTTCTGAGACACTTCAGAAGGCTTGGCCCGAAGGGCCGGGGGAACCTGACTAAGATTTACTTGACTTGACAACCCCCAATTATGATATCTGTATTTGGGTCAACGGGAGGATTGTTATGCCTTTCATCTATCATATTAAGCTCGTTAAAATGTTTGGAGACATCCTATACCCACTTAATACTTTAAGAGAAATAAACAAAGATACATATGAATTTCATACTTCAAAATATATACATAGAAAAATTCTTATGGAACAAAAAATACCTGTTCTCAATTGTCTTTGGAATGACGTTTTGCATTGCTCACCGATTGATCTTAGACTTATCTATAAGGCATTGATTAAAGCCGGGCATCATAAAGTTAAAAATATCGAATTTTTCAAAATTCCTATTGAATTGCTCAAGGATATTAAGTTTGTAAAATATAAGTTTGAAAAAGAGTTTTTTGATAAAGAGAAAAAAGCATATGTTCTAACAACTGAGGATATTGAACCTTTGACGATTAGCTCTTACCGGGAGCTAAATAAACTACCGAATAAAACTATAGAGTGGTATAAGTGGTGCGCAGAGAACAACAAGGGAATTCCTCTATTGTTTCGATACATACCCCATATTTTCGTTAAAGGAAACATTCCCATAAAAGAAGTTGATGTTTGTGATTGGTCTAATTAACCTTTGCGAAATGACCCTTTGTCAATCAAAGTTTTAACTCACTTTCCAATTCTGCCAGCTCAAGTATTGGTCAGGGCATTTGCTGCATGCTTTCTATCAATGGGCAATATAGGTGCGATTTCAAGATTGCAGATATCTTCAGCAAAAACCAAGTATCTTGAGCCTTGATTTTTTGCAGATACTGTAAACGTATCTGAACTTTGGGAGATTCCTAAAAAATTGTGATATCATACCGGCAATCGATATTTAGATCACCTATCGATCCTGTCAAATTACTTAAAAATCAGGCCAAAACGGTTAATCCATTTAAAAAGTCAACTCTCTAAAATTCTTGCCTTTCATCTTCTAAAAAGTTATTAATCAACTTAACCTTACAACTCCCTACACAACACAATGGAGAGACCCCATGGCCAAGGCAAAAAATATTCGAACTAAAAAAGGAGGCGAACAGCATGACAATTAAACAAGATCTACGGTCTATAAACAAGGATATCAAGGCCCTTAGTAAAAAGGTGGATGGGCTTTTAAAGACTGTTGAAAAAAGTGAGGCGGCAAAGCCAAAACCGGCGAAGAGCGAACCAGCTAAAAGAGCACCTGTAAAAAAGAAAACTGCGGGTGTTAGCGCCACCGACCAGGTATTGAGGCTTATCAATAAGAGAACTAAGAAAGGTGTTGATGCAGCCACAATAATGGCAAAGACTGGATTTAATCGAAAGAAAGTATGGGCCATAGTTTTAAGGGCATACAAGGCCGGCAAAATTAAAAGAGTGGGTAAAGGGCTTTATGTGGGGACGTGAAAAGCGGGACATAATGGATAATTTTCTGAAATGCCCGTTTTGTTTGAGCCAAAGTGTGGAGGCTAAATCGGGGAAAAGCAACTGTCCCGTATGCTTTGTGGAATTTGAGATTGATGACAGGTTGGAATGTATTTTTGTTGATCCGATAAATCTGAAGCTTCCGGTGAATGGGTTTGTCTGTAGATCTTGTGGACTTGTGCGGGGATATGAAAACAGGAAATGTGCATTTTGTGGGGTGGAGTTGGGCACTACGGTGCAATGATATGAATTTGAGGTTTCATCTACGTATCTGTAGTTTTGCTATTGTGCATGTACTCTCAGAGACTGTCGAAAAACCCTAAATCTGTGAATTTGATGCTTGTAAGTTATTGATTTCATTACATGCGAAATTGCTAAAATCGCCATTATTTGACTTTTTCGACAGTCTCTCAATATACATGAAATTTTAAAAATGTCATAAAATCAACCAATGTTAACATATTGGTAACCTATCCCGTTAATTTTTAATAATTGATTAAGGATAAATATGCATTTTTATTATATTGATGAATCGGGTGACACTGGCCCCAACCTCAACGATCCCAATCAACCGGTAATGGTGCTAGGCGGTATAAGCGTTCGTGACCAAGGTTGGAATCGAACTCAACAAATATTGCATCAGGAACTAACAAATTTCTTTCAGGGAAATCTGCCAGATAATTTTGAATTACATGCAGATGATCTTTTGTCACCCGATGGTGAAGGTAGTTTTGCCGGTATTGAAGCAGAAAGAAGATATCAACTGGCTAATGATCTGCTTCGTATTCTTGCAGCCAGATCCCATGGAGTCCACTACATAGCAATTGATAAGAGCAGACTTCGAGACGCGGCTTCACTTAACATGGTACTTTCATTTAATCCTCGACGTCCTTACTTACTCGCTTTTGATTACTTGGTTACCTATATCAATTGGTTTGTCCGTGAACGTCTCGGCATGTCTGCTCGAGGTATGATAATACTTGATCGCAAAGAGCAGCATCATGATGACATAGAAAGAGTAATGAGAGACCGTCGCTATGCCGGGCCACAAGCTCATCGTGTAAGGTGGGTTGTGGAATTCAGCTATCCAGTGGATTCACGAAAAAATCCTATGATTCAATTTTCCGATTTGGTTATATATTGCATAAGACGTTTTATAGAATTAGAAAACGGCTACCGTGAAAATTGGTTACAGGAAACCAGAGATTTTTATGCTCGTTGTTATTCTATTATCAGAGACCGTTTAGCACGTCTAGGCCTTGTCGAAAGACAGGGCCGTAATATGCAGAGGCTTAATGATTTTATAAATGAGGTGAGGATAGAGCCGCGTCATCGTTGGCGGCAATTTTATAATCTAATTGACTAATATGTCAGCGGTTGAAGATGATTTTAAATAAATCAAAATCAAGATTAACTGAACTTGACAACTACCAATAATGATATCTGTATTTTGGTCAAAGTTTGAATAATCTCAATTAATCTGTAGTTTGGTGATATTTGGTTTTCTGACATTTTTGCAAGGGTTTTGCAAAAAGTGAATTTCGACAGATAGTCTCAATTAAAACATTAAAATGAAAATTTTCGTAAGATGAATAAAACGCGCCTTTCTATTATTGATAATTTGTCGAATATGATGATTAAGAAAGCTCAAGCGTGTAAGGAAGCCTCAAAAAAATATCTTCCTAAATCACCCATTAAGTTACTTTTAATTGGGGAAAGTCCGCCAAGTAAACCTTCATACTTTTACATTCCTGAAAATCTCAGCATAAGATCACAAAGCTTTCCAGCAAGAGTATTTCGGGGGTTTCGTGGTAATGTTAGAGGGGTAAATGAGGAAATGTGCAGAAAATTGCTGAGATGTTTTCAAGAGAACAATTTTTTCGTTACTGACTTATGTCAATATCCTTTAGACAATTTCGTAAACCAATTTCGTCTTGGTATTATAAGAGACCAGTTAGATGATTTCGAAAAACGACTTTCAAATCTTCAATTGGATGAAAATTGCACCAAATTAATAGTTTTACCGGGAGGTACTCACAAGGAACTATACAATAAATTTAGAGATGTACGAGAAAGACTTAATCAGCTTGGGTTCGATGACAATTCTATAATACTCTGGAGTAAATTAGAAGGTAGACTAAGACATTTTTCAGATACTAATTTATGGCTATCGGATTGCAGATAACAGCCATCAAATTAGAAATTTCAACTAACTGTAAGACTTTTGGTATCTCCAACTAATCGCAACTGAGCCTAAATTGCAGATATCTCTTATAGTATCTGTACAAAATTTGACCTCTAAAAACTACAGATACTGTAAACGTATCTGAATTATTACTGACAAAATTTCTTCTGATTTTTACAGACCTTAAATTTTTATGATACCATCTACTAATCACAGGTTTGCCCATTTCTGTGATTACATAATAATATCCAAAATTTTGATCGGTGTATCAGAGTGTGTAAGCATAGCCGAAATAAGGTGATGCTTGTGCACTAAATTTAGGATAAACAGATGGTGTTTAGGGGCAAATGATTTTCACGAAATGCTTAAAGCAGAGGGGATTTATCCCAACACGTCAATTTTGCAGTACGCCGGCATTCCAATACGCCATCTCCGCAACTTGAAACTTTATAAGACATGCTTATTATCTTATAACTTCATGTGGGTTGAGATGGACAGGCAAGCCATTTATAAAATAAGGTATATTCGTTATATTAAACAGGGAGTAAAGCGCTTATTGGAGATATGGTGATGGAAGTGTCCGCAGCGATGGAACAGGCATCAAGGTGAATCTTAATTTGACGGATACCCACACCGGCCAACCATTGATAAACGAAAAGGATGGCCTTCACGAAAAGGCATTGAATTTGATCTGCGATTGTTTTAAAGCAAAGGACTGACGGCCATGCCCGGGACGGCGCGGCCGCGCAACGCGTTACAGGAGGTAGACTATGCCGGAACCTATAGACCTCAAAAAAGAGCAGCAGGCGACATTGGACAGGCCGCGCTATAAATACACGCTGGCGGCAAAGTTTTTTTTCTTTTTAATGGACATGATGACGGGAAAGAAAACCACGGTGGGCAAGGCAAAGCTGATTGAAACGGTGGCCAGCATACCTTACCGGGCCTGGGAAATCAGGCAGTACACGAGGATGACACGGGGCTACAAGAACGGGGAACTGGTGAAGGGCGCGCGTGAAGTAATGGAATGGGCAAGGGAGGCGCAGGACAACGAGTACTGGCACCTGCTGGTATTGAACGAGAAGATGAAGGAGGACGGGCATAAAGACCCGTGGTACCTGTGGCCGGTCATTCCCTATTTCATAGTGCTTACCTACGTGATTATGACCCGGTTCATGGCGCGGTTTAATATGCGTAGGGCATTCCTGTTCAACGTAGAGTTCGAGGACCATGCCGAGCATGTTTACGCGCAGTTCGTGAAAGACCATCCCGAGCTGGAGGAGCAGAAGGTGAAGAGCGAGGTGGTGAATGGGTACGGGGATTTCGAGACATGGGCGGACGTGTTGCGACGGATCGGACTGGATGAGCGGGACCATATGAACAACAGCTTAGTGTTCTGCGGAAAAGCAGACGAGGTCGTCAAATACAACGGCATGCCTCCCCTGCCATCGCCCTGAGCTCATTAGATTCACCACGGAGACACAGAGACACGGAGAAGAATCTAGAAAGAGAAGATTGCGTTAATTTCCCGCCGAAATATTGGCCAGGGAAATTTCCGCAATACTGTGCATGTTTAGAGACGAGGAGCTGGGAAAACCGATGGCCAAATATGTTATTATGAATATCATCAGCTAATGTAGCAAATTTTTATTCCCAAAAAACTAGAGATAACGTGCCTCAAACGCCAATTCTCATTTATTATGGATATGTTATGCATATCTGTAAAATATTTTGTCCTAAAAAATTACAGATACTGTAAACAAATCAGCACTTTTAGATAGCGTTCAAGACCTGTGATATCATCATTTCCGATTCTAAAAGCCAAAGTGGCGCTTTCTGCTATTTGTGAGAGGATTTTGAGCACCTGAATTTTTATGATATTCGATCTGTATTCCAATGCGAAGGGAGAATTCATATATCAGGATTCACCTCTGTTTTTTATGCATACAGATTTTCAATCCACCTCATAGCTTCGTTATCACTGACATTTCCAAGATAAATTTGAGTGGTTGAAAGATTTCGGTGACGTAAAATGACCTTGCTAATGATTTCTAATGGCACGCTAGAGCGGGATGCAAAAG
>PVMK01120586.1_pt1 | contig 12048 bp, 10 predicted proteins | sample 1853481 | NCBI WGS metagenome assembly PVMK01 (sample SAMN08533507, study PRJNA380276) | Marine sediment metagenome, whole genome shotgun sequencing project. | reverse complement strand
GTGTCGAATCTCGGATATCCGTCTTGATCACTCCGTTAAACTTGGGCTCCGCCTCAGACTTGGCCCCTGATTCGGACATTTCCTGCTGTGAACAGCCATATGACGTGCTGACAACGACCAGCACCGCCAAGTTGACCAGTAGCCCGGTGATTGGTGTCAAATTCTTGCCCCTGAACAACATGTCCCTACCCTCCGTTTCTTGAGTCAACCGGTTGGAGTGAAGCAGATTAGAAGATTCCGCCCACACGTGTCTTGCCATAAGACGACACCAAGGCGGTATTGCCCCGGTTCTTTTTCGGGGTTTGCGGCACCGCAATGGCGACCTGCCGCTAGAACTTCCTCCGCCGCTGTCGCTTTATGGCAATCCTACTGGGTTTCAACCTCATAGAACAGCCGGCGGGGTCAAGAAGATGCGGGCTGGCGGCAGCTTGGAAGCGGCCCTGGTCGACGCTCGAGGAGGTCGGTCCGGTCATTTTCTTCTCCGACCGGCCGTACCGCGTCTTTGGCCATACACGCGCGGAACACTTCGTCAATTCGTGGGACTCGGGCGCCGACAGCTTTGCCAAGAACCCTCCCAACGCCGTTCTTTCCCTCCTGGGAGAGGACGTCGAGAGCTTCGGCGTCGTGCTGTCGGATCCCAAGTACGAAAAGGGGACCATCTCCTATCGTGTCGAGCTCGAAGCGGGAACGATTCCCGCGGAATTCGGCCCGGCCTCCATGTTCATCGACAACAATCTGTGGGCTGCTGTCGGTGGGCTGGCCGTCGGCCGCGCCACGGCGAGGCGTCAGGAACGGCGAACAGCGGCGGCGTACTCAGCGGGCCAGGCATCCGCTGCCCAGGATCAGAACACCTACTACCAGGCGGCCCCGTCTCAGGCGCCGACTCAGGCTCCGGCGTCGGCAACAGCTACCACCGAGCAGCAACTCCAGCAGTTGAAGGACATGCTCGACAAGGGGCTGATCAACCAGGACGACTACGACAAGAAGAAGCAACAGATCTTGCAGCAGTTCTGAGACGACCGAATGGGAAGTCCCTTTTCAAGGCCTCAGCTTCGCACTTCGGTGTGGGGTGCTTGGCGGCCTTCAAGTTGAGTGGTCCGGCTGAAGGTGCCAGCTTCTTATTTTTAGCCCGTTTGCGTAACGCCTGCTAGTCTTTGCGAAACGTGCTCGCTCGCCGTTCAAACTCTCGGTTCTCCATCACCTCCGCGCTCACTGCGCTCCCCGTCATTGCGGCCTGTCTTCTGCTTCCCGCGATCGCGGTCGGGCAGGTCGAGCGCATCGAGATCGAGACGCGGGAGCTTGTGGCCGACGGTCGCTCCTTCGGGCTCGCCGGAGCCTACGAGAAGCTGGGGGGTCGTGTCTTTCTCTCGCTCGACCCCGACGATCCAAGCAACGCCCGGGTGGTCGATCTCGACAAGGCACCCAGGCGGCAGGATGGCCGGGTGGAATATGCGGCCGATCTCTACATCCTGCGCCCCATAGATCCCCGACGGGGCAACGGCACTGCCCTGGTGGAGGTCCCCAACCGGGGCGGCAAGGCGATGGTGCGCTATTTCAATCGGGGTGCCACCAGGAGCCGCGACCCGGTGGCCGCCACCGATCTCGGCGACGGCTTCCTCATGCGGCGCGGATTCTCGCTGGTGTGGATCGGCTGGCAGTACGACGTGCCCCCGGACCCCGAGCTGCTGCGGCTCTATCCGATCCGCGCCACCGCCGTCGAGAGCCCCATCGAGGGACTGGTACGTGCCGACGAGGTTTTCGCCGAGCGGCAGGTCACGTTGTCCCTCGGACACCGTGGTCACCTCGCCTACCCGGTGACCGACCCGACCGATCCGCGCAACGTCCTGACTGTCCGTGATTCGCGGCTCGGGGAGCGGCGAGTGATCCCACGCGACCACTGGAGCTTTGCCCGGTGTGATGATGGTGAGCCAGTGCCCGATTCGCGGTTTATCTGCATGCCTGCGGGTTTCGAACCGGGGAAGATCTACGAGGCGGTCTATGTCGCCCGCGAGCCGGCGATAGTCGGTCTCGGTCAGACGGCCCTGCGTGATTTCGTCTCCTATCTCAAACACCATCCAGACAGCCCGGTGGCGGCCGAGCGGGCGATCGGTTTTGGGGTCTCCCAGACCGGCCGCTTTCTGCGTCAGTTTCTCTATCAGGGGTTCAATGCCGATCTCGAGGGGCGACCCGCTTTCGATGGTCTTCTGGTCCACACCGCGGGTGCCGGCCGGGGCAGCTTCAACCACCGTTTTGGCCAACCGTCGCGGGATGCCCACCGCTTCTCCGCCTTCTGGTACCCGACCGACGTCTTTCCCTTTACCGGCTCGGTGCAAAAGGACACCGAAACTGGGCTGGAGGACGGTCTGCTAAAGGCCCTTTCGGGCTCGCCGGCCATGCCGCGGATCTTCTTTACCAACTCGGGCTACGAGTACTGGGGGCGGGCGGCCTCGCTGATCCACATCTCGGTCGACGGACGCCGGGACGTGCCACCCGAGCCCAACGTCCGCATCTTCCATTTCGCTTCGGCCCAGCATTTCGTGGGCTCCTTCCCTCCCCGGCCGCGACAGTCGCTCTACGACACGAATCCGGCGAACTTCTTCTTCTTTCTAAGAGGCCTGCTAGCGGCGCTCGACGATTGGGTGAGCCACGGGCTCGAGCCACCGGCCAGCGCCTTTCCCTTGATCGGCGACGGCACACTCGTGCCTCCGGCCGAGCTCTCCTTCCCAAAACTCCCCGGGGTGGGCTCTCCGCCCTCTCCCCACCAGGCCCATCGGGTGGACTACGGTCCCCGGTTTCGCAGCCAGGGGATCGTTGATCTGCAGCCACCGCGGGTGGGTCGTGCCTTTCCGGTGCTGGTCCCCCAGGTCGACGGCGACGGCAACGAGCTCGGTGGGCTGAGGCTGCCGGAGATCGCGGTACCCCTGGCGACCTACACGCCCTGGAATCTCCGCGCTCCCGAGATCGGAGCGCCACACGAGATGGCCGATTTTGTTGGCGCCTTCCTCCCCTTTCCCCTCACCCACGCCGAGCGTGAGGCCAGAGGCGACCCCCGTCTCTCACTGGAAGAGCGCTATGCCAGTCGCAGCGAGTACCTCGGCCGCTACTCCGAGGCTGCGATCGAGCTCGTGCGACAGCGCTATCTCCTCGCCGAAGATCTTCCGGAAATGATCGAACACGCCCAGAGGCTGTGGGACCACGTCGTCGCCGAAGCGCCGGAAAGCTCGGCGGCTAAGGAGTCTCGATAGGGTGAACTCGAGCAGCCTTTTGTCTTCTCTTCAGAGGGCTTCGCGAACGTACCACGCGTAGGCGATCAGGAACAAAAGGCGCTGGAGCAGACCGTCGACGTCTCCCCAGATCGACATACAGATCGGTTGAGTCCGCTGCCGCTTAGAGTCTGGGCCATGGCGCAACACGAGAAGGACAGGTCTAAACAAGGGGATACGGGCAAGGTTGACCTGCGGCCACTTCAGCTTCCGGGGAACACCACCTTCCAATCGTTCTTCATATCCACGATGATCCAGTCATTCTCGGTTGCCATGTCGAGCACCTTGTCGAGCGTTCCCATGTGGCTCTTGCGGTCGTAGGCGTACTCGCGCTCGGCATCGGTGTGGTGAACGAACAAACCCAATCGGCGTCCGTCACCGGCCTTGGTGTACTGGATCATCTGCATGTCACTGTCTGAGTTGCCGAAGGCGAGGATCGGCCGGCGGCCGATATGCTCGTAGATGCCGACCGGCTTGCCGGCCTTGTCGTCGATGAAATTGAGCTTGGGAATTCGGACCAGAACCGGCTTTCCGTCTTTCATCTGGAATTCGGTCTTGACGCTGGAGCCAACGACCTGTTCGGGCGGAACCCCATAGACCCTTTCGGTCCAGGGGCGCATGAACTCGATGCCCCCACCGGAAACGATAAATACCTTGAAGCCATTGCCCCGCAGATAATCCATGAGATCGAGTTGCGGCTGATAAACGAACTCGGTGTAGAGCCGCTCAAACCTGGGATGCTTGGCCGTGGCGAGCCAGTCCGTCACTTGACCTGTGAACTGCTCGGCGGTCATCCCCGCATGCGTGGCCATCGCAATCTCCATGATGCCCTTCATGCCCGACGCCGCGACCGTCTTCATGTCGCCTTCCAAAAGCGCCTGGAAAGGTTGCGTCGTCTTCCATTCCGGGTGCTGGGGGGCGAGCTCTTTCACCCGGTCGAACATGAAGGTGATCTGGGTGTAGATCGGCTGCTCGACCCACAGCGTGCCATCGTTGTCGAAGACGGCGATGCGTTCGGCCGGCTCGACGTAGTCGCTGCCGTTTTTGTCCGTGACGGCGGCAACAAACCCGAGGATCGCCCTCTTCGGCGGTCCGTCGTTCCACGACGCCAGAGCGTCCTGGGCCGGCAGGGGGGCCTCGACCGGCGGAGAATCCGGGCTGCCGGCGCAGCCGAACGCGAACACGACCAGCAGCACCGCCAGCAGGGTAGATGCCTCGCGGGGCATTCGAAACGATTCCATCGGTGTCATGATTTCTCTCCTCTTGACGAAGACCCTGTCGGGTCATGACAACGGGCTCTTCCGCCAGAACTCCTGTCCATAGTAATTTTCCATAGCCATCATCGACTCGCCCGGTGATATTCCCATTCGCTCGAACGGATCGAGTCGAAGGTTGTACAGCAATGGCCACCCCAATTGCACTGTCGGTCCGAACCAACCGCCAGGCTGACCAAGCAATTGAAACTTGACGTCGCCGACTCGAACGGCAGCCAACCGCGACTGGGTGAAGTACCACTGCTCATTGCGCGCGGCCTCGGCCACCTTCATTCATCCTCGTCTTCGACTACGACGGCGGTACCAAAGGCCAGAAGCTCGGCCGCTGCTTTCATTACCTCCGAGGTCGAGAATCTCACCTCGACTACCGCATTGGCCCCCAGGCTCCGCGCCTCCTCCACCATCCGATCCATGGCCTGCTCCCGGGCCTCGGCCATCAGCTTGGTGTACTCGCTGATCTCACCACCCACGATATTGCGCAGCCCAGCCACGATGTCGCGGCCGAGGTGACGGGCGCGGATGGTGTTTCCCCGTACCAGACCCAGGGTTCTGACGATGCGTTTGCCGACGATGGTAGCGGTCGTGGTGACGATCATTTTTGCACCCTCCTGTAGCGGTCGGTCTTGGCGCTGCGTAGGCGGTCGAGCAGCACCGAGACAAAGAGAAGTCCCATCCCCGCCAACCCGCTGACGACCAGCAGCTTGATCAGCGGGTGGCCCGGCTCGGTGGCAAAGGTCCAGGCGGCGAATCCCAGGCTGACGGCGAACCAGGCGATCACCAGGATCCAACCGGTTCCCCGGAACAGACGGCTGGCACCCGTTCGCGGCTGCTCGTTCCACTGCTCGTCATCGGGAGTGGCAAATGGTGTGGACATGCTTGCTTTCCTCATCAGCTCGAGTTGCCCGAATTGCTCGCGGCAGACCTCGCAGTCCTCCAGATGAATGCGGACTTGTTGCTCTTCGGCCTGGGTCAGCTCGTGGTCGAGATGACCCGAAAGCAGCTGCTCGTCGAAGGAGTGGGGGCAGGCCTCAGACATGAAAACCTCCAAGCTCTTCTTCCAGGACACCGCGGAGCTCTCTGCGTGCCCTGTGGAGCCGCGACATGACCGTACCCACGGGGATATCCAGGATCTCGGCGATCTCGGCGTAGGAGAGGTCCTGAAAGTCCCGCAGGACCAAGATCTCCCGCCGCGCCCGGTTGAGCCGACTCAGACCCTGCCAGATCTTGCGTTGTAGCTCGCGTCCGTAGGTTTCTCTTTCGGGGTTCCGGCGGTGATCCGTCAGCCGTGGACTCTCCACGACCGCATCCAGCGACTCGGTCCGGCGCACCTTTTGCCGTCGTTGTATATCCCGAGCCCGGTTGCGCACGATGGTCAGCAGCCAGGGTAGAACCGGGCGCTGGCCGTCAAACCGACCCAGAGTGATGAAGAATCGCATCAGCGAGTCCTGGGCCACGTCGAGAGCGTCGTCGGGGTTGCCGAGCAGCTGCAGAGCCAGCAGATAGGCCGGCCGGCGAAAACGGACGGCCAGGGCCTCGCAGGCCTCCCGGTCACCGGCCTGGGCGAGGCTGACGACCTCCGCCTCGTCCGTGGGTGGTGGTACTTGGCGCACTGCCATCCCGGTGCTCACACTATTCCATACGCGGTGAGATGGTCACTTATTCACGGATTCGAGAGAATCGGGTCCCCAGCCCGGTCTGGACAAGCCGCACACTACCAGGGATTCTCGGTGCTGGCGTCCCGGAACCGCCGATTGCAGCTAGCATGATGGGGGGAAAATGATGCATGGAGGTGTCACGTGAAAGCAAGGATTGTTCTTTCGATGCTGGCAGCGCTTCTGCTCGGCCTGGCGTCGGGTGCCACCGGCCAGACGGATCGTCTCTGGATCATCGATAACACCTCTTTTCCCGACTGCGAGGAGATACAGGGTGTCGTCATCGGATTCCTGATCCCCGAGCGGGGGATGTTGCTGCTGTCCAGCCTGCCGTTCCCCGGGGGCACCGAGGTTGGGGAGCTGCGGGAAGGGGTGTTGAGCTTTTCGCTCGCACCGCTCGGTAGCTTCGATCTGAACACCAACCAGACTTCCGACGTCCCGTTGACCATCTGGGGTGCTTTGGACCCGGTCCTCCCCGTCGGCAACCGGACCGGTTGTATCGCTTTCGACCGGGCTCTGTTCTCCGACATCGACGACTTCAGAACCTACATCATGTGGATCCTGGACAGGTATACGGAGTTTGCTCCGGCCACGGCCACCGGTGGTTGGGCGATGCGGATCTCCGACCGTATTGTCACCCTGAGTATCACCCCCGACGGTTACGGTTCGGCCCAGATTCGGGTCAAGGAGGGTGGGCTCACCGAGCTCCGGCTGCGTGGGCAGGAGTCGATGTTCGCGTTCTTGCCGGTCATCCTCGACGAGCAGACCGGACGGGTGGCTGTTCGGGTTGTCGGTGTCGAGAAGAGTGAGGAGGGGAAGAAGACGTATAGCGATTTGGGGATCGTCGAGACGAGCTACGACTCACCCGCGGTGGCGCCGACCGAGCCCTTACTCGAGGTCCGGATCGTCAGCATCCAGTAGGCGGGGCGCCCTCATGCATATAATGGGTGCCGTCCCACAATCTCGTCGATCGAAGGAGGCTCCAAAGTGAAGAGCGCTCGCATACTGGTGTTGCTGCTGTGCACGTGATGACGCGTGGGAGCCCTGACGGCACAGGGTCGGAATGGGAATGGGACGGAGTCTCGCGCGTCGTCGCCCTGGGTGATGTGCACGGCTCCTACGACAAGATGGTGACTCTGCTCGAGGGCACCGGCATGGTCGACGACCAGTTGAAGTGGAGCGGGGGCGACCAGACTCTCGTCTTCTGCGGCGACCTGATCCGACCGGGGCGCGAACGGCCGCAGCGCCATGGATCTGGCTCGCCGCCTCCAAGGGGAGGCAGAGGCCGCAGGAGGCAAAGTCCATGTCGTGCTTGGCAACCATGAGGTCATGAATCTGACCCGAGACCGTCGCTACTGGAATGCCGACCTCCTGGACGAGTTTGCCAAGGAAGAGACCGCGGCAGAGAGAAAAGAAGCCCTGAGAAAGTTTCGAGCGGTGCAGAGTACCCAGGTTGCAGGCGCCGACGCTGCCTTCGACGAGAAGTATCCACCCGGCTACTTCGCGCGGGCACGGGCCTTCGACCCGGATGGGGAATACGGCTCCTGGCTTCTCGAGCTGCCGACCGTGGTCAAGGTCAACGGCGTCCTGTTTCTGCACGGGGGCTTGACCCGGAGAGTGGCCGAGCTCGGTCTGGACGAGATCAACGCCCAAGTGACCGCCAATATCCGTGCTTTTCTCGCCAGCGCCGATGCGCTGGGGGACGCCGTGCCCTTCCCGGGCGACATGGGCGCCATCATCCAGACCGCCAACGCGCTCAAGGGCCGGGCTGCCAAGACCTTGCTAGAAGAGCACGAGGGTCTGGCTTTCGATGCGGCCGGCCCGGTCTGGTATCGGGGCACTTCGGTCGAAAACGAGCGACTGGAGAGCGAACGAGTACAGGATGTCCTCGCGCTGCTAGACGCCAGGGCGGAGATGATGGGTCACACGGTGACCCGGACGGGCAAAATCTCCACTCGCTTCAACGGCACCGTCTACCGCGCCGATGTGGGGATGGGTTATGGCCGGCCGCCGCTGGCAGCGGTGCTCGAAGGCGAGGGAATCAAGGTCTTTGATCCGGCAAAGGGCACGCTTACCGCGGCCCGGGCCGAGCCACCCCAGGGCGAGGGTTGGCCGGCCGGCGAAGAAGATCTGGCCGATCATGTGTTGGAGAGTTTTCTCAAGAAGGCCGAGATCAAGTCGATCTCGACTCTGGATTTCGACGGCGTGCCGGTGAAGTTTCTCAATCTGGAAAAGAAGGACATGAAGCTGCGGGCGCTCTTTGGTGCAGCACAGGAGACCGCCGAACAGGCCGCCGCCGCCGGGCGCACGGGGCGCCGTCTGTACCAGCATCAAGTGGCGGCCTACAAGCTCGATCGTGAGCTGGGTCTGGACATGGTGCCCGTCACCGTCCTGCGCAAAGTAGATGGCACCGCGGGAGTGGTCCAGATCTGGATCCAGGGCGCCCTGGATATCAAGGAGCTCCAGGAGTATGGCGACTTCAGCGTGCTTTCGGGTATGGATTCGCAGATCGCCAGAGCGCGGGCGTTTACCGGCCTCATTGGTCTCCATGTCCAGGACAGGGTCAGACAGGGCAAGCTGATCTTGCCCGTCTCACGCCGCGTCATGCTCTCGGACAATGGCATCTCCTTCACCGTCGATGAGAATGTCGAGGACTATCTACCCGAGGGCTGTGGACCCGTGGGACCCTCCTTCCTGCACGATTTGAAGACCTTGGAGCTCGCAAAGATGAAAAAGGACTTGCGGAAGCTCCTCTCCGACGCCCAGATCGGTGCGGTCTTGCGGCGCCGCGACGACCTGCTCCAATTGTGCGCGAAGGAAAACCCGGACTGGTCGGTCGAGAAGATCTTGGCGCTACAGCAGAATTCGGCGGACTGAACTCGGGGATGCGGTTACCTGAAGGAACTCTTGTCGGAGCCTCACCCCCAAGAAACCTGGTGTTTTCCTGGCTATCCGCGAAACGAGGTTGCCTGTTGTCAGGAGGCTCCTCGGTTTTGTGGCCACTCCTCGGCGGTTGACCAGGAATCACTTGACCGTTTGGGCAGTCCGGTCCCGAGAGTCGGTGGTTAGCCGAGACCGGGGATGACCGGCTCGCCGGCGAGCACCCGCTGGCCGGCGTAGATGAGGGCAATCCCAACCAGGGTGAAAAGAAACCACTGTGGGCCGCCGAGAATCGCCTTGAGCAGCGTCGTCACGGCCTTGATCAGCTCGGCAATTCCACCCGCTTTCTCCGCGCCGGCCGCGCCTCGAGATCGGGAGAAGGCCGCGCGCGCGGCCCCGGCCACCCCAATGAGGATGAACAGGGCACCCACCACAATCAGGAACCAACCCAGCACCATCGTCGGCATCGATGACCTCTCTTTCTGAAGTGCCCCTCAGTCGGCTTCGTCATCATCGCCAGCCGCGTGCGGTTGCACTTCGCTCTGCCCTAGCCTACACCTCCTGTGCGTTAGACTCTCCGGACGGCGCGACCTCGGAAGGGCTGTTTTACCTGTCGTGATTCTCGGGCTTGACCGAGTTTCGCCTTTTCAGCCATTCCCACTATGAACGAACCTGAGCAGGGGAACTCGATGGTGATGCGCACCATTGGAGCCACCTTTCTGCTTCTCTCAATCGGGCTCCTCAGCCTGGGATTCTCGGTACCGGTCTCCGCGGCCGAGCTTCCGGTCGTCAACGTCGGTATCGTGGTCGACGGACCGTGGGAAGGCAACGAGTATGTACGGGAGCTGACCCGCGACGAGATCGTCGCCCTGACGGCGGACGAGTTCGATGTCCGTTTTCCCGATCACTACTACCTCGAAGGCGACTGGACACTCGAGGGGTCCATCGACAGCCTGGGCAGGTTGCTGTACGACCCCGGAGTCGATTTGGTGATCACCTGGGGTGTGCTGTCGTCACACGCCATCTGTTGCATGGTCGAGATTTCCAAACCGGTTATCGCACCGATCATTCTCGACATCGACCTTCAGGGTGTCCCCTTTCAGGACGGGGCCAGCGGTGTACGCAACCTCAGCTATGTCGCCCTGCCCGACACCCTGGCCGACGAGCTCCAGCGGTTCAGGGAGGTCTTCCCGTTCCGGAAAGTGGCGATACTTGCCAATCGAGCGATTTTGCAGGCGATACCCGATCTGACAAGTCGCACCGAAATGAGCATGGCGGGTCTCGGAATCGACTTCGAGTACGTGGCGGTCGGTTTCGACGCCGAGGAGGCTCTGGCCGCCATCCCCGCGGACGCCGACGCCGTTTTCATGTATCCGCAGATCCAACTGCCGCCGGAGGAGCGTTCCCATCTCATCACCGGTCTGATCGAGCGCCAGCTGCCGAGCTTTACCGCGCTGGGAGAGGCGTTTGTGGAGGAGGGGTTGCTGGCAGGTCTTGGGGCGGCCGACTTCTTCCCGCGGATAGCCCGCCGTATCGCAGTCAATACCCAACGAATACTTCTGGGTGAGGAGGCGGGCTCGATCCCCGTCCAGATCAGCCTGCGCGAGCAGCTGACGATCAATATGGAAACCGCCCGCGCGATCGGGGTCTCTCCGACCTACGAAGCTTTGCTGGAAGCCATAGTGCTCCACCGCTATGCGCTCGACGAGGTCCGCACCTTGACCCTGTCCGAGGCGGTTCATGAGGCCATCGCCGTCAATCTGGATCTGCTCGCTCGCGAGCGCTCGGTCGCCGCCGGGCAGGAGGACGTACGGCGGGCAAGCTCGATCTTCTGGCCCCAGGTGGATATCGGTGCTTTGGGTCTGGTCATCGACGAGGATCGAGCCGTCGCCAGCTTCGGCTCACAGCCGGAGCGCTCGCTGACCGGCTCGGTAGGTCTCACCCAGCTCCTCTTCTCGGACGATGCCCTGGCCAACAAATCGATTCAGACGAGCCTCCAGACCGGTCGGGAGTGGGACTTCGAAACGCTGCGTCTGGACATCGCGGTCGAGGCGGGAGTCACCTATCTGAATCTGCTGCGGGCGCAGAGCCTGGAGCAGGTCCAGCGCAACAACGTGGCACTCACCCGTTCCAATCTCGAGCTGGCAGAGGTACGGCGGTCGATCGGCGCCGCCAATCCGGCGGAGGTCTTCCGCTGGGAGAGCCAGATCGCCACCGACCGCAAGGCCTTGGTGGAGGCAGAGGCCAGCGTGCAGGTGACACAGATCGCCGTCAATCGGATCCTCGATCGTCCCTTGGAAGAGCGCTTCCAGACCGAAGAAGTGGATCTCGAGAAGCCCTGGCGAGTCACCGGGGACCCACGCTTTGGCGCCTACATTGAGACACCGGCCCGTTTCCGGGCCTTTCAGGATTTCGCGGTCGAGGAGGGAATCGCAAACGCTCCGGAACTCGAGGTTCTGGCAGCGGCCCTCGCAGCTCGGGAGAGATCCTTGACCAACGCCAAACGCGCCTACTGGGCGCCGCTGATCGCCGCCCAGGCGTCGCTGGACGAGTTCCTATCGAAGAGCGGTGAAGGCACTGAGCCACCTGAGCTGCCAGGTGGCGGTCTCTTTCCCACGCCGGACGACACCATCTGGAGTGTCGGACTGAGCGCATCCCTACCCCTGTTTACCGGCTGGGCGAGAAAGGCCGATCGGATTCAGGCAGAAGAAGAGCTCGCACGGGTACGGCTGGACTACGACGCCACCGCACAACGGATAGAGCAGCGGATCCGCTCGGGGATGGAGGTGGCTCGGGCCTCCCTGATGGGCATTGGACTGGCTCGGCAAGCTGCCGATGCCGCGGCCAAGAACCTGGAGCTGGTCACCGATGCCTACGCCCGTGGTGCGGTCTCCATCATCGATCTGCTGGACGCTCAGAACGCGGGTCTGAATGCCGAGGAGCTCGCGACAAATGCGACCTACGCAGTGTGTGGGCCTA
>PVMK01142281.1_pt1 | contig 12049 bp, 15 predicted proteins | sample 1853481 | NCBI WGS metagenome assembly PVMK01 (sample SAMN08533507, study PRJNA380276) | Marine sediment metagenome, whole genome shotgun sequencing project. | reverse complement strand
TCGGGTAAGAGTAGTAGCGGGACCACTATCAACAGTAACTGCAAAATTTTGTTGGCGCCATAAGTGTAGTCCGTTAGACATACAGAATATGATATCTGCAATGAAATCGGCATCATCAATAGTTTTGATACTGGCAAAATATATCAATGAAAGAAAAACAGGAAAATCATGAGAGACATGAAATAAAGTATCAGATAATCGGTTGGATACTTTTTATTTTATGTGCCATTTTCTTTATCGTATCGAGTTTAAGAAATCAGGATGTTCTGACATTCATTGGTAGTGTCTTGTTTTTAATCGCCTGTATCGTTTTTATTATACCGCTGATTAGAACAAACAAAAATAAAGAGAGATAATATACCCACCTAATTCAGCTGACGCAAAAGAGCGGTGATACTCATTTGATACCATTAATTTTGGTAAAAGTTTGATATGGCAAGTTAGGTCCCCAACAATTGACATACCCCGCCAATATCCAGCCTAAACCCCGCCCCATTTTAAAAATACCCTGCCTTATCCCGCAAGTACCCCGCCAGTTTTAATAAAAAACATACCCCGCCGCGTCGCGCAAATAAAATCATGCACTTTATTTGCAAAAGCTAATATGTTAAACCCCTCGCTCAATTATGTTCCGGGAGACCTGGAGCTTATAAATAGGAAAAGGCCTGAAGTTGCCGCTTCAGGCCTTTAATGCGGACAAACCGTAAAGCATAGGCAAGTACACACTGAAGGAGAAGCAAAAAAAAGATAAAAATATATAAATGAGCTGTTCGGATATCCTGCATCGGACTGCGCTGACCGAGAATGAGCTTGTAAATTTTTGAATATATAACGCGTCATCATTTAAATCAGAAGACGCCTCAGCTCTCACCGTACCTGTTTCCCCCGAATCTCTTTGAGCCTTAAAGCCCGGGCAGTAACATCATTTGCCCGCGGATTCTGAGAGATCATTTCAGAAGCTCACTGGCGGGGGCAGTGTTGCGCTCATAGCGACGACTGATAAACCACCGCCATTTGAATCGCTGTTTAAAACGGCATTTATAGAGACCGATCAAGTAAGCCTCGGTTTAAAGGCAACTGATCATGTTCGCGACTGTATGGCCAACCAGGTTCGCCAGTTTCGAACAGGTTGAATTGTTTATATGTTTTATTATTTCACCAGCATGCAAGGAACTAAATAATGAGCATCCGTGTAATGGTCGATATGTCAGTCACTTTGTTACATCATGGTCATATAAGACTTCTCAGCAAAGCCGCAAAATATGGGGAGGTAGTGGTTGGGCTTTCAACCGACAAAGACATAAAGAAATATAAAGGACACACACCTCTGCTGACATGGGAATTCAGAAAAGAGATACTGGAATCAATCAGATACGTGTCAGCGGTCGTTGAGGTGCCCTACATTATCACCGAAGCGGTGCTTGATGAACACGGTGTCCAATTTCTTGTACATGGGGACGATAATCTCAACACTATCGGTAAGGATCGGTTGATTATATTTCCCAGGACCCCTGCGATCAGCAGCAGCATGCTGTTGGCGTACAATCGTCGAATCAAAATTATACCATATGCCACGGATTCTGATTGTATTGCTCAGCAGGTTTATGAAAGACAAACCGCAAATAATCCCGATTCAAGGACAACATAACGAATCGGCAATTGATAATGGAACTACAGGATGACAAGCGCAATGATTCAGGATGAATTGGAAATGTTTAAAGCAACGGGTTTTTTTGATGAAAAGTCCATCGCGATTCAACATATTAAAGATTTTACAGAGATAGCAAATAAGCATAATATCGATTATTGTCTTATGTTTGGTCTCATGTTGGGGCTATTGAGGCATCAGGATTTTATTCCCTGGGACGATGATATTGATATCGTTGTTTTCGAGTATGACAAATTTATTAAGCACTGCCGGAAAGAATTCGAAGACAGAGGATACATTATTCAGGCTGACATACGAAATGGTAAAAATTGCGGTGGCCGAATTTTTCATAAAGATAATCAGAAAACAATTCACATGCCGAACCTTGATTTTCCCTGGCTTGGCATCTGGGTTCCTGAAAAAAATCAGGACAACTCTATCAGTTTCCCTCCGGAAGATATCAAGTACGATCCTCAAAATTTTTTCCCGCTTCAGGAAGTAAGATTCATGGGGGCTAAAATTAAAATGCCAAAAGATATGGGAAAAATCTTGAATACATATCTTGGGGAAGAAGACTGGATGGAATACTGCACGCCTTCGATTTTAGACCATCGAAAAGGATGTATCCCCACGAATTTTCCTCAGAAAAAATTTGGGTTAAACGATGTGATGCGATTTTTAGAATCTTAGTTGTGTTTTTGGATATCAGAATCAGCCTGTCAAATGAAGTTTTGACTCGGTCATCAAATTCGTTAACTCAGATAGGGTTTTTTTGCCAAAAGCAGAATCCCTCTTAATATCTAATGTTTGCCATACCAAGAGTGTTCAAGGATTAAAAAATATTTTATGGGAAGTTAGACTGTCTCCGGCGAACAAATTGCTGCACCTGCCCGGAAGAAACCCGTGGGTTTATCGTAAAAGGCTGTGCAGGTTCGGAAGGTCCTAACATTTTGAAAAAAAGAGCATCAAGGGCGCTGTAAAAGCATCATAAAAGATTTAGACCTGGTTTATCTGGCTTCTTTTTAACGCTTCATAAGCTCCCGAAATATTATTAATTTTTGTACATCCTGGGTGCCTTCGCCCAGCGATGATCCCCAGACATCCATGGGATATTTGTGGATGGGGTGATCGAGCATAACGGAGGCGGCACCGAAAATATCGGCTGCCCAGACCGTCACTTCCCGGGCGACCTCAACGGTCAGGTATTTGGCCATGGACGATGCCTGACGGAAATCCTCTCCCCGGTCCACCAACCAGCAGGCTTTATAAAGCATGAGGCGGGCGGATTCGATTTTTGAATAAAAATCGGATAGTTCAAAAGCTTTGGCCTGGAAACTCAGAATTTTATCCCCCAAGATCCTGCGCTTTTGCATACGCTCAAAAGCCAGGTTAAAGGCCCCGACCGCTGTGCCCAGGGTCAGGGCGGCAATCGGTACCCGGCTGTTGGTAAACACCTCCAGAACCTGTTGCAGACCCCGGCCCCGGCTTCCCACAAGGTGATCATCCGGAACGAAAACGTCGGTAAAATGCAGCCGTGTCAAATCCGAGGGTACCCATACCTGTTTGTTCAATTTTTTTCTGCGAATGCCGCTTCCATTGAGATCCACCAGATACATGGATAAGCGCTTGTTCCTTGCCGCATCGGGGTCGGAAACGGCCGTAATGACGCCCATATCGGCAGTCAATCCATTGGTGACATACGCTTTGGTCCCATTCAGCATCCACCCGCCGGCGGTTTTTTTTGCGGTCATGGCAATCCCGGCCACATCGCTGCCGGCAATATTTTCGGTGTTTCCCAGGCACATCACCGTTTTTCCCTCGGCCGCAGAGGCGCCATATTTTTGCTGTAGATCCCTTGAGCCAAACAGGAAAAGACCCATCAGCCCTAAATCAACATGGGCCAGGGCTGCTACGGTGACTCCCGGTGATACCTTGGCCAGTTCTTCGGCCATGATTGACTCCTTTAAGGCTGATCCGCGGGTCAGGCGACCCTTTTTAAATTTCAAACCATACCAGCCCTGCTCTCCCAGGGAATGGAAAAATGTGTGGGGTATTTCCCTTTTACGGTTCCAACCGGACAAATCCGGCATGATACGGGTTTTGATAAAGGCCTTAAATCTATCTATATCTTTGGTTACAGCAGTCGGGATCGCAAAATCCATAATGATATCCTCCTTTTTGAAAATATAGCAGATGCAAAAAAATACAAGGCAGAACTCGATTGGGAACCAGCATCTTACCAAACAGTCGGTTAAGATAAGCGCCTGATCTGATAAACATACCGCCTAGGGCATTTCTTTTTGTAAAATACATGGTTTACCCCATTTACAAATGAAAAGGATCCAATTAAGTAAATATCTATACGTTACGAAATTTATACGACCATTCCAATATTTTTCTCGGTTTCTACGGGGGTATCCAAGGAGACTGGCCATGAAAGAACTGATCGAACGTATTGCCCGGGCACTGGTAGACAATCCGGAAGAGGTGATGGTGACAGCATTAGAAGGCAGCCAGGCAACCGTTCTGGAACTTAAAGTCGCCAAAGAGGATATAGGTAAAATTATCGGAAAACAAGGACGCACCGCAAGATCTTTAAGGACCATTTTGGGTGCCGTCTCTGCCAAGGAAAGAAAGCGCGTCATTCTCGAAATTGTCGAATGAATAAAAGTCTTCCCGGGTTCTTCCCTCATATTTACCCTTGCCTTTGTAATTGCTTTCCTAGTTTTACGACTTAAAATCAAATAGTTGTCGGCGTTCGTCTTGACTACGCACAAAATAGTAACATATTCCTTTTAACATTATCCCTATAAAAGGAGTTGACAGCATGCCGAGGGAAGAAATTTCTATTCCTGATAAAATTGAACATATTTCCATATTGAATGAAGAGGGGGAACTGGACAAGGCGCTGGAGCCGGATATCCCCGAAGATCTTCTTCTGAGATTGTTTCGCGCGATGCTTCTGGGGAGAAAATTTGACGAGCGATTGCTCAACCTGCAGCGCCAGGGAAGAATCGGAACATTTGCGCCCACAAATGGCCAGGAAGCTGCTCATCTTGGAGCCGCGGCCGCTCTTCTGCCTTCTGATTGGTTCGTTCCGGCTTTTCGCGAAACAGCCGCTGAAATTTGGAGAGGCAGAACGCTGGAAAGCGTTATCATATATTATAATGGATTTAACGAAGGCGTAGACATACCGGAGGATAGTAACGATCTTCCGGTATCCGTCCCGGTCGGGTCGCAGATTATTCATGCCGTCGGACTGGCCTGGGCAGCCAGATATCGGCAAAAAGACGATGTCGCCATGGTTTTTTTTGGTGATGGGGCAACCTCGGAGGGCGATTTTCACGAAGGGCTCAATTTTGCGGGCGTGTTTCAAACGCCGGTAATTTTTGTATGCCAGAATAATCACTGGGCTATTTCTATGCCCCGCTCTAAACAGACCCGTTCGAAAACACTGGCTCAAAAGGCGTTGGCCTATGGCATGCCCGGCATCCAGGTGGATGGCAACGACATTCTGGCGGTATACGCTGCGGCCCAAGAGGCGGTTAACAGAGCACGATCCGGAGGCGGTCCCACTTTGATCGAGTGTGTGACCTACCGTATGGCGGTTCACACCACGGCTGATGATCCCCAAACGCTACCGCACCGAAGAGGAAGTCGAGCAGTGGAAGAAACGGGACCCAATCACACGGTTTCAGAAATATTTGATAGATAAAGGCGTCCTTTCGGAAGATAAAATTGCCGGCCTGGATTCCGAAATTGAGGAAGAAATTCAATCCGCCATTGATCGGGCCGAAGCGCAAATGAAAACGCTGGGAGATCCCATCGACATGTTTAAACATACCTATGCTGAAATGCCGCCTTTCCTGAAAGAGCAGAAAGAGGCGTTTGCCGGGGAACTCGTGAAGACGGGAGAGGATGAGCATCATGGCTAAAATGACGATGGTTCAGGCCCTCAACCTGGCACTGCGGCAAGAAATGAAAAATGATGACGGCGTTATCATACTGGGCGAAGATGTTGGAGTGGATGGCGGTGTTTTTCGGGTAACGGATGCCCTCATCGATCAGTTCGGGGAAGACCGGGTGCTGGATACGCCCCTGGCAGAAACGGCTATAGTGGGCATGGCCATCGGAATGGCGGTCTATGGTCTCAAGCCGGTCTGTGAAATTCAATTTTCCGGATTCAGCTATCAAAACTTTCACCAGATAGAAAACCATGCCGCCCGGCTGCGCTGGCGGTCACAGGGCCGATTTAACGTGCCGATGGTCATGCGAACCCCATACGGCGGCGGTGTCAGGGCGCTTGAACACCACTCCGAAAGCCGCGAAGTCTATTGGGCCCACACACCGGGCCTGAAGATGGTGATACCATCGGGTCCGCGTAATGCCAGGGCTTTGTTGGTCAGTGCCATCCGTGATCCTGACCCGGTAATATTCTATGAACCCAAAGCAATTTATCGGGCCTTTCGCGAAGAAGTCCCGGAAAAAGAAGAAGTGATGCCCATCGGCAAGTCTCAGATTGTGCGGGAGGGCGGGGATCTGACCATGATTTCTTATGGTGCCATGATGCGCCCGACCCTGGAGGCGGCGGCAGAGCTAAAAGAGAAAGACGGGGTCGAAGCAGAAGTAATCGATCTGCTGACCATCGCACCGCTGGATGATGAGCTTTTTGTCCAATCCGTGCAAAAAACCGGTCGGGCTGTGGTTGTTCATGAGGCGCCCCGCAGCTTTGGCCCCGCTGCTGAAATTATAACCCGGTTAATGGAAAAGGCATTTTACTACCTGGAAGTACCCATTGAACGGGTGACCGGATTTGATATCAACATGCCGTTGTTCAGCCGGGAAAAAGCTTATTTGCCAGACGCCAAGCGGATTTTGCGAGCCGCCAACAAGGTGCTTAACAATTGAATATCGATAATTGAAGAATGAATATTGGCGGTGTCGCTGCGCTCCGTCTTTTCTACATTAGTATTTTAGCTATAATTTAAATCGATAGCATTCCTCAAATTTTCAATCGTCAATCATCAATCTTCAATCATATAAGGGGGAGGAACTATGTCCCGATCGTTCAAACTGCCGGATCTGGGAGAAGGCATCCATGAGGGGGAAGTCCTGGCTGTTCCCGTTACCGTCGGGCAGGAGGTAAACGAGGGCGATATCATTCTGGAGGTTGAAACCGATAAAGCTGCTGTAGAAATTCCCTCGCCTTTTACCGGCAGCATTCAGGAAATATTGGTCAAACCGGGAGATATCGTCAACGTCGGTGATGTCATGATGACCTTTTCAGGCGGTGATGAGGCCCAAGAAGTTGAGGAGAAAAAACAAACCGAAGGGCCGGCACCGCCTGCCGAGGCATTAGCAGCCGTACCTCCCTCGGCCGCACGGACCCAAACAGGACCGGTTCCGGCATCACCGGCAACCCGGCGTCTGGCGCGGGAGCTGGAAGTCGATCTGCACCGGGTCACGCCGACAGGACCGGCGGGGTTGGTGACGGCCGAAGATGTGCGTGCCTCGGCGGATAAAGGACAAGTGGCCCGGGAAACAGCCACAGCATCTGCGGTTGATGCAGCTGAAGGCCCGCGCACTATTATTTCAGTACCGGAACTACCTGATTTTACGAAGTGGGGTTCGGTGGAACGCGTCCCGTTTCGTTCCATCCGCAGGGCTACCGCCAGGCAGATGTCCCTGGCCTGGTCGCAAATACCCCATGTCAACAGCCAGGACGTGGTGGACGTCACAAAGCTGGAAGCCTTTCGGCAAAAGCACAAGGCCGAAATTGAAGCTGTCGGAGGCAAGTTGACCCTGACGATTTTTGCGATCAAGGCGATTGCAACCGCGCTGAAAACCTATCCAAATTTTAATGCCACTCTGGATACAGCCAATTCTGAAATCGTCATTAAGCATTATTATAATATCGGTGTGGCGGTCAGCACGGACAGCGGTCTGATTGTTCCGGTAGTCCGCGACGTGGACCGCAAAAGCATCAGAGAACTGGCAGTCGAGCTTAATGATCTGGTTCAGCGAACCCGAACCCGTAAAACGACACTGGCAGAAATGCAGGGCGGCACATTTACGATCTCCAATGCCGGCGCGATGGGGGGCGGGTTTTTTGCGCCTATTATTAATTATCCCGAAGTTGCCATTATAGGCGTGGGCCAGGCGCGCATGCAACCGGTGGTCAGGGAAAAGGGGAAAAGACGATTTCGTGATTGTCCCCCGGCTGATGATGCCGATTGTGCTTTGTATTGATCATCGGGTGTTGGACGGGGCCGATGCCATCCGCTTCCTTAAGGTTCTCGTTGAGACCCTGGAGGACCCGGATGAGCTATTCATTTCAATGATATAAATAAGATAAACTCGAAACCCGAATATCGAATTTTTGGCGGTTTAAAAGCCCAATTTCACTTAACTTGCTTATCAGTATTTAAACATGAAATAGTATTGGAGGATAATAAAACATGGTTATGGGTGAGCTCACACAGGAGGCCGGGGTTCTTGTGATCGGCAGCGGGCCGGGGAGGGATATGCGGCCGCATTCAGAGCAGCTGATTTGGGTCTGGATGTGACCATGGTTGACCCGGGGGCACGGCCGGGAGGGGTATGTCTTTTTGAGGGTTGCATTCCGTCCAAAACATTTCTTTATCTATCAGAACTCATTTTCGATGCCGCCAAAGCTGAGTCCATGGGTGTGGCATTCGACAAACCGCGCATTGATCTGGAGGCTCTGAGATCCTGGAAGGGCAAGGTCATCGACCAGCTGGCCAACGGCCTGGTCAGTTTGAATAACCGCAGGGGGTGTTCAACTGTTAAAAGGGCAGGTAAAATTTGAAGGCCCTGATACGGCACGAATTTATGACTCCGAGGTCAGCCACATCAAATTCCGCCATGCCATTTTGGCAACCGGCTCTCGCCCCATACCGTTTCCGGGCACGACCTTTAAGCCCGGGGGGCGAATCATGAGTTCCACCGGTGCCTTGGCGCTGGCGGATGTTCCCGAGAAACTTCTTGTTCTTGGGGGGCGGCTATGTGGGGCTGGAATTGGGAACCGTATACGCGGCCCTGGGAAGCAGGGTCAGCCTGGTGGAGCTGGAGGACAGACTGCTGGCCGGGGTTGATCAGGATCTGGTGCAGCCGCTGCACCGCAAACTAAATAAAATATTTGACAGCATTCATCTTAAGACGAAAGTCGTCGCAATGGAGGAAAAAGAAGGCGGGGTCGAGGTAAAGTTGGAAGGTGACATCGACCCGCCGCAGCAGACTTTTGACCGGGTACTGGTGGCCATCGGCCGCAAGCCGGCTTCCGCGGATATCGGTCTGGAAAACACTAAAAGTTGAACTTGATGAAAAGGGGTTTGTCATCGTGGATGACCGGCAACGGACGACAGATGAGAGAATCTTTGCCGTCGGCGATGTTGTCGGGGGTATGATGCTGGCCCATAAAGCGACCCGGGAAGGCAAGGTAGCAGCGGAAGTCATTGCCGGTCAACCGTCAGCTTTTGATGCCCGGGCAATTCCGGCGGTGGTTTACACCGATCCTCAGATCGCGTGGTGCGGTATGACCGAAGAACAGGCCCGCGAGGAGAAGCGATCTGTAAAAGTACAGCGATTTCCGTGGAAATTTTCAGGCCGGGCGGCCACCATGGGTGCGCCGGAAGGTTTGACCAAAATAATTGTTGATCCGGACACCGGACGGATCCTCGGGGTGGGCATCACCGGTCGCGATACGGAAGGATTGATTTCAGAGGGCGTGCTGGCCATTGAAATGGGAGCCCTGGCCGAAGACATGGCCCTTAGCATTCATCCTCATCCGACGCTCTCCGAGACCGAAGGTGAAGCAGCGGAGATCTTTTTGGGCAGCGCCACACACATATTATCAAGGTCGTCAAAGTCTTAGGCCGGATAACTCAATCTTTATGGTTATTTATAGATGGAATACGAGTTATAAATTCGAAAAACTAATTTCGGTTTTCGGATTTTGAATTTCTCAAAGACAAAAGCAACTATCTTTTCAAATGATAGTAGTTTAAGACAGCCCTGCTATGAAAGATTAAAGGATGGGTAGCATGAAATCGGATTTGGAAAAATCAAAAGATGAGCTGATTGCGGAGCTGAAGGCGCTCAGGCAGCAAGCGGACGGAACCGACGCTTTGCAGATCCGTCTGGCAGCGGTTGAAAAGTCATATAAGGAGTTGCAGGCCCGTTTTGAGGAACGCGCCCGGGCCCTCGAGCGCGAATGCCTGGACAGGGATCAGACTGAAGAAGCCCTGCGCATGGCCGAGGTGATCATTGACAAAAGCCCGGCAATCCTTTTCCGACGAAAAGCAGATGACAAATCCACGCTGGTTTATGTCTCCGACAACATTCGACAGATGGGCTATACGGCGAAGAGTTTTTGAGCGGTCGGATCCATTTCAGAGATATCGTACACCCCGATGATATGGAGCGGCTGGGGGAGGAAATTAAAGACTACGCGGAAAAAGATGTGGAAGAATACACCCAGGTGTATCGGCTTTTAACCAAAGACGGTGATGTTTGCTGGGTGGAAGACCAGACATCCGTGGAGCGGGATGCGGCAGGTAACAAAACCTATAACCAGGGCATACTGGTCGATATCACCCGAGCGCAGGCTGGCAGAAGAAAAGCTGCGCAAAAGTGAAGAAAAATTTCGCCGGATTGTCGAAACTGCCGGCGAAGGATTTCTCCTGATGGATGAAAACCTCCGTATTGTTGATGTCAACGAGGCTTATTGCAAATTGCTGGGATACTCCCGGGAGGAAATCATTGGTAAGACTCCCCTAGATCTGGCAACCGAAGAATTCAAGCAGTTTATGATGACCCACAGCGAGAGCATCCTGGCCAAAGAATATAGAAAGCTTGAAGGCACATACATTGCCAAGAACGGCCGTCAAGTCCCGATTTTGATTCACGGCAGCACCCTCAGGGATGATAAGGGAAATGTTATCGGCAACATGGCTTTTGTAACAGACATGACCGAGCACAAGAAAGCCCTGACGCTTGCCGGTGAGGTCCAGAAAAGCTTGCTGCCCCAGGAAAAGCCGATAGTGCCGGGACTTGATATCGCCGGCCGGAACGTCTCCTGCGATGAGATCGGTGGCGACTATTTTGATTTTCTCTGGCGGCGCGGTTCTAAAAAGGGTCCGTTTAGTGTCGTGGTGGGAGACATCTCCGGCCACGGTGTTGATTCGGCCCTGCTGATGACCACCGCCCGGGCTTTTTTACGAATGCGGGCCTCTCAGCCTGGAACCATTTCAGAGATAATCACGGCCATGAACCATCATCTGACCCAGGATGTTTTAGAGAGCGGCCGATTTATGACCCTGTTTTATCTGACCATCGATCCCGACAATGATCGTATCGATTGGGTCCGGGCCGGCCACGATCCCGCTCTTGTTTATGATCCCGAGCGGGATGAATTTCAGGAACTGAAAGGCAGCGGGGTTGCTCTGGGAGTGAAAGAAGACTTTACCTACCAGGAGAATAACATAAGCGGATTGACCAACGGCCAGATAATTGCCATCGGAACAGACGGCATCTGGGAGGCCTTCAACAGCCAGGGCGAAATGTTCGGCAAGGAGCGGTTTCGTAATATCATTCGGAAAAACGCCAGGGCCGGATCCAGCGATATTTTAAACGCCGTTTATAACGAACTGAGCCAGTTCACCCGGGGACAAAAATTCGAAGACGACATCACCCTGGTCGTTATTAAGATTCAGCCATAATATTTGAAAGATTAATGGGTTTTGACTTAGGTCAATGATGTCTCTCCTTGAAAGCGATATTTAATTTACAGTGCTTGTACCTGTATTCTTCTAAGTAACCAATAACCAGGAATAATGTTGACCCGTATGCCGGTTGAGACGGTTACGCCGGTTTAAATCGGAATAGATCATTTTTAACCGGCAAACGGGACAACGGGCTAACCGGGCAACCATAAATCCGAGGAGACTGACCATGTGTCAAAGCTATAAAGTACCATGCACCTGTGATCAAAATACTGCCGAGATCTTTTTTGGAAAATGTGTGTTAAACGAAACCGCCATCGAGGAGGTCTATTGCCCCCGGTGCAGCCAGAATACTGATACCGAGGTCGCCAGCCGGGTATGGGACAACGGCTGGGTGCTGGAATTAAACATGGACATTGTGCGTCAGTATGCAGGCTCCATGGGTATTTCTGCGGAGAAAGTGACTGCGGATTGGGTTTTTGATGAAGGCTATGCCACCTGGGTCGGTATTACCCCTGATGATACCGAACGCCGAAACCAGGAGCGCGAGGAAATTCAAAAGCTGGCCAAGACCGATATTCGTGTTTACTATGAAGCCATGAAAGAATGGGGCCTGAACAGAGAAAAGCGCTTTACCGATGAAGGCTGGCGCAAAATG
>PVMK01163096.1_pt1 | contig 12050 bp, 16 predicted proteins | sample 1853481 | NCBI WGS metagenome assembly PVMK01 (sample SAMN08533507, study PRJNA380276) | Marine sediment metagenome, whole genome shotgun sequencing project. | reverse complement strand
TATCCTGACCCCATTTTTGGTCTTTGGTCAGACCACCAAGACTAAGGAGGTAAAGAAACATTATAATGTTTCAGCCAATGGGAATCTGGCTATAGACAGCAAATATGGCAATGTTCATATAGAAACATGGTCAAAAAATGAAGTTGATCTTACAGTGAGCATTGAAGTTACCAAACGGAGTGAAGCAAAGGCTCAGCAATACTTAGACAAGATAAGTATTGACATTGATGATGCCTCTGCCAACAATCTGGCTTTCAAAACCATAATTAGTGGAAACCTGGATAATAGTGGTAACGACCGTATTAAAATTGAATATAGGGTAAAGGTACCTGCTACATTGAATCTGAAACTAAAAAACAGTTATGGAAATCTCTTCCTGGAAGATGCCAGTGGAAAATTAAACATCAATGTTTCGTATGGCAATTTTAAAATGGGTGAGCTTACCGGGCCAGTTGAATTAAAGTTATCTTATGGCAATGGTGAGGTTGAAAGAATTAATAATGGCGATATTGTAGTTCGTTATTCAAATCTGGATATTGAGGATGCCGGTAATGTGGATGTATCTAATAGTTATTCTAATATCGATTTTGGCAATTCTAAAGATGTAGACCTAACCAATAAGTATGGTAACTTAACCTGGAGAAGTCTGAATAATCTTGATGGGTACTCAAAATATGGGAGCATTAAGGTGGCGAAACTTTATGAGTCACTAACCTTTGATGTGATGTATGGTGGAGGCCTTAAGGTGGCATGGGTATCTAAAGATTTCAGAAATATTGACGTCGAGTCAAGTTATGCTACAGTTTCGTTGAAGTTTGAGCAAGGTATGTCGGCTGTGCTAGACGCTGAAATGAAGTACTGCGATCTTAAAAATTATAATATTGAATTTGACCACAGCTATATTGATGAGAGTGGCTCGATGAAATATTATAAAGGTAAACTAGGTAAAGGCTCATTTAGCAGTAAGATAAAAATCTCTGCCGACTATGGTACTGTTAAGTTAGCTTATATAGATTAGCTGGAAGATTTAATTGAGTTGTCTTCAATAAGTTTACCCTGTTCACACTTCAATACTCTATTAGTAGTTCTTTTTAGCAAACTAAAATCGTGAGTTGCCATAAGAATTGAAGTGCCACTACGGTTAATTTGTTCAAATAGATCGAGAATACCATTAGAGACTTCAGGGTCAAGGTTTCCGGTAGGCTCATCAGCGAGCAATATTAATGGCTCATTGAGTAAAGCCCTAGCAATAACAACGCGTTGTTGTTCACCTCCTGACAGTTGATGTGGCATCTTATTGTTTACTGAGCCAAGACCAACTTTCATCAATACTTCGGCTTGCCGGCCTTTCATTTTAGAATTATCTGTCCAGCCGGTAGCTCTTAGTACAAACTCCAGGTTTTCACCAACAGTTCTATCTTGAAATAGCTGAAAGTCCTGAAAAATGATACCCAATTTTCGTCTTAACAGGGGTACCTCTTTAGACTTAATGCTTCGCATATTAAAATCAGCTACCTTTAAATCACCAAGTCTTACCGCCAGGTCGGCATAAAGCGTTCTTAGCAGAGAAGATTTACCACTTCCCGTGCGACCTACTAAAAAAACGAATTCTCCCTTTTGGATGTTAAAATTTACATCTGTCAGAATCGTGTTGTTGTCCTGAAAAATACTTACATCAGTAGCACTTATTATTGGTTCAGATGAGAAACTCATGCCAATTCAATTTTTGTTAATTTTCCAAAAGGTAAGGTTTTTATTAGAGACAGCAAATAATCCTCTCTTCCCGCCAATCCTAAATCTTTTAGGTTTTTGAGCGGCCGGTCAACCCTAAAATAATCTATCAGGTTAAAGTTTTCATCCCGAATTTGGATGTAGTCAGGGATTTTGGATTTGCCTCTGATTTTAATGATGTACATTATTATTCTTGTGATTTGCGATAATCACTTAGGAATGTTTCAAGACCACTATCTGTTAATGGGTGTTTGAGTAGCCCTTTTATTACTTTTAGTGGGCAAGTGGCAACATCGGCACCCATTTCTGCGCACTCAATGATGTGCATTGTATGGCGAATTGAAGCGGCTAGCACTTGTGTCTCAAATCCATAATTGTCGAATATGCCAATGATTTGATCAATCAATGCCATTCCATCCTCACTAATATCGTCTAATCGGCCCACAAAAGGAGAAACATAAGTAGCACCCGCTTTTGCCGCTAATAATGCCTGTCCTGCCGAAAATACCAGGGTTGCATTAGTTCTTATGCCATTATCACTGAAGTGCTTAATCGCTTTAATACCATTTTCAATCAGGGGCACTTTAACAACAATTTTTGCATCAAGCTGTGCCAGTTCAACTCCTTCAGATATCATGCCGTCATAGTCAGTGGCAATTACCTCGGCACTCACATTGTCCTTAACTATGGCACATATAGCCTTGTAATGGTTGAATATATTCTCTTTGCCTTTAATCCCTTCACGAGCCATTAAGGACGGATTAGTCGTAACACCATCAAGTATACCCAAAGATTGGGCTTCTTTTATTTCATTTAGATTAGCAGTATCGATAAAGAATTTCATAGTATAGGCTCTAAGGGGCAATATTGTAATTTATAAAAATGGCAAATCAAGTATCGCACCGCTACAACTATCTACCCTTGCTTCCTTCCGGCTCTGGGGGAGTTCGATAGGAGCTGGTCGTACTGATTTGCCACTGCAAAGTTAAAAGTATTTTTTAAGCAGTACTAAATTTAATGGCTTATTTATCCCTTGATAATCCTTGAAGAAGCAAATTAAACTCTAACTGATTACCTTTTAAAAATTCATCAAACTCAAGCTCATCATAAATGGCGGCATCAAACATTCTTGCGGTTTTCTTTATTTGATTATTCTTAAGGACAATTAATTCCAAACCCTCGAATGTATTAGGGTTTATGCGCACTAATATGGTGGCTTCATCGAATTCTTTTTTAAAGTACTCAAAGATTGTCTGAGTCATGATGCAAAAATAATAATATAGCTTGTTGTTAAGCAATATTAATGCCTTTAGGCCCAAAATCGTTTGTTTTTTGCTGAATATTGGCTAATATGCATAGCTGAAAAAGACTATAAATTATGGGAAAAGGAGATAGAAAAACCAGGAAAGGAAAAATTTCTAAAGGGACATATGGTGTACGACGGCCAAGAAAGGTTAAAAAAGTGTCTGTAAAACCTAAAAGTAAGAAAGCGGCGCCATCGAAAGCGAAAAAAGCTGAGCCTGCCACAGTAGCAGCAAAGCCAAAAGAGAAAAAGGTAGAAGAAGTTGTGGTTGCAGCAGAAGCAGTAGCAGCAGAGCAGGAAGCACCACCAGCAGCGTCAGCAGCGTCAGCAGCGTCAGCAGCGTCAGCAGCGTCAGCAGCGCCAGCGAAAGAAGAAAAGTCGACAAAAGCAACGAAAGAAAAAGAAGCTACGACTGCTTCAGCCGAGACAAAGAAAAAGGAAAAAGCCGCCAAGAAGACCTAGTTTATCAACCCCATTACTACTATGGCTAAATATGACTTGTGTGTAATAGGCGCAGGCCCTTCGGGTTATGCTGCGGCCATGCGCGCTATTGATTTTGGTAAAAAGGTGCTACTAGTAGAGAAGGCAGAGATTGGTGGAGCCGGAGTTACTAATGGAGCACTTTCATCAAAAACATGGTGGGAATTAGCAAAAAATGTTAATTCTCTATACCTACATAAGTCAAGATATAATTTAAGTACACCTGAAATAAATTTCAATGAATTGAGAGATGAGGTTGAGGCCGCCGTGCACGAACGAAAGGACATGTTAACCTCTCATATTGATAAATTAAAAAAACTTGCTTCGGAGAAGATTTCAATCACTCTAATGAAGGGCAATGCCTATCTTAAATCACCGCATTCAGTAGAAATTACTTCAGATAAAGGCATAGAGACAATAGAGACAGATTATATTATTCTGGCAACGGGAAGCCGTCCATGTAAGCTGGATAATATTCCTATCGATGAGAATATCATTATGACCAGTGATGGTATATCAAACCTGAAAGAGTTTCCAAAATCTATGGTTATACTTGGGGCAGGGGTAATTGGTTGTGAATTTGCTACTATTTTTTCGTCAATGAGATGTACCAAGGTTAATATTATAGATAAGGGAGATAGAATATTGCCTTTTGAAGATGAAGATGTTGTGGAAGTTATAGAGCAGAATATGGAGGAGCATAACATTCAAATTCATAGGAGTTCGCAAATGATAAGAATGGATATTGTGGACGGTGAAGTAGAGTATGAATTGGAATATTCTGATGGCAGAAAAGAGGTTTATCATGTGGAAAAGGCTCTTGTTTCAGTTGGCAGGGTGCCGAATTATGAGAATCTTGGCCTTGAGGAAATTGGTGTTGAATTAAATAACCGGGGAATAATTGATAATGACACCCAAACAAGCGTGCCTAATATCTATGCCACAGGCGATATCACCGCTGATATCGCCCTGGTTAATGTTGGCGAACTTGAAGGCCGTTATGCAGTTGAGCGAATATTTGGTACACCGGCAAGAAAACTTGTATATGAAAATATTTCAACCATAATGTTTCTGAATCCGGAAGTAGCTGGTGTGGGACTGAATGAAATTCAGGCAAGAAACAAAGGTATCAATTACAAAGTGGCTAGTGTAGATTATTCTCTTATACCTCGGGCAATAGCCAAGCGCAATACCCAGGGCTTTGTAAAGATGTTGGTAACTGACGATGATGAGATGAAGATAATTGGCTTACGGGTAGTTGGTGAGCATGCCTCAAGTGCGATGCAAGCAATTGCCTTGCTAATTTCAATGGATAAAGGTATTGAAGAGATAGCTGAATGTGTTCACCCTCACCCTTCTATTCCAGAAGGAATACAAGAATGCGTACGGCTATTTTTAGGGAAATCTACTTTTAAACCATATGCCTTAAATAATTTAATGCAATGTAAAGTTTATAAGGGTGAAAATGAAAAAGTGTAAATACGTTCAAGATTGCTCTGGTAATAAGGTTGTTATTAGGGTGGTCACACTCTTTTTATTTATTGTCTTGCTTAGCTGCACCAATTCAAAAAAGACAATAGACCTTGAATACGTTAGTGAAATTGAACATTGGCAGCAACTACGGGTAGATTCTTTGAAAGGACATACTGGTTATTTAAATCTGGCAGGGCTTTTTTGGCTTAGTAATGAGATTAGTAGCATTGGGTCAGATAGTTCCAACACCTTTGTTTTTCCTGCAAAAGCACCAGAGAATTTGGGCAAGATAATAATGAAAGAAGATTCAGTCTGGTTTATTCAGCATCAATCTGGATTGGTAAAGTTGGCTGGAAATGTTGATTCAGACACCACGTTAATTTATGTAGATGGTTCGGTTAATATTCGAATGAGCTTTGACGACCTACATTGGTATATAATTAAGAGAGGAACTGATTTCGGTGTGCGGCTTAAGGATTATAATCATCCAATACTAGCAACGTTTAATCATATTGAGAATTATCCTATTGACGAAGAATGGAAAGTAAAAGCTACATGGGAGGAATATTCTGACCCCAAAATGGTAATAGTGCATAATCAAGTGGGAATGGAATTGGAACAGCAGGTTTTTGGCGCTCTTCATTTTGAACTTAATGGTAATCCATATAAACTTGAGCCCTTAGGGTCGGCAGATGGGGAGGTGTATTTCGTACTTATATATGATAAAACAAGTGGCCATGAAACATATGGTAGTGGCAGGTATATTTATGTACCTAGCGTTAATGAAAACGGTATAACCTTTATTGATTTTAACAAAGCCTATAATCCTCCTTGTGTATATACTGAGTTTGCTACTTGTTTATTCCCGCACGAAGCCAACAGATTACCCTTAAAGATTGAAGCAGGAGAAAAATATTCCGGTTTACATTAAAAGTGATCGATATCCTTGATTCTTGAAATTTCCTTTTTTACCTTTTAGCAAAATTATAAGAGATGAAGAGAATACTAATAATTATTGCTTTTACGGCTATTCTAAGCTGTTCTACAGATAATAGGCCTACAGATAATAGGCCTACGGATGGTGAGATGGTTCCAGTGTTGGCTGCGAATATGAAAATGGAACCTTATGATGATGGTTCGGGTCTTGTTCGTGTAACAGGTTATGCCACAGATGGAACTATTTTAGAGCAAGGAGATTACTTAAACGGCTATCGAGAGGGAGTATATACTGAATTTCATGCTAATGGATTTATAAAGTCAACAGTAGGTTATGTACAGGGTAAGAAACAAGGTCAATATGTATTAATTGATGATAAAGGACAGGTACAGGAACGCTCCACTTATCATAATGACTTATTAAATGGCCCTCACATTAAGTATAATAGAAGCAGGTTAAAGGAAAAAAGTCAATATAGCAGTGGCAGGTGCATGGTTTAGTGAGAAAAGTATTATCCAAATGGTATATCATGGAGCGCTCAAATTATAACAGTGGTCAATATGATGGCATCGCTCGCTGGTACAATCAGAGTGGGATCAATACCATTGCTTATAATTATAAGATGGGGGAGTTAATTGGCGATGTAGAGTTAGAAGCTAGCCCAGCTAATTAGCAGCAAGCAACCTTCGGTGGTAGTTTATCTGGCCCAAGTGGTATCCTAAATGGCTGGCCAAATGAATTAGAAAATACTCAGTTGTCATGGGGCTGCCAAATATTTGTTCAGGGTAATCTTTAGTTAAAGTTTCGGTATCCAGGTTACTCAAAGTATTAGAAATCACCTCCATAGTGGTATCAATGAGCGACAGTAGTTCATTTACCGGTACATCCTTGGTTGAAAATTCAGCATCACGGTGCCGAACATAACCTGAATTGCCTAATACAGTGCCAATATAGTGCTGCAGATTGCCACAAAGGTGTAAACATAAATTACCAGCCGAGTTTGGAATTTCTCCTTCCATCAACCAAAGATCTTTTTCATTGGTATAAGCAGTTATTTCTTTTTTTAGCTGCTGCAAGTTTCGCTGCATTACTTTATTCAATGATTCTGTCATTACGGTAAATTTAGCTGTTGTTTAATTTGCGCAACCAGGTTTTTAAGAGCCTCTGTGGTAGATTCTATCTGCTCTTCATTAGCTACGCTCTCTGATACACTAAAGTAAAATTTAATTTTTGATTCTGTACCTGAAGGCCGGGCAGAAACTTTATAGCCTTTTTCAGTTACAAATTGCAAAACATTAGAAACAGGAAAATCGAGTGAGGTAGTGACATTATTCAACTTATCATAGTCTGTTTGATTCTGGTAGTCTAATATTTTAATAACTTTAGATCCTCCTAACTCTTCCGGCGGATTGGCTCTAAAGTTTTTCATCATATTGGCTATTTCTTCCTGGCCCGCTTTACCCTCGATAGTAATGGATTGCATATCTTCATACCAAACACCAAAATGATTATACATTTCCTGTAACAATTTAAAAAGGCTGCTATTTGAAGCTTTGGCACTTGCCGCCATCTCAGATAAAAGGGCGCAACTGGCAACGGCATCCTTGTCGCGGACAATTGCGCTGGTCATAAAGCCATAGCTTTCCTCACCGCCACCAATAAACTGCATTTCACCTTCCAGCTCTCTGATAATCGTGGCTATATACTTAAATCCCGTTAGGGTATTATAGCAAGGCACAGAGTACTTATGGCACATCAAGTCAATTAATTCGGTGGTAACTATAGTTTTCACCATATATTGACTTTTCTTCAATGTGTCTAATTTATCCCTGGTCTTAAGGATATAGTATACCATTAAGCTGGCTATTTGATTGCCATTTAATAGTATAAAATCTCCTTTATCGTCCTTTATAGCTACGCCCACGCGATCAGCATCCGGGTCCGTGGCCATTAGCAAATCCGCATCTACAGATTCAGCTAGTTTTATGCCGAGTGCCAGTGCAGTTGCTTCCTCAGGTTTGGAGAAACAACAGTCGGGAAATTACCATCGGCTCAGCTTGTTCTTCAACAATATGTACATTCTTAAAACCAAGTTGACTCAATGTCTTGGGTATTAAGGTAATACCGGAGCCGTGAATTGAAGTATAAACAATATCTATATCATTCCCATTAGTAATACTTGTCTTGTCAAGCGCCAGACCAACGATTGAATCGATATATGCCTGGTCTAAATCCTCACCTATAATTTCTATAAGATCGCTTTCTTCAAGAGAATTTATTTTCTCAAAGCTGGTTATTTTATTGGCCTCATCAATTACATTTTGGTCATGAGGAGCGGTTAGTTGAGCACCATCAGTCCAATAAGCCTTATAGCCATTATATTCTTTAGGATTATGTGAGGCAGTGATAACCAAACCGGCTTTACAGCCGAGTTCCCTGATCGCATAGGAGAGTTCCGGCGTTGGCCTGAGTTCACTAAAAAGATGGACCTTAATGTTGTTGCCGGCAAAAACCCTGGCGGCAGACTCGGCAAAAAACTGACTGTTATTACGGCAGTCATAGGCAATGGCAACACTAATATTTTTATTTGGGAAGGTATTATTCAGGTAATTGGCCAGGCCTTGAGTGGCCATGCCCACAGTATATTTATTCATCCTGTTTGAGCCAATACCCATAATACCTCTTAGCCCACCGGTGCCAAATTCTAAATCTTTATAAAATGATTCCTCAAGTTCTGCAGTATCATTGTCGATTAAATATTGAATCTGTTCTTTGGCCTCACTGTCGATATTTTGTGCCAGCCAAAAGGTGGCCTTTTCTAAAGCATTCATATTACCATATAATTTTGGAGGCTATTTAGTCTTATAGCCAAGTGTTTTCTTAACTCTGTTTAGTACTTTTCTGCCAATTTCTCTTGCTTTTTCTTCGCCGGCCATTAATTTCTCTTCTAACAATTCAGGGTTATTCATATAGTTGTTAAATGACTCCCGTTCTTGCTGATATTTTTCTATGATCAGTTCAAATAATTCTTGCTTTGCATGCTCGAAGCTGGTTATTTTACCTACTTCATCAATTACATTTTGGTCATGTGGCTCAGTAAGTTGAGCACCATCAGTCCAATAAGCCTTATAGCCATTATATTCTTTAGGATTATGTGAGGCGGTGATAACCAAACCGGCTTTACAGCCGAGTTCTCTGATGGCGTATGAAAGTTCGGGTGTTGGCCTGAGTTCACTAAAAAGATGGACCTTGATGTTGTTGCCGGCAAAAACCCTGGCGGCAGACTCGGCAAAAAACTGACTGTTATTACGGCAGTCATAGGCAATGGCAACACTAATATTTTTATTTGGGAAGGTATTATTCAGGTAATTGGCCAGGCCTTGAGTGGCCATGCCCACAGTATATTTATTCATCCTGTTTGAGCCAATACCCATAATACCTCTTAGCCCACCGGTGCCAAATTCTAAATCTTTATAAAATGATTCCTCAAGTTCTGCAGTATCATTGTCGATTAAATATTGAATCTGTTCTTTGGCCTCATTATCGATATTTTGTGCCAGCCAAAAGTTAGCCTTTTCTAGTGCAGTCATAATTAAATTAGTTATTAAATAAATATCAAGTAATGCTCATTTTTAAAATAAATAGCAAGATTTAAGAACAAGGAACACCGATTAACGATATTTGATTTGGTTATCATCGAGACATATAATTAATTATTATTACTTTGAGCTGTTGAAACACTCTTAACAAAAATCGAAATTAGTTCATTACACTCTTTTTTTGCTTCAATTACTTTTGACTCATTCTTATAAAGTTTAGCCCGGTGGATTATTTTCAGACAAACATACGTTTCTCTTAATTCCTTTAAAACCACTTTCATTTTATGAATAAAATCCCTTCTTGATTCTCCACTTTGGGCTTCTCCATAATTCAGAGAAACAGAGGTTCCCGATCTAACTAATTGGCCTGATAAATGGTTACCAGCTTTTGTATTGGGCATCTCGTTTACTATCTCAATAATCAATACTGAAAACTCAACTAGTCTATCTTCTAAATCAAATTTGTTCACAGAATTCTATATCTAAAATCTTACATCAAAATTCCTTATTCGATATTCATCCTTTCCATTACTTATAGCCAATTGTTTTTTTAACTCTTTTTAGTACGCTCCGGCCAATTTTCCTTGCCTTTTCTTCACCGGCCATTAGCTTATCTTCTAATAATTCAGGGTCATTCATATAGTTATCAAATGCCTCCCGTTCTTGCTGATATTTTTCTATGATCAGCTCAAATAATTCTTGCTTTGCATGGCCATAACCATAATTTCCACCAAGGTAATTTTGCCGCATTCTCGCTATTTGATCATCCGTTGCCAATAATTTATATATATTAAAAACATTACATGTATCCGGATTCTTGGGCTCCTCCATTGGCGTAGAATCAGTAATAATACCCATTACATTTTTGCGCAGTTGTTTGTCCGGCAAAAAGATATCGATAATATTACCATAAGACTTACTCATCTTCTGTCCATCCGTGCCGGGCACCGTCATTACATTATCATCAATACTGGCTTCCGGAACCACTAAGGTCTCACCAAACTGATGATTAAAGCTATTAGCAATATCACGAGTCATCTCGAGGTGCTGCTTTTGATCCTTACCAACAGGCACGAAATTGGCATCATACATTAGTATATCACTTGCCATTAAAACCGGATATATAAATAACCCGGCATTTACATCAGCCAGTTTATCAGACTTATCCTTAAACGAGTGGGCATTAGCCAACATCGGAAAAGGTGATATGCAACTGAAATACCAGGTGAGCTCACAAACTTCAGGTATTTGCGATTGACGGTAAAAAATATTCTTATCAGTATCGAAACCAAAAGCCAGCCAAGCCGCCGCTACCGCACGGGTATTTTCATCGCGTGTTTTGCTATCTTTTATTGTAGTAAGGGAGTGTAAATCGGCTATAAAAAAAAGTGATTCATTAGCAGGATTTTTGGAGAGTTCAATTGCTGGAATTATGGCACCCAGTAAATTGCCCAAATGAGGTCGGCCTGAGCTTTGAATTCCGGTAAGTATTCTTGCCATATAATTAGAATTTAGGTACAAATATGCTAAACATGACTCCATTCATCAACATTAGTTGCTATTGTTTGTAAATTTGGGTTACATAAACAGGTAGTTTAGATATTAACAGTAGTATATAAATATAAGAGGATGAAAAAGTCTGGGATATTCATTATAATGTTGTTTGCGACAGTTGCCTATAGTCAGGTAAATGAAGAGTTAAAGTTCACAGAGCAAAATCATGATTTTGGCTTAATAAAAGAAGTTGATGGGCCGGCAGAAGTTCAATTTAATTTTACCAATGCAACGCAGGCACCCATAACAATTACCAATGTAAGAGCATCTTGTGGTTGTACAACTCCGGGGTGGACACGCGAACCGGTATTACCTGGAGAAAGTGGATTTATTAAGGCTGTTTACAACCCCCGTAACAGGCCAGGACCATTTCACAAAACATTAACAGTGACAACAAATGGTAAAGTAAGTACTATCATCCTTCGTATCCAGGTAAGGTTGAACCTAAACCAAGAACCATTGAAGATGATTTTCCTACAGTGATAGGAGGGTTACGGGTTAAATACAGGGCTTTTAACGTGGGCAGGGTGTATGATAATGAACCAGGTGTAGAAGACTTTGTAGTGTACAATCAATCTGACAAAGCCATTTCCTTTGCTCCGGAAGTGCAGGGCCCGAAGTACATTACCGTAAGTTTTGACCCGCAGACAATTGAGCCTAAGCAAAAAGGTAAAATAATTATCACCTATGATGGTAAGCAGCGGAACGATCTTGGTTTCATGTCTGATAATATTGTTATTACTACTGATGAAGAAGGCAATGATGCAAAGAAATCCTTCTCAGTTTATGCCGATATTAACGAGTATTTTGCGCCATTGACTCTAGAGCAGGCAGCTGTAGCACCGAAGCTGATGATAGATAATAAAATTCATGATTTCGGTAAGATTGAACAAGGAACTTCAGTGAATGCCAGTTTTACTTTAATAAATAATGGTAAATCAGATTTGAGTATACGTAAAACACATGCCAGTTG
>PVMK01129428.1_pt1 | contig 12051 bp, 8 predicted proteins | sample 1853481 | NCBI WGS metagenome assembly PVMK01 (sample SAMN08533507, study PRJNA380276) | Marine sediment metagenome, whole genome shotgun sequencing project. | reverse complement strand
GGAATTGCTGGCACCAATAGCCCTCGAGCAGGACCGTCTCACTTCCGACCGTGTTGTCCGACCCAACCGTCCACTTGGAGAGACGACCGTTCACGACACAACCGTCGTTCGTGCCCCCAGGTGGATTTGGACAGTTCGAGCCCCATCCGTTGGTATCCAAGGTGTAGAGACCGTAGAGAACCGGATTCGACTCGAAATCGGGGTCGAGGGCGAGGCCGAGGAAACCGCGATCCCAGAATTCGTGAACCTGGTCCCGGATATCGAACAGCTCGGTCGGCGACGCGTCATATATGTCATCGAACACCTGAACACGACCATCGTGTTCTGCGACGAAGACCCTGTTGTCCGGTGCGAATTCGACCCCGACCGGTTCGTCGAACGATGTGTATCCATCAAAGATCGTTTCGATCTCAAGACGTGTGTCTACAGGGGTTGCAGCGAACGATGCCGTGGGTGCCGACATCATGAGCGATACAAGAAGCAGCATCGACGCCACGATGAAGCCCGCCCTCATGTACATGCCCGCCTCCTGTCGAGACTCGCCTCTTTGAGAATCGAATGACTACCGAGCGTAGGGCTTCTTATATTCGCTTGTCGAATGCATTCTGCGTGATGTCACCGAAACTACGCCGAAACGACCTGATAGGCAGAGCCGATGTGTTGCGGCAATCTCAAGGCCGGTCCTGCGCCGTCGTGGGGTGGCGGACGCGAGTAGAATCACGCAATCGCCTGACAGGAGAGCGTCGTTAGGACTAGTCCTTTTGTCAGGTCGAAGACGGTACTTGAAAGTGGCATTGCGCCGCATATACTCGGTGGCAAGGCGCTGGGCTTGGCGCGAAGGGGCAAGAGGAGGGCAAGGGGATATGGTCTACGCGAGAAAGCGTGCCGTTGGGGACGACACGCATCTTGTTGAACCGGTCGCGCGGGTGTCCACGCCGCTGCACGAGGTTCCAGAATTTCACCAGCGTGGCCTGTACGAGAAGGGTTTCAAGCCTGCGCTCGACAGGATCGCAGGAGTCGCACTCACGATTGTGACGCTCCCACTCGTAGCGATCATCGTTCCTGGGATCTGGGCGACATTGGGCGCTCCAGCGATTTACCGCCAACGACGTCTTGGCCTCCACGGACGTGAATTCACGGTCTACAAGTTCCGCACAATGGAGACAGATCGAAGAAATGGCGCAGCGTCGATCTCTCACCCGGATCGACGCCTCAATCACAAATCGCATGATGATCCGCGTCACGTGCCATACGGCAGATTCCTCCGCAAGTGGAGCTTCGATGAGATCCCTCAATTCTGGAATATCGCGCTAGGTAATATGGCTGTCGTCGGACCGCGGCCTGAGCTACCGCAAATTGTGGGCGACTACGAGGAGTGGCAGCACCGGCGTCACGAAGTGAAGCCCGGTCTCACTGGCCTGTGGCAGGTGACAGCGCGTGGCGACATCCCAATGCATGAAGGCACGGCCATCGACATCGACTACGTCGAGGACATTACTTTCAAACGTGACGTGTGGATCCTCGTCAACACACCTGCGGCCGTCCTTGGCAAGCAGCAGAACAACTAGATTTCGACTGAACGATCAACAGCCGTGCGGTGTTGTCACCGTACCCGAAAGGCAGGAAGACCTACATGAAGCTTCTAGTCATAGGTGCCGGTGGATTCATCGGCTCGAACCTCATCGAACATCTCATCGAGGAGGGAGAGCACGAGGTCGTCGGAGTCGACGTAACCGACGAGAAACTCGACGGCATCGCCGGTCCCAACTTCCGCTTCGTCGAGGCTGATATCACCATTTCGACGGATCCGGTTGACGGACTCGTCCAGCAGACCGACGTCGTTGTCGACCTCGTTGCCTACGCAAATCCGAGTTTGTATGTGTCCAATCCACTCGATGTGATCCGCTTGAACTTCTTCGAGAATGTCAAGATCGCCGAGGCCTGCATGCGCCACGGCAAGCGGCTCTTTCAATACTCCACGTCGGAGGTGTACGGGAAGCGGAGCGAGAACGGAACGTACGAGGAGGACTCGAGCAGCCTCGTCATGGGACCGGTCTCGAAGCAACGATGGGTCTATGCGAGCGGCAAGCAGTTCCTGGAGCGGATAATCCACGCTCACGGCCTCGCGGGCGATATCGAGTACACGATCGTGCGGCCGTTCAACTTCGTGGGTCCGCGCTTCGACTATCTCGTTGAAGCTGGAACGATTGGAGGGCCGCGTGTGTTTGCCCACTTCATGTCGGCGCTCCTCACGGGCGGACCCATGTTCCTCGTCGACGGTGGCGAGCAGCGAAGGACATTCACCCACATAAAGGACTCGAACACGGCATTCTCCACGTTGTTGACAGCTCCCGAAGCAATCAATCACGTTTACAACATCGGTAACCCCTCCACAGACATCTCCATGCGCGAACTTGCCGCACTCATGACCGAGATCTATGAGGAGCTGACAGGAGATACCTACGCCGGTGACGTGATCGAGATCTCGGGCGAGGAGTTCTACGGCGAGGGCTATGAGGACATGAACAGGGTTCCACCCAGTATCGCGAAGCTCCAGGCACTGGGCTGGAACCCTGCGCGGGACCTTCGATCGATCTTTGAGGACACGATTCAGCACAACCTGGACCGGTTCGAGGCTGGATTGATCTCTCTCAAGAGAGTCTGATTCGAGCAGCGAATCGAGCAGACGAAGTCGGATCTGCTCGTTGCAAGGATGGGCACATGACGATGAACGTGTCCGTGTAGGCACACTCGGAGAGAGCTTGTGAGATTGCAATGACGCTACTCGATGGAGCCACGCTTGACGGAGCAAGCCTTCGCACCGATGTGTGTGTCATCGGAGGCGGCCCCGCTGGCATCGTCGTTGCGATCGAACTCGCCGAAGCCGGTCACGACGTTGTTGTGCTGGAGGCCGGATCCCATGATCATGACCTCCATCAGATCCGGGATCTCCCCCGTTCTGTGTCCGGCCACGTGCGCGGGTCCCAAGCGGATGCACGCGGCGAAAACCGTGGACTTCCCTACTACCCACTTCGATTATCCAGGGTGAGAGGTATCGGAGGAAGCACGCGGGCTCTCAAGCGCCACGGGCTGCGTTCGCGACCCCTCGACGCGATTGACTTCGAGCCCACATTCGGCGAAGGATGGCCACTGCCATACCGAGAATTTGCTTCCTTTCTTGCCAAGGCCGGGTGGTACTGCGGTCTTGCTGGCGAGAATCTCTCATGGGAGGCCTGGAATCCTCCGTTCGGTGGTGATCGCCGTACGGATCTTTCGATGGTGGGGTTCCGGCATGGGCCGCGAGAAACATTTCGACTGCGTGGATTCCAAGCACGTGAGAGCGAGGGTCAGAGATGGATAACGTCCGCAGCTGCAACAGGCTTCGAGGTAGACGCCGCAGGGCACGTTACACGTGTTCGGGTCACCACGAGGTCCCGCGAATCGTTCACGGTTGTGACTCGATCTGTCGTTCTTGCCACTGGCGGCATCGACAATGCGCGTCTATTGCTTGCCAACGAATCACTGCTCGAACACATGGGACCTGCTGCGGATAACGTCGGAAGGAACTTCATGGAGCACCTTCACTACGTTGCCGGGCATCTCGTACCCAGCGGCGCAGCGGCGCGAGAAGAGATCGCACTCTCCTTTCGAACTCGAACCGAGCTGGATACGTGGCTCACTGCGAGCAATGCGGTTGTTCGGGCAGAAGGCCTTGCACGGACTGCCTTCGCAGCGGTGCCAGCATACGCAAGTTCGATACCCGGGTGTCGGTGCTCTTGGTCGAATCCTTCGATCCGTGCCCTATGGCCCTTTCGATCGTTCCCTGTGGTCGCACGAGATTCAAACGGTTCTGCGAGGGGCAGGCAAGATTCCGAGAGGGTTCGCGGAGCAGCTGAACCCGTCGGTCCCGCGCGATGCGTTCGCTGTGACGGCAATGAGCGAGCAGACGCCGAATCCCTGCTTCCCGGATCACCCTATCGGATCGCGTGTGGACCGCACGGGTCTCCGTCTCGCTGTGCTCGAATGGAAGCTGAGACGAGCGCGACATTGGCTCTGCACGACGTTCCGTAGAACTGCTCGGCATCGAACTTGCAGCAGCCGGTCTGGGAGATTTCGTCCCAGCGTCGAATGAACATGGAGGGCGCCTCCCGCCTGTTACCGGTGGATGGCACCACATGGGCACGACGAAGATGAGCACACGAGCGAGCAACGGCGTCGTGGACCCCAACTGCAGGGTCCACGGAGTGCCCAACCTCTTCATTGCAGGAAGCTCCGTGTTTCCGACCGGAGGTTTCGCAAACCCGACGCTGTCCTTGGTCGCATTGGCAATCCGGTTGGCCCACCATCTCGGCCGAGGCTCTAGAACCGATGAGCCGGCGCCTCAGATGGGACACGATGCATCTCGAATTCAATGACGAAGACCTGCGAAAGGGCCGCGGTCCCGACGCCGTCCCGAGATGGTTGACGTTTGGTGAGGGCCGGGCCGAGATCGTCGGACAAACCATGGGATTTCCTGAGATCTACTTGTACTACTCGTCCGATCTCGTTGTGGTTGGAACGAGCGCTGGATCCGTGCTTGGGCGGACCCAGGAGCTCGGAAGGCCGTTGACACTGTCGCCTTTTGGAATGTCGCAGTTCCTCCATCATGGGTTGATTCCGCCGCCCCACACCGAGTGGGAGGAGCTGTGGTTTCTCGGCAAGGGCGATCGTTGCACATTGACATCCACACCGAGCGGGATCGACACCTCGTTCGAGCGAATGTATCCGTATCTGCAAGCAGATTCGACAGGGGAGAGCCAGCCAAGTACGGCGACTCTGCTCGAGATTCTCACGGCCGCCACCGATCGACAACTCAGCGATGCTGGTGGCGGCGGCTTGCTCATGATGAGTTCAGGTAAGGACTCGGTATCGGTAGCCGTTGCCCTCGCTGAGGGCGGACACGGGGAGATCCCCTGCGTCACGTACAGGACCGGTCCGGAGGACACAGAGAACGAGATCGCGGCTGAAATGTGCAGGAGAATGGGGCTCACTCATCGCACATTCGACATCCCGGATGACCTCTCCGTCGTTGAGGCCGAGCTCGTCCGATTCTTTGAAGCGTCACCACGGCCGTGCGCGGACCTGGTGCAGATTCCGTACGCACTGGTCGTAGGCGATAGCGACTTGGGTTCGGGTGCTGTTCTTGATGGCGGCGGTAACGATATCTACATGGGCATTGTCCCCACCCGCAAGTTCAAGGCGATGCAAGGTCTGCGGATACGCAATGAGTGGATCGCCCAGCGAGTCGAAGGCCTCATTCCCACAGACTCCCTCATCAACTATTTCACACGCAGCCGCGTCGCTACTCAGCTCTCAGGCCGCACGTTCCGACTCCCGGACACGAGACAGTTCTATCCCGACGTGGTCGACACGCGTCCCTTCTGGGCCCAGATCAGTGACGAGACCGCTGAGATTGACGCGATCGACTTGGCAACCACGGTGGCAACCGCGTTCCATGATCAGGCGGAAGTGCATCTCAAGGCCCATGTCGCAGCGCAGGCGTTCGGGATCGTCGCGGCGTTCCCGTACTGCGACGCCGACGTTGTCGACTACCTCTTCAACCTCCCTGTCTCCGCACGATACGACGTGAATTCAGGAGTCACGAAGATCCTTCTCCGCCAGATGCTCCTCGAAACGATCGACTACGACGCGGAGGCAGTTGGAAAGCACTACTTCGGGTTCGAAGGTGACCGCTTTCTTCTCACTCATCGGAGTTTCGTCCTCTCCGAGATCAGTCAATGCAGTCTGTGGTCATCCGACGCCGGCTCGATCGCAGCGTCGTGGCTTGATCAACTCGAGCGACGCCCGCTTCTCTATCATTCTCTCCTGAACCTCTTCCAACTCTCGGGCTGGATCAACCACAGTCGCTTCGTGCGCTGACGGAACCCCATGATTTTCGAACTCACTCACACAGACCTGAGAGACGGTCACAGCCGCGGGGCCTTGCCAGCTTGGATGAACCTCACCCAGGGTCGGGCCGATGTCGTTGGAGAGCTCATGGGATTCCCTGAGGTGTATCTGTTCCACTCGTCGGACCTTGTCGTTGTCGGTACGAGCGTTGGGCCCATCCTCGATCGGCTCACAGAGCTTGGAAGAACTCTGACATTGTCGCCATTCGGGATGTCCCAGCTCCTCCATCACGGACTGATACCTCCTCCCCACACAGAGTGGGACGAGTTGTGGTTCCTCGGTATCGGTGCACGTGCGACACTTGTGACAGCACCACTGGGGATCGATATTTCCTTCGAGCGGACCTATCCCTTCGTCGAAGCCAACACAAGGGAAACGAGCCAGCCGAGCACGGCAACACTTCTCGAGCTGCTCACCGCGGCGACTGATCGGCAGCTCACAGATGCGGGGAACCAAGGCTTTCTCATGATGAGCTCAGGCAAGGATTCAGTGTCGATCGCTGTGGCTCTTGCTGAGGGCGGTCATGCAGAAATACCTTGCATCACCTATAGGCCCCACCCGGCCGACATGGAGAACGAGGTTGCGGCCGACGTTTGTCGAACTCTCGGTTTGGAGCACCACACGTTCGATCTTCCTGTCGACCCTGCTGTCGTTGAGGAGATCCTGATCCGGTTCTTCGAGGGATCGCCTCGACCCTGCGGTGACGACGCCCAGATTCCCTATGCCCTCGTGGTCGGTTCGCGCGGGCTGACCAACGGTGCGGTCATCGATGGGAGTGGAAGCGATTTCTACATGGGATTCGTGCCTGGCCCGGGTGCTGTGAGGAAGCATCGATATCGGATTCGAAGCGAGTTCGTGGCTCGAGCAGTTGAGCGTGTCGTACCTGTGGACTCCTCGCTCAACTACCTGACACGCAGCCGACTGGCAACGTCGCTGCCTGGTCGAGCATTCCGGCTCCCTGACACGAGACGGTTCTATCCCGATGTTGTCGACACCAGGCCCTGGTGGCGATCGCTGAGTGAGGAGACCTCAGAGTTCAGCAACCTTGATATCGGTAACGCCGTCATGCAATTGTTCGAAGACCAGGCAGGTGTGCACCTGAAAGCTCATGTAGCTGCTCAGGCGTTCGGGATCCAAGCGGCCTTCCCATATTGCGATCCGGAGATCGCCGACTATGCCTTCGACCTTCCCCTTGGGGATAGATTCGACCCCGACACAGGCGTGACGAAGATTCTGCTCCGCCAGATGCTCCTCGAGGCGATCGGCTATGACGCTGAGGCGGTTGGGAAGCACTATTTCGGGTTTGAGGGTGACCGGTTTCTCGTCGAGCATCGTTCCTTTGTACTGTCAGAGATCGCCCAGTGCACCCTGTGGTCATCCAACGTGGTTCCCCTTGCCGAGTCGTGGTTGGATCAGCTCGAGCGTCGACCGCTGCTGTATCACTCGCTTCTGATTCTGTTCCAGCTCTCGGGCTGGCACAATCACAGCCGATATGTACGGTGACGGAGCGTTTCGACGCGGCTGATCGGATTTGGATGGAACGAACATGACCGAAAGGGACGCCAACCAGGTCGGGCTTGACATGTCGATTACTGATCGCGACGTTGACCGTCTTGATGACGGCGACTTCGTCTGGTTTGCGGTTGGTGCATCAAAACAGCTTCGCACCAAGCTGGGTGTAGCTGACGATCCGGTGGCTACGGGTAACCGGTTGGTTCGTGACGATCGGGACGCATCGTTTGGGTTGGTAGATCGTCGTGATCCTGGGGCGCCGGTGCTGCATCTGTGGCGGGGACTTTTGTCTCCTCACGACTGGTTCATTGCAAGACGTCCCAATGGGCGCATCATGGTCTCGGATGACTTCCGCACCACACTTGCAGCGTTACCTGTCTCTGAGCGGTCCGTTGGTGAGGATGCGATCATCCAGCATTACCTCTTCCGAACCGTATTTGGCACACAGACGTACATAGAACGTATCGGCCGTGTCGGATCGGGTGAACATGCCACGATTCGGATAGATACCGGTGAGCGCAGCGCTGAGATCGTGGACCGTATCTCGAGTGAATCTGATCTTGTTGGCCCTGATCGTTATGTGTCGGTTATCGAGGACGCTCTTGAAGGCATCATGGCCGATCTCAGGTCGCATCCTGGTGTCCGTTTGTCGTTCTCGGGTGGGGTCGATTCGACACTCCTCGCCACGTTCCTCGGCCCCGAGTCATCGTCTCCTTACCGTGGTACCCGATACACCAGAGTTCGCTATCGAGACCCAGTATGCACGAGAATCCGCGGACCTCCTCGGCATGGAACTCGAAGAGCTGGTGGTCAGTGAACAGTCCTACGTTGACCTCCTCGAGGCAACGATTGATGACACAGCGCGACCACCCGTTCACGACGTCATACCGTTTCTTACGGCCCCGTTCCCTGGCAACCATGGGAGCGTGTTCGTCATCGGTGAGGGTGCAGACGGAATTTATGGAACGGGAGGCCGCCCAGCCAAGATCGGCAACTTTTTTCGTCAACGCCATCTGAGAGCAACCGCACTCGGACTCACACGCGTGGCACCAAAGGACTTCCGCTTCAGGGCCGAGAGTGTCATAGGCAGAGGCAGGCATCTCGCGGCCGACCCCTTGAGCGCAGACGGGCTTGCGGCTGCTTCCCAGATTTACGGGGATCCGAGCTTCATCACAGACATCGTCGGACCGACGCGTATCGAGACAATTCTCCTTCACGATCTTCGCTACGCACTCGACCGGGTCGAGCTTGTATCTCCATCTGACCCATTCCTGCAACAGATCGAACTCCGCCAGTTTCGGTCGATGTTCAATGACCACTATGGAGTCGACTGTGATGTGGCGCGCACGCATGGGGTGAGCGTCGTGGCGCCCTTCCTCATGTCGGCATCCATCACAGCACTCACCCAAATCCCAGTATCCGACCGATACTTCAGGGGAATGACCGGCAAGTGGATGCTCAGGGACATGCTCCGAGTGCGGCTGCCGGCGTACCCTGTTGAACAAAGGAAACGCAACACCTCGCTGCCATTCGCTCGATTCTGTATCGACGGTCCGCTGACGGGCATCTGGGACCGCTACATGCCGCCGAGCATCTTCGAGGGCAAGGCGAGGCGTGACCTTATTGCCAACACGGCTGGACGAAGCTGTGCTGTGGAATGCCATTGCGTACGCAATGTGGGATGAGCGTGTCGTGCAGAACCCGGCACTGATACCTCTTCCCTCCTCGGAGTCCATCTCGATTGACCTGAAGTCCCCCGGAAGCACAAGACAACTTCAGTAGCGTTGGCATCCCTCCGATATGCATTCATGCTTATTGAATTCGACGGCGAAGATTTGCGGGGCGGTCGCGGTCCCGGTGTGATACCAGCCTGGCTCATGTTTGGTCAGGGGCGTGCCGAGGTCGTCGGTGAGCGATTGGGATTTCCCGAGATATACCTATATCACGCGTCGGATCTCGTGGTGGCAGGCACAAGCGCGGCCGAAGTACTCGATCGACTGACAGAACTCAACCGAACCGCGACACTGTCATCCTTTGGGATGTCGCAGTTTCTCCACCATGGATTGATTCCTCCTCCGCACACCGAGTGGGAGGAGGTCTGGTTCGTCGGGATGGGCGATCGGGCAGTACTGGCGTCGACACCTGACGGAATCGATCTCTCCTTCGATCGTACGTATCCCTTCCTCGAGGCGAACTCGACGGGTGAGAGTCGTGCAAGCGCATCGGAATCGCTCAAACTGCTGACGACGGCGGTGGATCGACAGCTCTTCGACGCTGGCAACGAAGGCTTTCTGATGATGAGTTCTGGTAAGGACTCCGTTTCTGTCGCCGTCGCCCTTGCTGAAGGCGACCACGGCGACATACCGTGCATCACCTATCGATCCGACCCGACAAACACAGAGAATGAGCTGGCGTCTGAGATTTGCGGCAAGCTTGGACTGAAGCATCGAACGCTTGACTTTCCGGTGGACACCTCGGTGGTGGAGAACAGCCTCATTCGGTTCTTTGAAGGATCGCCCCGCCCCTGTGGCGACGATGCTCAGATTCCCTACGCGTTGGCGGTGGGGGACAGCGGACTGGCGCGAGGATCCGTCTTCGACGGGAGTGGCAACGATCTCTACATGGGTATCGTCCCATCGAGCAAGGTGCAGACAAAGCAGCGATTCCGCATTCGAAGTGAAACAGTAGCTCGTGGAGTCGAGCGCGTGATTCCCGTTGATTCCTCCGTGAACTACCTGACACGCAGCCGGGTTCCCACGGCGCTCCCCGGTCGGGCATTCCGTCTCCGTGACACGAAACAGTTCTATCCGGACGTCGTCGACACACGGCCATGGTGGAGGCAGATCAGCGCCGACACAGCGACGATCGACGAAGTCGACCTCGAAACTGCTGTCGTGAGCATTTTCCAGGACCAGGCAGGTGTGCATCTCAAGGCTCACGTTGCGGCCCAGGCGTTCGGAATTCAGGCCAGCCTTCCGTACTGTGATCCCGATCTGGTGGACTACTTCTTCAACCTCCCCGTTGCGGACAAGTACGACACGAACTCAGGAGTGACGAAGATCCTCCTGCGTCGGATGCTCCTTCAAACAATCGACTACGACGCAGATGCGGTGGGCAAGCACTACTTCGGGTTTGCAGGCGACCGATTCCTCATCGAGCACCGCTCCTTCGTTCTGTCAGAGATCAGTCAGTGCTCTCTTTGGTCATCCGACGTTGTCTCAATTGCTGCGTCGTGGCTCGATCAGCTCGAGCGACGGCCGCTGCTCTATCACTCGCTTCTGATCCTGTTCCAGCTATCGGGGTGGCACAATCACAGTCGCTACATTCGCTGATGCCGTGAAGGACGAATTATCAGCGTCGAGTGGTAGCTCACACCCTCAGACGGCCCTTGGCAGGCAAGGAATTGACCTGTCTGTGATCGATGGATCGGTGGATCGTCTCGATGTTGGCGGTCTAGTGTGGTTTGCTGCGGGTGCATCGAAGACCCTGAGGAGCTGCGCTGATTCGAGAGTCGATCCCGTCGATCTCTGCACGCGGCTGGCTCGCGACGACAGGGACGCATCCTTCGCCCTTGTCGACCAACGCGATCCACGTTCACCTGTGCTGCACCTGTGGCGAGGCATTCTGTCACCCCACGATTGGTTCTTTGCTGATCGTTCGGATGGCCGAACGATCGTCTCTGACGACTTCCGTAGCACTCTTGCGGCGTTGCCTGTCGCGGAACGAACTCCAGGCGACGGTGCCGTTGTGCAGCACTATCTATTCTCAACCGTATTCGGTACGGACACCTACATTCAACGTATAGGTCGCGTCGGTTCGGGTGAGCACGTCACCATCGACGTTGCGCGTGGGCACCGGACGTCTGAAATCGTGGACCGAATCTCGAGCGAGTCCGATCTTGTGGCTCCCGATCGGTATGTGTCAGTAATCGAGGATGCTCTCGAGGACATCATGGCGGATCTGGGTACACGTCGAGGTGTTCGGCTGTCGTTCTCTGGTGGCGTCGATTCAACGCTCCTCGCCACGTTCTTGAGTCCGGATCACCGTCTGCTCACCGTCGTACCTGACACGCCAGAGTTTGGCGTTGAGACTGCCTACGCTCGTGAGTCCGCTCAACTCCTCGGAATGCAACTCGAAGAGCTAACTGTTGGCGAGTCGTCCTATGTTGACCTCCTCGAAACGACCATCGACAACACGGGCCGACCTCCAATGCACGACATTGTCCCGTTCCTCGCCGCGGCATACGCAGCCAATCCCGGAAGCTCTTTTCTTGTCGGTGAGGGAGCAGATGGCATCTACGGAACTGGAGGCCGTGCTGCGAAGATTGGAAACCTGTTCCGCAATCGTCATCTGAGGGCGGGCGCCCTGGGACTCGCGCGGGCGACACCGCAGCAGTTCCGGACGCGGGCCGAGAGCGTCATAGGCAGAGGCAGATCTCTTGCGGCCGATCCGTTGAGCGCCGACGGACTCGGTGCGACATGCTATGTGTATGGAGATCCGAGCTTCATCACGAGCGTCGTCGGGGCTGAGCGTGTTGAGAGCATTCTCCTGGATGATCTGGCATATGTATTGGATCGCGTCGATCTGGTG
>PVMK01133571.1_pt1 | contig 12053 bp, 10 predicted proteins | sample 1853481 | NCBI WGS metagenome assembly PVMK01 (sample SAMN08533507, study PRJNA380276) | Marine sediment metagenome, whole genome shotgun sequencing project. | reverse complement strand
TTTGAGCATTGACGGGCAACCGGTAGAGGTTGCGGCCGGAACGACCATTTTAGAGGCCGCCGGGAGTTTAGATATTTACATTCCCGTATTGTGCCATCATCCGGACCTACCACCCGCCCAGGGAGGCGAAAGCGCCCGGATTGTTTTTCAAGGTGATCGCAAAATTGAAAATGCCATGTCCGAAGAACCCGGCCGGGGCTGCGGACTTTGTGTGGTGGAAGTCGAGGGCGACGAGGAGCTGGTGGGCGCGTGTGCCACCGAAGCTGCCGAAGCAATGGTGGTCATCACCCATAGTGACCGCATCAAAGCCGCAAGACAGGAAAAGCTGATGCCCATTATGGCCCGTCACCGACATGCCTGTCTGACCTGTGCCCAGCAGGAAGGCTGTCCCCGGTCCCAATGTTCTTCCAACGTACCGGAAAATGAACGCTGCTGTCCCCAATTCGGTCACTGTGAACTGCAAAATGTGGCCAACTATGTCGGCATCCCAGCTGCCACACCCAAATGGGTCCCCACCGATTCAGCACGGCTCAAAGACCACCCGCTATTTGAAAGGGATTATAATCTTTGCATCGGCTGTACGCGATGTGTCCGTGCCTGTCGTGACCTCAGGGGGATCGGGGCCATCGGTTTTGTATATGATGAAAACGGCCGGGTTCAAATCGGCAGCCTGGCGGAAACACTGGCGTCCTCCGGATGTAAATTTTGTACGGCCTGTGTGGCGGTCTGCCCCACCGGGGCCCTGGTGGACAAAGGAGTGGAACCCGCCACACGGGAAGAGGACCTTGTGCCGTGCAAAGCCGCTTGTCCGGCTCACATCGATGTCCCGGGGTATTTGCGTATGATCGCCCGGGGCAAAGCAGATGAGGCCAACGCGATTATCAGAGAAAAAGTGCCGTTTCCGGGGGTACTGGGAAGGATCTGCATTCACCCCTGCGAGCAAGTCTGTCGTCGGGGTGAAGTCGATGAACCCATTTCCATTTGTGCCCTGAAACGATATTCGGCCGATGGAGAAAAGGGTCTGTGGAAAAAGGAAAGCAACGTTGCGGCCGACACCGGCAAAAAGGTGGCTGTCATTGGAGCGGGACCGGCGGGTCTAACGGCTGCATTTTATCTGCGCAAGCAGGGCCATCGTGTGTCACTGTTTGATGCCGGCTCTGAGGCAGGCGGCATGTTGCGCTACGGCATTCCGCGATATCGTCTTCCCGCAGATGTGCTGGAAAGCGAGATCAAAGAGATCCTGGGATCTGGGCATTGCTTTTAAACCGAATCAAGCCTTGGGTAGAGATTTTTCCCTGGATCAACTTAAAAATGACGGATTCGATGCCGTGTTTTTAGCAGTGGGGGCTCAACAGAGTCGCCGGATTTCCCTGGAAGGCTGCCATGCACCCGATGTGCTAGGGGGTGTGGAATTCCTACGCCAGGTGGCCGAGGGCCGGGAGATCGAGTTGCAGGATAGTGTGGTGGTGATCGGCGGCGGCAACGTGGCCGTAGATGTGGCCCTTACCGCAGTGCGCTTGGGTGTGGTGGATGTGAAAATAGCCTGTCTGGAAGGCCTGGATGAAATGCCGGCCGACGCCTGGGAAATTGAAGGCGCTAAAGCTGAAGGCGTTCAGATCCTGCCCTGCCGGGGACCCGAGAAAATCATCCGTGAAGACGGCAAAGTCACCGGCCTGGATATTGTGGAATGTACCGCCGTATTTGATAAGCAGGGTAATTTTTGCCCCGAGTTCAGCGACAAAAAAGAATGCATTTTGGTGGATCAAGTTATTGTGGCAGTGGGCCAGGCTGCTGATCTCTCTTTTCTGGATGAAAACAGCCCGATTAAGATAAACAAAGGGTCTGATCGTTGTCGATGAGGATACCCTTGAAACCGGCATGCCGGGTGTGTATGCCGGCGGGGATATTGCCAAGGCCCCCGGTGCCGTCATCCATGCGGTTGCCGCCGGGCGCCGGGCCGCCGCATCCATTGACAGGGCGCTGGGAGGCTCCGGCGACATCGATGAAGTTCTGTTCCCGCGTGGTAATCCGGACCCGTTCCTGGGCCGCGATGAGGGATTTGCCTCATTTCCCCGGGAAAATGTGCCGCAACTCGATGTTGAAACCCGCATCAAGGGTTTTCAGGAAATTGCCACCGGATACAGCGATGCGTCGGCCGTTAAAGAAGCCGGACGCTGTCTGCAGTGTGATCTGCGGTTGCATATCAGATGCAATCCTTCTCCGCCGGCACACTGGTTGCCTTTTGAGGAAGAACACATCCGTCAGCTGCCCGAAACGGAGGGTGTTTTTCAACTGCTGGATGCCGATCATCAGATTCTGGCCATCAAGGGAACCGCAAATCTTCGCCAGGAACTTCTGGCAGCACTGGCTGATAATGACACCGCCTCTTTTTTTGAATTTGAAGAAGACAAAATGTATTCTCAGCGTGAAAGCGAGCTGATTCAGAAATATCTGCAGGAGCACGGCGAGATGCCCGGCGGCGGTGCGGACGATTTGGATGATTTGTTTTAACTCCATTCATAAGCCGCCGGCTGTGCGCGTGAGAATCGAAAAGGTTCTACCGTTGCAGTTAGAACACGTTTCGTTGTACCAAGCCATGTCGATGCCGGTGGCTTATGAATGGATGTAAAAAAGAATTTTGATTTAGCTTTTACAATTTGATTGTGTTATATTCATCGACAGCGTACCGATCCTCAATTCCGACCAAACATAATAAATAAGATGTTGAGAGCGAAAAGTGGCTCAAGTGCCTATCAAAACGGATGGATCAGATACAAATGAGATCAAAGATTACCGTGACAATCTGCGAGTGCAAGACATTGTCAGACAAATGTATAACGAAACCAAAATTCTTTTTTTTACAAATCAGCGACCACCAGCAGAGCGTTCTCCGGACCCACTGAGGGGCCTTTCCCAAAGCTATAGCTCTGCTGGTGGTCGCTGATTTGATTGACAGTTCGGCATTATGATATTATTCTTTCGGAGTAAAAATGGCAGAGGTTTTACCCCGTTTTTTTTGTACAGACCTGGTCATTCAAATTGGGAAAATAGCTGTGACTCTTTAACTGTTGCGGAATTGCATGAAAATTGGACACGGGTCTAATTTAGGAATTAAAGGATTGAAGAATTTAGGAATTGAAGGAATTCTATCTGTTTTAATTTATTGATTTTATCCTTAAATCCCTCAATCCCTAAATTCCTTAATCCCTCAATTTGGCGCTAAAAAATATTATTTACTGCAACTCAAGTTTGTGTCTTAGTGGCTGTACTATTACTCTTAAAAGGAGGAAATTAAATGGTGGATTTATCAACTGAGTATCTGGGGATGAAACTTAAAAACCCCGTTATCGCAAGCAGCTCGGGCTTAACCAATTCAGTCAAAAGCATCAAAGAGCTTGCAGAAAACGGCGCGGGGGCCGTGGTGTTAAAGTCCATCTTCGAAGAGGAGATTGCATTTGAATATGAGGATATCCTGAAAGAAGCCGAGTCAAAAGGGTACAACCTCGACCAATTTGATTACTATGATTACAAGATCAAAGAGGACAATTTAGACAAGTACACCACCCTCATCAACGAAAGCAAAAAAAATGTTTCCATTCCCGTCATCGCGAGCGTGAGCTGTGTATATTCCCACGAATGGCTCGCTTTTGCATCTCAGCTGGAGAAGGCCGGTGCGGATGCCCTGGAGCTGAATATGTTTTTCCTGCCCTCCGACTTCGAGCGCACCAGTGAAGAAAAAGAGAAGGCCTATTTTCAAATAATTGAACAGGTACAAAAAGTGGTCAGCCTTCCCATTGCCTTGAAAATAAGCTACTATTTTTCCAATCTGGGGCCCATGATCCAAAAATTATCAAATACCGGTATTGCCGGACTGGTGCTGTTTAATCGTTTTTTCAGCCCGGATTTCGATATCGATAAATTCGAGGTGAAATCCTCAAACGTTTTCAGCGCTCCGTCCGATCTGTCAATTTCTTTGCGCTGGATTGCCATCATGGCCGAAAGAGTCAATTGCGATCTGGCCGCTTCAACCGGGGTCCATGACGGGGTTGCCCTCATAAAGCAGCTGCTGGCCGGCGCCGATGCCGTCCAGGTGGCTTCCACCCTCTATGAAAACGGCAAGGGACGAATCGGCGAGATGCTCAAAACCCTGGAGGATTGGATGGAAGGCAAAGGCTACGGCAGTCTGTCCGATTTCAGAGGAAAGATGAGCCAGGCAAAAAGCAGCAACCCTGCTGCTTACGAACGCGTGCAGTTTATGAAGTACTTCGGTGGTAAAAACTAAAGTCGCTGTCAAAGTTCAGCCACTAAGACCCGAAGGCACAAAAAAGGAATATGAAGTTTAAACCTTTGCGGCTAAGTACATAGATTCATAAATACAGTAACGTAAAATCTGAGGAATGAATTCTAAGTAAAACCAATAAATATTAGACAGGATATACAGGATCCTCTGGGTAGAAGGGCCTCCGGCCTAAGGGTATCTCGCCGCAGGCGAAAAAAAATCCCATTAATCCTGTAAATCCTGTCAAAAGAAAAGCAATTTACTCAATATTCTTCCTCAAATTGATAAAATTGCTGCGATCAAAGCCCAGCGTCTTAAAAAAGGACAGCAGATCGGTGGAATCCCAGCGAACCGACGTATAAACTTTATCAATCCCCTGGGCTTTGAAATATTTAAATATTTCTTCCGCCAAATCGGCACCGATTCCCATTCCCATGCAATTAGGATCTACGCCCAACGTGGCAATCCAGGCGCTTTTGGTCATCCCGAAACCGGCGGTGAGGATGTAGCTGATCATAAAACCCACGATCTTACCTTCGTGCTCGGCAACAAAGCATGCTCCATCATCCCTGAGGGCATGTTCTTCAACAACCCGCTTGAAATCTGAATCCACCGCTTTCCGGGTGATGGCCGCATAGATTCGGCTGATTTCGGGCGCATCCTCTTTATGTAATTTTCTTATCTGAACTTTATCCACGAATGAATCCCTTTTTTGCCGTATTTTAATCCGTGCGAATGATTTTTACTTTGTGGCCGACCCAATTCGGAGGAAGATAAACTCTGCCGCTGTTTCCGCTCGACTTGACCCGTTTTTCAAGCATTTCTTCACCGTATATCTCGAATTTGACCTTGCTGTTGGGAGCGTCCACGACAGGTTCTCTGCCATTTTCGGGAGTTTGATCGCTATGGTGATTCTTTTCATTTGGCACGATGTCTGGCCTCATTATTTATAAATGCAAAATTGAGGAATTGAGGAATTGAGGAATTCAGGGATTAAAGGATAAAATCAATAATTTAAATAGATAGAATTCATTCAATTCTTAAATTCCTAAATTCCTAAATTCCTAAATCCTTTAATCTCTAAATTAGACCCATGTCCAGTTTTCTTGCAACTCCACGATATTTTAAAAGTTATAGTCATTTTTTCAAACTGGATAACGAAATCTGTTCCTAGGCCAAATTGGCTTGATTGTTGCCCTTGGATGCTGTAAAGCGCTATTATTAAAAGCTACAATACAGCTACATTGTATTTCAGTCAAGGGAAAAGAGGAAAAAGAGGAATGCGGAATGCGGAATGAGGAATGCGGAAATGTTGAAGTGACCGATTGTTACTGGTTACTATCCACTGTCCCAAATCTTCTGACTTCTGTCTTTTCGTTTTTTGCTTTCATTCCGCCTTCCGCATTGCGAAATCCAAATTCGAACGAGGTGATCAAATGATTACAGTGGGTATTGATGTCGGCTCCATAACCGCCAAGGCGGCGGTGGTAAAAGACGGAGAAGTGATCTCGCATAAGCTGATTTTGACCGGTTATAATGCCCGAAATGCCGGGGAAAATGTGTTTGAAAACATTCTAAAAGATCTGAGCATGCAATCCTCATCCATCGATAAGATCATCTCAACGGGTTACGGCCGAAACAGTGTGGCCATTGCCCATAAAGCGGTTACCGAAATTACATGCCACGCCATGGGAGCCCATTACCTGGATCCGGCGATTCGATCCGTCATCGATATCGGTGGGCAGGACAGCAAAGCCATTGCCGTGACTGATATCGGCAGCGTGAAGGATTTTGCCATGAACGACAAATGCGCCGCCGGAACCGGTCGGTTCCTGGAAGTCATGGCAAGGGCCCTGGAGGTTGATCTGAATGATTTCGGTGATTTTTCTTTAAAAGCGGATCAACCATCGAAAATCAGCAGTCTTTGCACGGTTTTTGCGGAATCAGAAGTCATATCTCTTATTTCAAAAGGTGAAAAAAGGAGTAACATCATTGCCGGGATCCATGAATCCATCGCTGCCAGGGCTGTGGCCATGGCCGGGAGAGTGGGCCTTAAAACCCCGATCATGATGACCGGCGGTGTGGCTAAACATATCGGTGTGGTAAAAGCGCTGGAGAGAAAAACAGGTGAAAAAATAGCCGTTTCGCCCAAAGCCCAGATAACAGGGGCCATCGGAGCGGCGCTGATAGGGCAGAGGGCGTAAGGCATGGGGCTATGGGGATAGAGCGGAGAGTATAGAGCATGGGGGGCTAAATCAAAGGCCGTTGGTAATTTAGCTCAAACTTCCAGGTGTCAGTGTTCAGGTGTCAGGAGAGAGGAACGTAAGGGCGGAAACCCAAAACCTCGTATGAAACTACATGAAATCCAATGTCATTTTCGTGAAGTTCCACAGACGGTAACAGAGTACAGACTTCGTCCTCGTCCCTATAAAATGCTTATTTCGAGGACGAGCACGAGGACGAGGATGAAAAGAATCAGATTAAATCGCATGCATACGCCCTGCGCCCTTAACCTTATACCATGTAGATCGTATGAAATTCAGTTTCTTTTTCGATTAGACCGGCTGTTTTTTTGGCCGGCGGCTGGGCTGACACCTGAATAAGTTAAGCAAAATTACCAACACTCTTGATTCACACCCCACCCGCATGGGGAGGGCAGGGTATAGGATGCCAGACTTAGGGTGATAGGTAGAATTTCTCATTTGACAATCTTAAGGATCTCTTTGAATCTATCACCTTCAGCCGTCCCGAGTAGTTCAAACAGAGCCGTTTCAACACTGGTAATATGGGCACCTGCATCTCTGATCTTCTCCAAACCGATGCATTTATTTTCAAACAGGTGTTTTTTTTCGTGCATTAAGTGGGCTAATTTGCCCTGCACATCTACAATCAATAACACTGTATTATCTACTGTCAGCATTAATCTCGCCTTCCACCCGAATCAGCTTTATAAGTATAAGCCTTATGAGTGCTGAGATTGAAATGGTTTGCCGGGCTGCAGGAAAGATTGAGGGAGCTGGTCTATCCAGGCGGTAATCCCATGACCGATGTTCGCGGCGTAATTTTGGCCCAGATTGCCGATTCTGCAATTTTCTCTTGCCAACTATATGAACTATCTGTTATAGGCATCTATGTTAAAGGTCCGTTTAATCGATGAGGCGCATTCATTATTTCCGACACGAATAATTTTTAAACACCAGAGCGTTGCCGGCTATCGTTCCGGTTTTTTTGCACGGGGGTTCCAGGTCTGAAAGACCGGATGCGTTTTCGTGAATTTCAAAAGAAACCCAACAAAGGAAAGGAGAAAAAGCGATGAAAAGATTCAAACTTATCACGGTATTTGTTGTTGTGGCGTTTTTGACCACGGTCGGGTTGGCCATGGCCGGAACATTGGACGATGTCAAGGCCAAAGGTTTTATTTCAGTCGGGGTCAATGAGGGCTTGGTCGGGTTCTCACAACCGGATGAAAAAGGAGAGTGGCGCGGACTCGATGTCGATACCGCCCGGGCTATTTCCGTGGCGGTTTTTGGTGTCAAGGATAAATTAAAATTTGTTCCCTTAACCGCCAAGACCCGCTTTACCGCCCTGCAGTCCGGTGAAATCGATGTATTGACACGGAACTGTACCCAGACATTGGGTCGCGAAACCGCCCTGGGGTTGGCTTTTGCCCATGTGAATTATTATGACGGCCAGGGCTTTCTGGTACCCAAGAAATTGGGCGTGAAAAGTGCCAAAGAACTCGATGGCGCCACGGTGTGTGTGTTGCCGGGAACAACCACCGAGCTTAATTTGGCGGATTATTTCAGGGCCAACGGCATGAAGATGAAACCGGTGGTCATTGAGAGCACACCGGAACTGGCTAAAGCCTTTTTTGCCGGGCGCTGCGACGTTTTGACGTCGGATGCATCCCAGCTGGCATCAACCCGGTCTGTGGCTCCCAATCCGGATGACTACATTCTTCTGCCGGAAATAATTTCCAAGGAGCCCCTGGCTCCGGTGGTTCGTCACGGAGACGACCAGTGGTACGATATTGTTAATTTTTCGGTTCTGGCGATGATTGCCGCTGAAGAACTCGGCATCACTTCCAAAAACGTCGATGAAATGCTGAAAAGCAAAGGACCCTAAAATTCAGAGATTTCTGGGAGTCAGTGCCGGCAATGGCAAAGCACTTGGGCTGGATGAAAAGTGGGCCTATAATATCGTCAAACAGGTCGGCAATTACGGCGAAGTCTTTGAACGAAATGTCGGTGTCAATACGCCCCTGAAACTCGAACGTGGCTTGAATGCCCAGTGGACAAACGGCGGTCTTATGTATGCACCTCCCTTTAAGTAGGATATGATTTTAAATAAGGTGCCACTGACGGTGGCACCTTTTTTATTTATAATAACAACCTGTAACCGTTCACAGGTTCAGGGTTCAACGTTCAGGGTTAAGGACAAAGAAGGCATTCAAGACCCAAAGTCTTCGTTAAAAATGCTAATTTCCCCCAATAATTGCCAATTTGGTTCCAAATTTTGAATTAGGCCTGACGAAGCTGACACATTTCTCGTAAATATGCATCCCAAATGCAGTCCAGGGACGAGAATAAAACCTTGAACCCCTGAACCTTTGAACCCGTGAACGCTTACAAAAACCCGAACATAGCTTAAACGCTGATGAAGAAAAACCCAGACGCTCCGCACAACACGCCTTCGGGTAATGCTGCTTTCTGGTACGACCCGCGCAAGCGATCCATTATGTATCAGTTGGGCGTTCTGGCAATGGTGGGGCTGCTGGGGTATTATCTTGTTTCAAATACCCTTGCCAATCTTGAACGGCAAGCCATTGCCACAGGATTCGGGTTTCTTGAGAAGGAAGCCTCTTTTGAAATCGGTGAATCCGTTATTCCTTACTCGGCTGCAGACAATTACACGCGCGCTCTGCTTGTTGGTGTTTTAAATACGCTGTTGGTTTCATTTATCGGTATTGTCCTGACCGTTATTCTCGGCACCATCATCGGTATATTGCGCTTATCAACAAATTGGCTGGTATCCAGACTGTCGGCCGTTTTTATTGAGGTCTTTCAGGACATACCGATCCTGCTGCAGCTTTTTTTCTGGTATGCATTGTTCTATGAGGTACTCCCATCCCCCAGGCAGGCACTGAGTCCGTTTGGCGGCGTTTTCATGAGCAATCGCGGCCTTGTTATAGCCATTCCGGAGTATGCGCCGGCCCATATGTACATGGCCATCGCCTTCCTGACAGGTTGTTTGGTTGTGTATTTTCTGCGCCGTTGGGCACGCAAGCGACAGTCGATAACAGGAAAGCCTTTCCCCGTCTTTCACACTTCAGTCGGAGTTCTCATCGTTTTGCCGCTGTTGGCCTGGTTGGCAGGGGGAGCGCCAACCGCGATGAGTGTTCCCCAATTCAAAGGTTTCAATTTCCAAGGCGGGCTGAATATCAGTCCCGAGTTCAGTGCTCTTTTATTGGGCTTGGTGCTGTACACGGCAGCCTTTGTGGCGGAAGTTGTCCGCGCCGGTATCCAGTCCGTCAGTAAAGGACAAATAGAAGCAGCCATGGCCATCGGGCTTAAACCTGCCCAGGTTCTTAATCTGGTCATATTGCCGCAAGCCTTGAGGGTGATCATACCGCCGCTGACAAGCCAAATGCTGAACTTAGCCAAAAACAGCTCGCTGGCCGTAGCCATCGGTTACCCCGATTTCGTATCGGTTGCCGGGACCGCCATCAATCAAACCGGGCAGGCCATTGAAGGGGTGGCCATGATCATGATTGTTTATCTGTGTTTGAGTCTCTCGACCTCGACTTTTATGAATTGGTACAACAAAAAAGTGGCGCTGGTGGAAAGATAGAACTAGGTTGAGCGGTTCAGGGTTCAACGTTCAGGGTTGAAAAACCTAGGCAGCTCGTATCAAAGGGAACTTGCATTATCAACGACTTGACGATGTAGCATCCATAGACGCCTTGATTAACTTTGAAATAGTGAAATATGGAAAACGTTCGTCAAAATTACTCTGCCGACGAAATTAAACCACCTGTAACCCAAGTGGGAGTGGTGGGATGGATTAGAACCAATCTATTTAAGGGTTGGCTAAACTCTATTTTGACCCTGATAACGATCTATTTTTTGTGGATAATTGTCCCCCCACTGATTCGCTGGGCATTTATTGACAGCCTTTGGGTCTCATCCGGGGCGGAATGCCAGCAGATCGATGGTGCCTGCTGGTCCATCATACCCGCCAATATAAGATTTATCACTTTTGGGTTTTTCCCCTATGAACAGCAGTGGCGTCCGTTCGTGGCGATGGTTCTATTGGTGGCGTTGCTGTTTTACAGTCGCAACAGAAATCATTGGAAGAGACATTTGCTTTATGCCTGGATTTTGGGCCTTTTTCTTATGGGCTTGTTGATGAAAGGCGGAATTTTCGGCCTGACCGCCGTGGAAAGTTCGCAGTGGGGCGGGCTTCCATTAACCCTTCTGTTGTCTGTTTTCGGTTTGACCGCAGCTTACCCTTTAGGTGTTGTCCTGGCCCTGGGACGTCGATCTAAAATGCCGGTGGTAAAAGCACTGAGCGTCATGTATATTGAACTCATCCGTGGCGTACCCCTTATCAGTCTGCTGTTCATGTCTTCGGTGGTCTTTCCCCTATTTTTACCCGAGGGAGTTAACATCAACGCTCTGATAAGGGCTCAGGTTGCCATCATTCTCTTTACGGCAGCCTATATCGCCGAGGTGGTCCGTGGCGGATTGCAGGCCATCCCCCGCGGGCAGTATGAGGCAGCCGAATCTCTGGGGCTGAATTTTTATTTGACCATGCGATTGATCGTTTTGCCCCAGGCACTAAAAATCGTCATACCGCCGTCGGTCAGCATTCTGATATCGGCATTTAAAGATACATCCCTGGTTGTCATCATAGCGCTTTTTGATTTTTTAAAAACGACAAAAACGGTCCTGAATGACCCTCAGTGGATGGGATTTTCAGCGGAAGCCTATATTTTTGCAGCCTTGATATATTTCCTGTGCTGCTTTTTTATGTCAAATTACAGTCGGCGTTTGGAACGTGAGCTGGAAACGGGCCTCTAACCTGACATGAGAGACTTTTTATGGTTACGCAAGCATCCGAAAATAAGGAAAATACTTTGACAGGTGATACCATCATCGAAATTGTCGAAATGCATAAGTGGTTCGACGATTTTCATGTGTTGAAAGACATTAGTCTTACCGTCAAAAAGCAGGAGCGTATTGTTATCTGCGGGCCTTCGGGTTCCGGCAAGTCGACGCTCATCCGATGCATCAACCGGCTTGAAGAACACCAAAGGGGCAGGATTATCGTCGACGGGATGGAATTGACCAACGATTTAAAAAATATCGAGAAAATCCGGGCTGAAGTCGGTATGGTCTTCCAGCATTTTAATCTGTTTCCCCACTTGACAATTGTCGAAAATCTGACACTGGGCCCCATTTGGGTTCGCAAAATCCCCAAAAAAAAAGCCGAAGAAATTGCCATGTATTTTCTGAACAAGGTGCAGATTGCAGACCAGGCCTTGAAATATCCCGGACAACTTTCCGGGGGTCAACAGCAGCGCGTCGCCATTGCCCGCAGCCTCTGCATGAATCCCAAAGTGATGCTTTTTGACGAACCAACCTCTGCCCTCGACCCGGAAATGATCAAGGAAGTACTGGATTCCATGATTGAGCTTGCCCGGGAAGGCATGACCATGATTGTCGTATCGCATGAGATGGGATTCGCCAAGAGTGTCGCTCACCGGGTGCTT
>PVMK01127804.1_pt1 | contig 12053 bp, 13 predicted proteins | sample 1853481 | NCBI WGS metagenome assembly PVMK01 (sample SAMN08533507, study PRJNA380276) | Marine sediment metagenome, whole genome shotgun sequencing project. | reverse complement strand
CACCGCCGCCGCCGCCGATCGTCACTGCGCCGCCGGTCGAGCCGCCGCCCCCGCCTGCGCCTACAAACACGCCGAAACCCACGCCGGCAGAGACTAGCAAGCCGTCGGCCACGCCCGCTAGCACTCCGACGCCCGAGATCAAGGCCACGGACGACTCCTCTGGCTCCTGGTGGCGCTCCTTACGGAGGGTCAGCGACGCCTGGGATGACCAGGACGGCGGGCGCAGAGCGTTCTCCGGCGCAAGCGGCGCGACACTCTTCGCGCCCTCTAGTTGGTAGCGGGAACCGCCGCTGCGGCTGCGGACTGAACGCGCTCCGCACGTACGACGACCCTGTGGCTGTAGTTGCCCCCGTTGTCCTTGGCCGGATTGTACTCCCACGAACCACCGCAGGTTATCAACGTAATGACGTCCCGCACTGTCGGGTCCATTGACCGTACGACGTTCGGGTCATCGTAAGAGGTGGCAACGTTTCCAGTCACTCGGTACTCAAGCACCTCATCGTTCTCCAGCGTGACTAAGATCGTGTCACCGATGCGAACCTCACGGAGGCGGTAAAAGACGCCGGGAATCGGGTCGCCGCCTGTTGTCTGCCAATCAACATGTCCGCTTAAAACAGCGTTGCTGTTCTGCCCCGGTGTTGCGCTAAAGTTGTACCAAGCGATCTGGTCAGGCCGCTGGGGTACTTCCGGAATGGTGTCCTCGCCGACACCGAGCGTAATGACCGGCGCGTCGATGAAGATGCTACGTATATCAACGCGAACAGGCAGCGGACCCTGGGGAACCGCGACGATCTCTGGCCTGTCGGCGGCGACAGCACCGAAGCGGATGGAGGGCGAATCCTCCTCAAGAATTTCGGCTAGCGAGCCGTCGCTGGGAAGGCCAAGGTCATCGCTGACTGCGCTGGAGACGATGACGACGATGGCGAAGACAAGCACCGCAGCAGACGCCACGCCGAGGCCAAGGCCCGCTAGCAGGCGCCTTCTACCGTCGAAAATGTGCATAACCTCCACGATCAAAGAATACCAACTGAATCTCATTCAACACAACGTAGATACGAGCGTAGACAGGGACGGGACTCGGATTCATGCGCTATCGAGGTAACTTTTCCACATGGGGTTGCGTTCTATCAAGCGACGGGGAAAATAGGGTAAGATACACGGGCAACCGCCGCTCCAGCCAATTTGGGGGGCTTAGTGGGAGGATTGCCCAGTGAGCCCTAATAGCGATGCTCAGGCCGAACGCCTTTTAGTAGACGCGGCCAAAGCCGGCGATCAGGCCGCGCTGTCGGAGCTGTATCAGACTTATTTCCCTCGGCTGTACCGTTACATACTTGCCCGCACGGGCAACTCATACGACGCCGAGGACCTGACGGAAGAAGTCTTCATGCGCGTGCTTCAGGCAATCAAGCGCTTCGAGCACCGCAAGGCACCCTTCTCAGCCTGGCTGTTCCGCATCGCGCACAACGCGGTCATCAGCCAGCGACGCAAGGAAACCGCCAGGGGCCGGTCCAGCCAGCTGAACGACGGCATGCAGGTCGACACAGCAGGGCCCGAAGAACTCGCAGAGAAGCACGTGGCTCTGATTGAGGTGATGCAGGCAGCGAAGACCCTGCCGGATGCTCAGCGACAGGTCATCTCCTTGCGGTTCGCGGCAGGTCTCACGGTTGCGGAAACCGCTCGTGCAATGGGCAAGGGAGAAGGCAACGTAAAGGTCATACAACATAAGGCCATAGCAAAGCTAAGGGAGATGATGGGCCAGCCCAAGAAGCAGCCCAAACCGAGAGTTTATGCGAAGAGTGGAAAAGCTTAGTGAAATACTGGAAGAGTGCGTCGAAGCTGGCCTCACGGGACGCCGCAGCATTGAGGCTTCGCTCGCACTCTGCCCGGCCCATGCCGAAGAACTCGCCCCGCTGCTGCGTACCGCTCTCAGCATTTCGGACAGCTTCTAGTCTTGCGGACCTTCTGCTGCCGTCGAGCAGCGCATCCGCAGCCGCTTCCTGGCGGACGCCGCCGCGCGCCGCAGTCTCCGCCACCTCGAAAGCAGCTTCGAAAAGCGCGGCTGGCTGTCCGGCCTCCGCAGGGCAGTCTTCAGTGGCTTTGCCTCGGCGGCGGCCGTCGCCAGCAACTTAGTGGCGATCACCGTCGGCCGCGTCAGCCTGGGCGGCAGCGACTGATGCTGGCAGCTTAAAATCCTCCACGGCAGGCCCGTCCGTCTCCTCACCGTGGACCGCGCGATTGTCGCGCGACATCGCAGAAATGCTCGGCTTCAACCCGCCTGATCCGGCCGTCTTGCCGGTGCTGAAACGCCGGCGCCACGGGCGCCCCGATCGAGTCCGCGCAGGCTCCCACGGCCGACGACCTGGCGCCTTACGGCTTCAGCGCGAGGCAGCCCCAGCGTTGACTTATCGGCGCAGCCGTTCCTAGAATGCAGAGCCGTGACCGAAATCTCATTTGGTGAGGCCGTCGCCTCTTACATCGATACCGTGAAGGGTCCTGCCCGAAGAGCGGCGGTCGCTGAACTCGATCGCTTGAGCCGCTGGTACGGCTCCGACAAGCCTCTTGGCGCCATACGCGGACACGATGTCGCCACGTACGCCGAAGCGATGGGTCCTTCCAGCCCTGAAACATCCCGCCGCGCCGCGCAGGTGCGGGGCTTCTTCGTGTACTTGAAGAAGGAGGGTGTGCTTGAGCAGAACCTCGGGCCCCACTTGCGTCTCAAGAAGGCCACTAAGGCGAGGAGGGGGATGGGGGCTGGTGCTGCCGCATCGACCGAGTTCGAACTCACGAAAGAAGGCGTGGACGCCCTTGAGGTGGAACTCCAGTCGCTCATGGAGCAGCGGATCAGTGTGCGCGAGGACATTCGCCGGGCGATGCTCGACAAAGACTTCCGCGAGAACGCTCCGTTGGACGTGGCGAAAGACGAGCAGGGCCAAATCGAGGCCCGCATACGCGACATCGAGGAGATGCTCAAGCGGGCCATCATCGTCGGTGCCGGCGGCACCGGGCGTGTGCGCGTCGGCTGCACCGTAACCGTGAGCTATCTCGGCAGCGGGCGCGAGACTCGGTACGCGATCGTCGGCCCGACCGAAGCGAACGCCGCCGACGGCAAGATCTCCAGCGCGTCGCCCGTGGGCAAGGCCCTCATTGGCTGCGTCAAAGGCGACGAAGTCGAGGTCGACGTGCCTGCCGGCGCCATGAAGCTTCGCGTCGAGTCAGTCAAAGACTGACCGGCTGCGCGGATCCCGCGCCACTCGCCCAGCGTATTACTCACTGCAACGATTTGGGCGTCGTTGCTCAACCGGCGGCAGACGGGCGCATCCCAGAATCACGTGATGTGGCTGGCGAACCAGTCCTTCTGCGGCCGGTTCTCTCGTCCCAGGTCAGGGAATGCGGCTAACGGTGAAGCGCTGGCGGAAGCATGCCTTCAGGCTCGCTCCGGATTCAGTGGTGGTCGTTGATCTCGGGGTCGTCGTAGCCGGCGATGTAGCGCCACGTGCGAACGCCTACAACCGGAATGTCTAGCTGTCGGCAGAGTGCCAGCGTCTCGTCGCCCTTGCCCACCGGTACGTAGAGATAGAGCGGCGCCAGCTCCGCGTACGGCAACCACTCGAATCGTGCTACCGCCTCGCGCACCGTCTCGTTCGTCTCCACCTCGGCCACCACCTTGCAGTTATTTTCGGGGTGCTGCACGACGACGATGTCAGGGTAGGCTACGAGGCCGCCCTCCAGAGCTGCGCCCATCGTGCGGACGGGGTGGTTCACGTACGTCTTGTAGTCAGCGTATTCCTCAGTCGGGAAGTCGAAGCGCAGGCGTGTGATGTCCTTGAGAGCGCGGTCGTGGATAAGCTGGCGCGACTCCGAGCGCAGCGCCGTCGTCGGCGGCACGTAGACTGCCGGTTGGCCCGGTGCGGGCGGCTCGCCCACGACGTCTGAAAGCAACAGGCTCTTCGGCAGGTTATTTCTGATCGCGGTGGTCGCTCGCTCGACCGGTTCTGAGTTGTCCGCGCTCTTCTCCTGATCGTCCGTCATCGTCAGCTCCTGTAGGTACGGTTCAGGTGGAAGTATCGTAGCGACGTTGCGTAAGAGCAAGGGAGGGGAAGCGGCTACCTTGCCAGTAGCTGCCAACCCTTGTGATATTCCACACAATGATCGCTATTGGGCCCCCCGTTCGCCACAGATCACGTTCGTACTGCCCGTCTGTGGGCGCGTGCCTGGACGTGTAGCTGTGGAGAGTTCGCCCGCGGCGAGCGGCCGCCCCACCGAAGGATCCACCCTGAATCGATACGCCTCGCGTCTCGTGTATCTGCGTATCCTCGGCCTGATCACTGTCTTCTCGACCTACGGCCTGATCGTTCTCGGCGGCGTCGTTCGCGCGACTGACTCCGGCACCGCGTGTCCTGACTGGCCGCTCTGCCACGGGCAGGTGATTCCGCCCGCGGAGACGAAAGTCCTGATCGAATTCTCGCACCGGTTGGTGGCCTCGGTGGTCGGCTTCATGATCCTCGGCATGGCGCTCCAGGTGTGGCGGCTCTACAGGCACAGGGCGGCGATGAAGTGGGCCGCCGTGGCTACCGTCGTCCTGCTCGCGGCCCAGGTCATCGTCGGCGGCATAACCGTGGGCACCGAGACCGCTGCTGGCGTTGTCGCAATCCACCTTTCGATCGCACTTGCGCTGATCTCGCTGCTGATATTCATCGCCGCTAGCGCCTGGACCGAGGAGCGGCCGTCGCTCTCGTCTCTGGCACCGCTATCAGTGCTCGGCCTGGCCGGCGTCTACGCTGTGATCATCCTCGGGGCCTTCGTGTCACAGACCGACGCCGGGCTCGCCTATCCGGACTGGCCTCTTTTCGACGGTAAGCTCGTGCCGGCGGACAGCCAGGCGGGCCATTTGCACTACGTGCATCGCGTCGTCGCCGGTCTCGTCGGCGTCGTCGTGGCTGGGGCGCTTCTGGTCGCCATCCGCCGGCGCGCATCGTCGCCTATCGTCTGGGGGCTGGCCGCGGCCTTCGCCGCATATGTTGCTCAGTCGCTCTTTGGCGCGGCCAACATTTGGCTCGATCTGGCCACCTGGGTTCGCATCGTTCACCTGGCGCTGGCGTCTGCCGTGTGGGCCATGCTAGTGTCATCTGTTGTATGGGCGATCACTCGCCCCGAGCACGCTTACGGAGATTCCTAACTTGGCTAGTACGGCGACCACGAGGGGACATGTCGCGCGCGACGCGCGCGGGACTGTCGCCGCCTATCTGCGGCTGACGAAGCCACGCATCATCGGGATGCTCGTCGTCACTACGATCCCGGCGATGATCCTCGCCGAGGGCGGCCTGCCTTCAGCCTGGCTGATCCTGGCCACAGTGCTGGGCGGCACTGTCGTCGCCGGCGGCGCCAACGCCCTCAACATGTACTTCGACCGCGACATCGACCAGCTGATGTATCGCACACAGAGCCGTCCAGTGCCTTCCGGCCAGGTGGAGCCGGAGAAGGCGGCCCTGTTCGGGCTCTTGCTTGGCGCGGGCGGGTTCTTGTTTATGCAGGTCTTCGTCAACTCGCTGGCCGCCTTTCTCACGATTGGCGCCTTCGCCTTCTACATCATCGTCTACACACTCCTGCTCAAGCGCCGCACGCCGATGAACATCGTTATCGGCGGCGCTGCCGGGGCGCTACCGCCCGTGATCGGCTGGGCGGCGGTCACCAACGCCATCAGCGCTGAAGCGCTACTCATGTTCGCTATCATTACCTTCTGGACGCCGCCGCACTTCTGGGCGCTGTCCCTCAACTACAGCAGCGACTACGAACGCGCCGGTGTGCCCATGCTGCCGGTCGTCTCCGGACCGGCCGAAACCAGGCGCCAGATATTCCTCTACTCACTGGTCCTGGTGGCCAGCTCGATCGCGCTTGCGTTCGTCGCCGATGCCAGCGCCTTCTACTTCGCAGCGGCGGCCCTGCTCGGCGGCGGCTTCCTCTTCTTCGCGGTGCGGTTGTGGCGCGATGGCTCTGCACGCAACGCCTCCAGCCTCTTCCGCTATTCGCTCGTCTACCTCGCGCTGCTATTCGGCGCCATCGCTGTTGAGGGGCTGCTGTAGTCATGCGGATCGCTAGAGGACAAGCGTGAAGCGGCTGTTTACCGGATTCCGACCGCGACGGCACCTGGTCCTGGTACTCGCGCTCCTTGCCTTGCTCGCCCTCTTCCTGAGCGGCTGCGACACTGACACGCCGCAGAACACGTTCGACACCAAGGGCGAAGTGGCGGAGAAGCAGGCCGACATCTTCTACTTGTCGATGTGGCCGGCCATCGCCATCATGATCCTCGTCCTCGGCGGGCTGGTCGTCATCATGCTTCGCTTCCGCGAGCGCGACCCGGAACACATACCGCCGCAGATCCATGGCAACACGCGCCTGGAGCTAGCTTGGACGATCGCGCCGGCTATACTCCTGCTCGCCATCGGCATTCCGATGGTGGCGATAATCTGGGATCTCGGCCGGGAGCCGTCGGAGGACGCCTTCCGTGTGAACGTCGTCGCCCAGCGTTTCACTTGGGAGTTCCAGTATCCGGAGTACACGGACGCTGACGGCACCCCTCTGTCCGTCTTTGATCAGAGCGGATTTCACATTCCGGCCGGCCGCGAAGTGGCGTTCTATCTGGAATCGGTAGACGTCATCCATAGCTTCTGGTTGCCCAAGCTTGGCGGCAAGCTGGATGTCGTGCCGGGCCAGGTGAACGTGCTCTGGCTGCGGGCTGACGAACCAGGCTCTTTCTCTGGCCAGTGCGCGGAGTTCTGCGGCTTGGAACACGCCACCATGACGATGACTGTGATCGCCCAGCCCCAGGCCGAACTAGACGCCTGGGCGGCGGAGATGCTGGAGTAGTGGGGACTAAATGGCCTCGATAGCCGTCCCGAAAGAGAGTCCCCTGTCCGGGGCGCTAAAGGGTGCTCGTCACGCCGCCACGGACCATAGCAGCATCTGGAGCTGGATCGCCACCGTCGATCACAAGCGCATCGGCATCCTCTACGGCGTCAGCGCGTTCGTCTTCTTCGTCGTCGGTGGCATCGAGGCCTTGCTTCTTCGAGTGCAGCTAGCTCAGCCAGACTCGACATTCCTCGACCCGGACGCCTACAATCGCCTGTTCACGATGCACGGCACGACCATGGTGTTCCTCGTCATCATGCCGATGAGTTCGGCCTTCTTCAACCTGATGGTCCCGCTGATGATCGGTGCCCGCGACGTCGCCTTCCCGCGCCTCAACGCGTTCAGCTATTGGCTGTTCCTGGCAGGAGCAATCTTCCTCAACGCTAGCTTCTTCACCGGCGATATCCTGAGCGGCGACTTGGGCGCGCCCGACGGCGGTTGGTTCGGTTACGCCCCGCTCAACCTGCGGGAATTCACGCCGGGACACGGGATGGATTTCTGGATGCTAGGCCTCCAGATGTTCGGCGTCGCCTCGCTCGCTGGTGGGTTCAACTTCATCGTAACGATCCTCAACATGCGCGCGCCGGGCATGACCCTCTTCCGCATGCCGGTCTTCGTCTGGATGACGCTCGTCACATCGTTCCTGATCATCTTCGCGATGCCGATCATCGCCGTCGCTCTCTTCGAGCTGACGTTCGATCGGCTATTCGATGCCAACTTCTTCAACGCCCAGGCCGGCGGCAACCCGTTGCTCTGGCAGCATATGTTCTGGCTCTTCGGCCACCCGGAGGTCTACATCCTCATCCTGCCGGCGTTCGGCATCATCTCTGAGATCTTACCTACGTTCTCGCGAAAACCGCTGTTCGGCTACGCATTCGTGGTCTTCTCCGGGGTAGCCATCGGCTTCATGAGCTGGGGCGTCTGGGTGCACCACATGTATACGACAGGACTTGGTACGGTGGCCAACTCCGCCTTCGGCATAACGACGATTCTGATCGCGGTGCCGACGGGCATAAAGATCTTCAACTGGATGGCCACGCTATGGGGCGGTTCGATCCGCTTCCGGGCGCCGCTCATGTTCGCCGTCGGCACCGTGGCGATGTTCACGATCGGCGGGCTCAGCGGCGTCATGCACTCGATGGTGCCGTCGGACTTCCAACAGCAGGACAGCTACTTCGTGGTCGCGCATTTCCATTACGTACTCTTCGGCGGCGCCATCTTCGCCCTCTTTGGGGGCATCTACTACTGGTTCCCGAAATTCACGGGCAAGCTGATGAACGAGACGCTCGGACACATCAACTTCTGGCTCATGTTCCTAGGCTTCAACCTCACCTTTTTCCCGATGCACGTCTCCGGCCTCCTGGGCATGCCCCGTCGCATCTACACGTACAACGGCGAAATGGGCTGGGATCTGTGGAACCTGATGTCGAGCGTCGGCGCGTTCTTGATCGCCGTCTCCGTCCTCGTGTTTCTCTTCAACTTCTTCCTCAGCCTACGCCGGGGCGAGGAGTCGGGCCCCGATCCGTGGGACGCCCGCACGCTGGAGTGGTCGATCCCCTCGCCACCGCCCGAATACAACTTCAAGGAGATCCCGACGGTCACCTCGCTGGACCAGTTCTGGAATGAGAAGTACCGCGAGGACGAGACCGGCCAGGTCGTTCCTGTGCTGGCGAGTGGCGCCGCGGAGGATGAGGCGCCCGCGGAAGACGCTGAAGGCGAGCACGGACACGGCATTCACATGCCGTCGCCGTCATACATGCCGCTCATCGCCGCTTCTGGCTTCCCGATCGTCGCCACAGGCCTGATCTACGACTATGCGCTTGTCCCGGTGGGCTTCGCGCTCATCTTGATCGGCTTCTATGGCTGGGTCCTGGAGCCCGCCACGGAGGAAGAATAGTGGCCCACGCGACTGCCGCTGACCACCTGGAAACGTCCACGGGCCTGGACAACCGGAAGCTGCTCATGTGGCTCTTCCTGGCCTCCGACTGCCTCTTCTTCGGCTCGTTCATCGCCGCTTACTTGCTCTACCGCGGCCGCAGCATCGTCGGTCCTTATCCAGAGGATCTGTTCGATATCCCGTTCACGTCCGTCAGCGCTTTCGTTCTCCTCATGAGCAGCGTGACGATGGTGTTGGCGCTGGCGGCGATTCAGCGCGGCAACGTGCGCAACATGAAGATCTGGCTCTTCACGACCGCCATCCTAGGCACGCTCTTCATCGCCGGTCAGGTGTTCGAGTTCACGGAGTTCAACCATGAGGGCCTGTCGCTCAGCACCAACCTGTTCGGTACGACGTTCTTCGTTCTCACGGGCTTCCACGGTGCCCACGTCACGGTGGGCGTGCTCATCCTCTTGTCGCTGTTCGTCGTGTCGATGCGCGGCGGCATCCAGCAGAAGGACAGCCTGGCGATAGAGTTGGCCGGCCTCTACTGGCACTTCGTAGACATCGTTTGGATCGTAATCTTCACGCTGGTCTATCTGATACAACCTTAGGGGCGCGACTATGACTCTGGCTGAATACCGAAAAAAGCGCGGCGAGCCGCTCATCCGCGAGGACGCCGACGGCGCGCACGACGAAAAGCACCCGAGCGCGCTGGAGTACGTGCAGATCGGCCTTATCCTCGCCGTCATCACGGCGGTGGAGGTGGCGCTCTACTACATCGACATGAACTTCACGCTGCTGGTCGTGTTGCTTCTGGCGCTTTCCGTCGTCAAGTTCTCGATGGTTGTGCTCTGGTTCATGCACCTGAAGTTCGACGCTAGCCTCTTTTCGATCCTGTTTACAAGCGGACTGGCATTAACGTTTGTCGTCTTCACCGTGGCCTTAGCGGTGCTGGGCGGAAGCTTAACCTGAGTGATGCTGCCTCAGTATGGGGGCGGCGACTGGCGGCAATGAGATGATCCTACTTCACGCAACCGGCCAGGAGGTTCTCACCTGGCACCTGCACCCCGAGGCCATCATCATCTGCGTCGTGCTGCTCGCCTCATACTGGTACGCGCTCAGCGTCTGGCGTAAGCGAATTCCCGATGCGGGCCCGGCCTCACAGAGCCAGGTCGTTTTCTTCTGCCTCGGCGTCTTCACACTCTTCGTCGCCGGCGCCTCGCCGATCCACGACATCAGCGAGGAGCACCTGCTCAGCATGCACACGGTGCAGCTTCTGCTCTTCGCCTTTGTGGCGCCGCCGCTTCTCCTTGCCGGCATCCCGACGTGGCTCTTCCAGGCGCTACTTGTCCGCAGGCGCGTGCTGCCGGTGGCGAAAATCGCCCTCAATCCGTTGGTCGCGATCTTCGCCTTCAACATGACGCTCGTCATCATCCACCTGCCCCACGTCTTCGACTACCAGTTGCGCACTGAGTGGTTCCACTTCGCCGTCCACGTTTGGACCGTTACCGTGGGGCTGATGATGTGGTGGCCGATCGTCACCAAGGTGCCGGGCCTGCCCCAGCTGAGTTACCCGTATCAGATGGCGTACCTTTTCGTGCAATCGTTGGTTCCCGCCGTCATCGGTTCGTTCATCACCTTCTCCCGCACGCCTGTGTACGACTTCTACGAGCAGGCTCCACAGATCTGGGGCCTCGACGCCCTCGGCGACCAGCAGCTCGCGGCCTTCATCATGAAGGTCGTCGGCAGCCTCATCCTCTGGGGGTTCATCGGCGCCGCTTTCTTCAGGTGGTACGCGGAAGAAGAGGCCTCCGGGCCGGGGCTGCCCTGGACAGAAGCCAAGGAAGAGCCGCCTCCCGTCAGCCTCAACCCCAACCACTAGGCCGCGCAAAAAAAGAGCCCCGCAAAGCGGAGCTCTCGTTCTTCGCTGGGACTCTCCGGGCTATTCGACGACTAAGGTTCCCGTCATCTCGCTGGGGTGGAAGTCGCAGCGGAAGTTGTAGACGCCCGGGTCGTCGAGCTGAACCGTTATCGTGGCCATTCCCGAGCCCGAGATCACGTCCGGATCCGAGCAGGCCGTCGAGTCGTCGCCCGTCTCGCAGAGGGCGATGTCGTACGTGTCGTCGGTGCCGTTCACCTGCATGTTGTGGGTGCCGTTGCCCTGGTTGTCGAGATCGAACGTCACTTCCTCGCCGAGTGCGACCGGGATGGCGGGCTCCTGCACCCCGTCGTATTCGAAAAAGTTGTCGTCCAGGATGATCAAGGTGCCGCCCGTCTCGCCGTCAGTGGCCTCTCCGTTCGCCTGCTCGCCGCCGTTCTCCTCCGTGTGTGGCTCGTCCTCCTCGATCAGCGCCCAGGCGGTGCCGCCGGCGAGCGCGATCGCGGCGATGGTGAGGACGCCTACGATCTGCCAGCCGGGTGCGCTCGGGTTGGCCGCGAAGTAGAAAGCGAACAGCAAGACGCCGATCGCCAGGCCGGCCGCCAGCGCCACCGCGCCCTCGCCCCCGATCTCCAGGTAGATGCGCGAAAGGCCGTAGATCGCCAGCAACGCGAACGCCAGGATGCCGAGCGGGATGGCGATCGGCAGTATCACGCGCTCTCGAGCGCTCTCAGCGGCCTCCGCCTGCTTGAACGACGCCTCCGTGCGCAGCGCTTCCATGTCCAGCACCTGCAGGCTGTCGCGGACCAGGATGCCCTCGTGAGACCGCACGATCGCGGCCGCGTTCGGCTCCTGCGTCTCGTAGCGCACGAGGCTGGTGTCGTCCGCCCAGCGCGTCTCGACGACGACGAGGACGTTGCCCTCGTTGTTGATCGATCGCGTGATGCGAATGTCACGGAAGCCGCTGACGCCCTGAAGGTGCTGGCGGTGTCCGTCCAGCTCGGCGAGCAGGCCGCTTTCCTCAGAGGCTTGCTCGAGTTGCGTGGCCGGTATCTGAAAGAGGATCGTCTGAATGTATTCCATGTGTACTCCTGCGGAAATCGAGCGGGCCAATCTGACCGCGCCGCATCCGTTTGTAGGAAATATCACAGGTGCGAATGGGGGTCAAGCAGAGAAGCGCCGTGCAGAGCGGACATGGTGCAGTCGGGCGGGACAGAGCGAGCGTGAGATGGGCTGTAAGTGTACGTAGTACACTAAGCACGAAAGCATGAGCACACTTCGCGTCGGCCTGGCCCAGCTCAACACCACCATCGGCGACTTCGACGGCAACGTCCGCAAGATCGCTGACTTCGCCGCCCGTGCCCGAGACACCGGCGTCGACGTCGTCTC
>PVMK01181987.1_pt1 | contig 12055 bp, 9 predicted proteins | sample 1853481 | NCBI WGS metagenome assembly PVMK01 (sample SAMN08533507, study PRJNA380276) | Marine sediment metagenome, whole genome shotgun sequencing project. | reverse complement strand
GATTATTGAATTCCACGTTTGGAGAAAATTGACGGTGGCAAGTGGATACCGTGAGCTTCAATTTTGTCCATATATTTGGGTCGTAGTCCTGTTGCAACTAATTCGCCTAAAACTTTTCCGTCTTCAATAGCAGTTTGTTCAAAACGGAAAATATCCTGCATGGTAATAACATCACCTTCCATTCCTACTACCTCGGTGATATTAACAACTTTCCTTGTGCCATCCTGCATCCGGCTTTGATGGACAATCAGATCAATTGCTGAAGCAATTTGCTCCCTTATAGCCCGAACTGGAAGATCCATCCCAGCCATAAGAGCCATGGTTTCGACTCTTGAGAGAGTATCTCTTGGTGAGTTAGAGTGCGCAGTTGTTAAGGAACCGTCATGACCAGTATTCATAGCCTGGAGCATATCGAGTGACTCTTCACCACGGATCTCACCTACGATAATCCGGTCTGGCCGCATACGGAGACAGTTTATTACTAGCTGCCTGATTGTAACTTCACCTCTGCCTTCAATATTGGGTGGTCGGGATTCCAGTGTCACTACATGATCCTGTCTCATTTGTAGTTCTGCAGCGTTCTCAATTGTAATAATGCGATCAGTGTTAGGAATAAATCCCGATAAAACATTCAACAATGTGGTCTTTCCGGATCCCGTACCGCCAGAAATGATGATATTGAATCTTGATTTTACGGCAGCTTCCAAGAATAGGACAGCGCTGGGAGTTAGACTGCCAAAATCTATCAGTTGTTCAACAGTAAAAGGATCCTTAGCGAACTTACGAATAGTCAAACAGGGTCCAACTAATGAAATTGGAGGAATAACGGCATTAACACGAGAACCATCAGGTAACCGTGCATCTACATACGGGCTGGATTCGTCAATTCTCCTGCCTAGTGGTGCCACAATTCTATCAATAATTCGCATCACGTGTTCATCACTTTCAAAGGTGATTGGAGCCCGGCTGATTTTACCTGCTTTTTCAAAATAGCAGCTTTTGGCGCCATTTACCATGACTTCAGTAATCTCGTCATCCTCAAGCAAGGGTTGTAAAGGTCCGAAGCCAAGGATTTCAGCAGCAATTTGTTCAAATAGCCGATGTTTTTCTTGGCGGGAAAGAACAATGCTTTCCTCGGTAAGTATCTGCTCAAAAAGATCCCGGATCGTTCCCCGAACTTTTTCAACCTCAGACACATCAATGGAAGGATCCAGTTCGGCCAATAGTCTGTTCTGCACACGGACCTTTAAATCCGCATAGGTTTCATCCTGGGCATCTTTTCTGGGAGGAGAAACGCGCCTGGCTTCTAGAGTGCCAAGACGAGAACCACCACCAATAAGACCATCGTCTTCATCGTCTGATTTTTTTCCTTGTTCAATTCTCTTCAGTAATGACATATTATTTGTCCTTATCCTTAAATATCAGCATCTAAGGATAAATTTATTCATCAGTAACTTGGATTTGTTCAAGCTGCGATAATCTCTCTCTTACCTTTCCAACTAACTCCAAGATTCCCTTGCCAACCTCTTTCGTTTTTCCCTCTCCTAACATAAAGGGCACACCACGGTTGACACCAGGTACAACGACTTCCTTGTCTTCTATCAATATAGATGCAACTTTATGGCCAAGATTTTGGCCAACTTTTTCAGGTGTGATAGCGATTGTCTTATCGAAACGATTCATAACCAGGAGGATCTTTTGTTTATCAACTCCTAAGGCTGAGAGAAGATTTAGCATTGACCGTGTATTAATGATCGCCGGGATATCCTGGGAAGATACCAGAACCAATAGATCACAGGCATCAAGAGTGTCCAAGGTAACATCAGACAAGCTGGTATCAAGATCCACTATCACATAGGAGTAAATTCTCGCTAAAAATTGAAGCACTTTTACTACCTGCTCACCAGTTACTCTTTCTGCGTCTTCAGGGTGAGGCGGAGCAGAGACGATATCAATACCAGATAGCTTATGGTGGAGAACCACATCCTCGACTAGCTCCATATCCATTTGGTCAACATTGGGAGTTAAATCCACGATTGATGTCCTGCCCCGCTCATTCATAAAAACTTGGACATCACCAAATTGCATATTTGCATCAACGATAACAGCGGGAGTTTCCGAGCTGTGTAATGTTACCGCAAGATTTGTAGCAATAGTGGTTGTGCCAACCCCTCCTTTTGGGCTGAATACAGAAATTATCTTTCCTAAACTAGACAGCTGTAAGGTTGTTCCTCGGGCATCAACCAGACTACCCGTGCCGCGTCCGATATAGGTGATTTCCTGTCGAATTGCTCTCGCCTTTTCTCCAGCTCGCCTGATTACTGAAACAAGTTCATCGCCCTTGGGGGGTTTGGTTAAAAAATCGCTTGCTCCTGCATGCATTGCCCGCCGCATGTAATTAGTATCTCCCTGTACAGAGAGAATTACAATTTGAGTGATGTGCGCCTGCTGTTTGATTAACTCGGTTGCCTCGATGCCATCCATGTCAGGCATGTTGATATCCATCAAAACAACATCAGGATCAAGCGCAATTGCTTGTTTAATTGCATCTGCTCCGGTCTTGGCAGTTCCAATAACATTGATGTCATTTTCAAACTGCAGGAGTCTGGCGATATTTTTCCTGGTTTCATCCTGATCGTCAACGATCAGGACATTATAAAGTTCTTCAGCCATGTAATCTCTTTTAGTTATTCTGTCTTATTTTAAGGAGACGGGGAAGGCTCGTCACTTGATCCTCCCGGCTCTGGTACCTGATCTACCCTGGGGGCAAGTCCGTAAGGCAATTTGCCCGGCAGAGGTATCGAATAGTCATCCAAGAAGTACTGCAACGTAGCTGTTTCAGTATCAATTACAGTGCTGTCCCCAGCCGATCTCAAAGCCAAACTAATTTCGACGCCACTATCAATCAAGTAGGTCAAATTCACGGCCTCCTGAGGAGTAACTATCAATGTAATATTGTCTGGAGGCGATTCTTCCTCAACAGGAGGTGCTTCGCCATCTACAGGAGGTGCTGCAGATTCAGGTAAATCAGCAAGCGGTAATCCCTCTTCTTCGAATGCAAAGTCACCTACGTGAAGTACAGTTGCACTTGGAATGATAATTTGAGTTGCCAGACGGGGTCTCTGATTCTCAGAAGGGATTACGTGAATACTCTCTCCCGGAATACCGCTAAAATCCTCCGTTCGACCGTAGAAAGTATATTGAGGTATTAGTTCGGTATGGGCTGAAACTCCAGTTGGTCCACCATCTGAACTTGGTCCAATAGACGAACCTGCAACTAACACAGATTGATTAGGCAGAACAGTCTGGAAATCAGCATCCAGGTCAATAAACTGCATAGAGGCGATGACTACGACTCGATCACCCGGTCGCAAAGCATAGGATACACTCGCCAAGCGGTTAATAGGAATTGTTTTGGCAACCATTCCCTCCGGAATTGAGAGCGAGGCGACAGAACCGGCAGTTGATAGCTGAGCTGCACTATCTACCAGCATATTCACAGTCAGAGGAATGCCGCTGTCCAAGTCAAATTTAGCCTGGCGCCCTACAACCTGGGCTAAATCTGTGAACATTCCAGAAATGAGCAGATCCCTTGGTAGAGGTATCAAACCCAAAACGGTCTCATCCAGAACAGTGCCTCTGGGTGCCTTTTGAGTAATGACAACAATGTCTACCCTGTCAGGAATAGTTACTTCTGCTGGCGCGCTGGATGGTCCAGACGGTTTAAAGAAATTTGTATATAATAAATAACCTCCTGCAACTAATAAAACAAGTATTAAACTCAAGTACAGGAATACTCTTCCGCGTCGCATATCATCCTCCTAACTTATTGCCTGTATAATCCAACCTTATTTTACCTTATAAACTATTTCTATCTTTGTTGTTTATCGCACTACCATAGTTTAACTGATAAAGCATTTATTTCCTAGCTAAAACAGATAACAATCCTGTCAGGTGAATAGATCATATAATGGTTCACAAAAGCAAATCCCTACCAGGTGGTAGGGATTAGCATATGTGACTAAGTAGGCGGTCACTCGCCTAGAACCTATACGGTTCGTTTAGATATTGTCAACGATATTCTGGAAAATGTTGCCAATAGCGGGGCCAAGAAGAGAGAGAATAACAATCACTACGACTGCAACTAAAACAAGAATGAGCGCATACTCTACGAGACCTTGGCCTTTTTCTTTCGGTGCGAATAACATGGTATTTACCTCCTGTTGAGTATTTTTTTATCCGTCGAGGTGTATGCGAACCTGTCAGGTTAGTAGGCATTATAAAGAACAATTTTTCAAAAAGCAATATGGTTTCCCTTACAGTTATGCAAAGACATCCTGCCCTTCTGCGGCAAGCGGAACCGTAAAGCCAATTCGAGTTCCTTGACCGATTGCCGTATCAATATTGAATTCGCCTTTAAGTATTTCAGTCCGGTCCTTTATGACCTTTATGCCCATGCTACCATCAAAGGCCTGGTCAACATTAAAACCCTTTCCATCATCTTCAACATCTACTGCAACTCGATCTTCATTCGTATCAATATGGACCTTGATCGAGTTGGCATTACTGTGCCTGGCAGCATTGCTTAACAATTCTTGAACTGCCCGGAAGATCATGATTTCCAGATATCCATCCAACCGCCTTTCTGTGCCAGAAGCTGAAAATTGGATATCTTGTTCATTTTGTTCTTTAAGGGCTTCAATGTAATGCCTGAGAGTTGGAATTAATCCTAAATCATCCAGCATCATTGGCCTTAGCTCAAATATGAAATCCCTTACCTTGGTGAAAGTAGTATTAGCAGATGCTTTCAGTTCATCTAATTCATCCCTTGCTTGATCCAGATCAATATCAAAAAGGCGTTGTGCTATCTCAACTTTGAGGATAAAGTTTGCAAGAGCCTGGGCCGGTCCATCATGCATCATGCTGGACAACCGATGTCTCTCGGCTTCCTGGGCTTGAATGACGGATTCAATCAACTCGGCTGCATTTAATTCAGTGTCTCCACCTTCCAGTAATGGTGTCCGTGTGAGGAATTCGTTCATATCCTGCATTTGCATTATGAAATCCTGCAAATGCACCTGCTCGCCTTTTAATTTCTCCATCTGACCGCGCATTACAAATAATCTCTGCTGAGAATCCAGAGCCCCATCATAGGTATCTCTTATTGACGCAGAGGGAATATCTGCAGTGTTTTCTTTTATATTCCGGATTTTTGTTGAATATGAGATATTTTTTTGTGCCAGTTTGTCAACTTCAACCTGGCTTTGTTTAATTTTTGTAGTTACACTCGCCAGCTGTTGTTCTGCTTTCTGAATCTTTTGATCAATCGATTCTCTTAGCTGTTCAGTTGTTTTTTCTGGTCCGCTAGTTGTGTCCAAAACCATATTAAATACTCCTGATCATGCCAATCTACCTTGAGAGTATAGCATAGGTAATCCTCTCAAGCAATTCATGACTTTGTAAGGTGGTCGATTCTAACATGACCATTTTTTACTTCCTTACAAACACAGTCATATTGTCTATGCCGAATTAATATTCAGCATCCATTAGGTATTCTTTCCAGGTTATAGATTTTCATCCCAATGAGTTCTAGGGGACGAAATCACCCACCATTTTATCCAATACAAACTAATTATTGAAACCAATGGCAGCAGAATAAACATAATCGGGTTTTGGACAGGCTGATATGTTCTTTGGATGGTTATCACAAAGGTAATCCAGGGAACAATAAACAAAACAGCCAGGAAGCCTATCGAAATCCATGTCCCCTGCTCTTCCCATCTGCTTACCAAAGTAGATAAGACGAGCATAAGAACAGGGAATAAAAATATGAAATTTACTGGATCGGTTTGGATACTTATCCACTGACTTATCATTATTATTAATGAACTCGTCCATAAAAAATGAGGAAATTTCCCCTTGCGTGCTATCCAACTCTCTCTAATTAAGACAAATCCCAGAATTATCGGGATGCCCCATTTCAACTCGTTCTCTAGTGAGGGCAGCCATTTGGCCAGGGCAGCTACCAGGGTTCCAGCAGAATTGTAACTTGGATATTTTAGGATTTCCCAGATATTCTGGTAAATCCAATTTGGAATGATCAATAAACCCAGACTTATCAACACCCCCAATAAACCAAAAAACCAGGCTAAGACTTTCCAGCGTTTTTGATAAATGGACCAGATAAGAATAAAAGGAATGATCAGTACAACGAGGTGCGGCTTGATCGTTGTAATTGCCAATAATATTCCCGCGAGTTCATCTTGTTCACTTTTGATATATAAAAATACCCCAGTTAACAATAAGCCAATTAGAATAACAGCATTACCGTTGATAATCCCTCGAACCGCGTGATACCAAATCAATGAAAATAAAAGGATCGAGCCCTGAATTGACAAGGACGGTTTCCAACTAACTAATTTTATCGATAAAAAAGCCATTGCAACGAGGGCGATTTCTAGAACAGTCATCCATGCTGCCCTTGCAATCTCATAATCACTGATCACTGCAAAAGGAGCAAATAAGAAAACGGAGTAAAGAGGATAGGCTACCCTAAGTTCATGTTCAATTCCCTGAGCAGGGTGACCATAGGCAGCTGTTTGAATACGAACGGCCACTTCATCGCTATAAGGGCTCAAGTTATCAATAATTAAGGATCTTGTGCCCATATAGTGGACTAAAAAATCATTTCCACCAGGGTTGTTCCTAGAGAATTGAAGATTAACCCAGAACAATCCAGCAATAATAGCGATACCCAGCCCAATTACCAGAATCAATTCTGTATTCCGGTTTATTTTAATTTTCACTTTTTAAATGTTCCTGATTAATTATCACTGGCTCTTTTGATGCCTGGTAAAAACGGACTGCCAACAATATCATCAGTGCAGTTCTCAGTGGAATCAAGTAAGTTAATGACCAGAAATACCCTCTGGACAACAAGACTGGCCATTCTAAGAGATTTACAAGAATCAAAACTATTGAGATCAGGACTCCCTCCCTCAGTTTTAGACTGAGCAATATCAAAGGAAGCAAGAATAATATCCATTGAGGGCTATAACCTGGACTCCAAAGAAAAAACAATACCATTGTTAATCCTGTAAAAGGTATAATCCAAGTTTTTCCTTTGGGTTCAGCACGCAGCAGCAAATATAATCCGATTCCGCCAAATATCAAAAAGCTTATCCAGGGAGAAATCAGAGGGTCGCTGCCAGTTTTAAATGCAGCAGATTCGGGTACCAATCGGTCAACTTCTGGATTGAAATTTCCTGTGCTCGTATTTCCATCCAATAAAGCCCAAATAGTTTCCCAGGATCCTTTATTGGCTTGGGCAGTGATGGAAGCAATGGTTAGATCTGAATTTATTAAATACAAACCTCCCCAGACTAAGGCAACAATTCCTAATATAAGGATAGTGTTTAGTATAAATTCTTTTTTGGATTTGATTTTCCACATTGCAGGTAATATTAAGCCCGGAAACCATTTTGTCAGTATACCGATGGCAATTGATATGCTTGCAGATAATTCCTTGTCCTCCAATACCCAATAAATCCCCAGAATCATGAAAAACACAGCCAGCGCATCAAAATAACTCCAACTATAAAATAATCCGAACGTTAATGCTGCATAGACCAAACTGCGAATGGGTAAATTCATCTCCTTGCTGATCTTATCTTCCAGCCTAAATACAATCACCACGGTTCCTGCTTGGAACAGGCTCATTATCAGCCCTAAACTATACCCAAATGCAATTTCCCGCCCATTTACAATGTTATACAACAGTTTGGCAAATAACGGAAAAACCGGTGGAAATTCAGTCCAATAATCAATAAATGGCCAGCCAAGACTAGCTTGATGATAAAAATTCCAGTAATCCCCTAAACCAGGAATGATTTCATATGGCGACGAGATAAATAAAATCAATCGCGCCAGCATAAAAAAAACACCGACTATTATATAGTTATGTCTTTTATTTTGCATAAATATATTCCCAAATATAGGCAATCAGTTTATTCCAGCCTGGATATATTTTCTTTAGTCACCGCAGGTTTGAAAAAATGCCGAAACCTCTTCATTTCCATCTGGTCGAATATAGATTATTTTCTCAAATATCTTCATTGCCGATTCTTGTTGTTCATTTGAACAATACCATTCCAATAAAAACAGCAAACCATCAAGCATATCTTCGGAATATACAGGTGAGATCATCCCGGGTAACAGGTCCTGCTTGATACTGTTTTTATAATACAAATACCAGCTATACTGGGTCTCTCCCTTGTCTCCAACTCCATAGGAAGTAGTCCCCTCCAGTAAATCGTTTGCGGCAGAGTAAGCGTCAAAGGCAGCCCGTTCTTTTTCTTGCAGCAGAGCAACATCACCTAACCCGATATAAATATTAGTCTTCAATGACTTATTTGTTGTTCCCATCCAAAGTGCGGTCTGTAAGGATTTTTCAGCTTCCTGATAATCATTCAGCTTGGTATATATCTTTCCCAGCAACCAATAAGCTTCAGGATCGTTGAATATTGAAATATCCTTGAGCAGACCCAGGGATTTTTGATAATCACCCATTTGGTAATAATGCCAACTGTCACTGAGCCTCTCATTACCGAGTACTTCACTATTGTTTTTGTTTATCCACTGATCGATTACTCCTCTTCTCAGATCATTCCCCTGGAAGTATGGAGCGTTGGCCCAATCAGGCTCGATTTCCAGTGCCTCCCAGTAAGTTTCTTCAGCATTCGAATTTTTATCGAGCTGCTCGAACAAATTCCCAAGAGTCATCAAGTAAGCTGGCTGTCTAGGAGATTGATTAACTGCTGTCACCATTGAGTCCAGGGCTTGGTCCAAATCACCATTTGCTCGGTAAAGTAAGCCCAGATTCATCCAGTTGACACTGTAATCAGATTCTATTTCTAATCCACTTTGATAAGACTCAACAGCATTATCAAGGGCATCTTTGTCGCGCAAATAGCCAAAATCGTCCAGGGCTATATGTCCATAAACTTGTCCCTTTTGAAACCAGTATAGAGCATTCCCTGGGTCCATTTTCGTCACGCGTTCCATATATTCAGCAGCTTCATCCCATTGTTCATTAGCAGCCATATTCAATCCCTGCTCGTATACATTTACTACGCGAAAATCAAACATCATAAGTCCTACAGAAAATATCCATAATCCTGCCAGTAAAACATTTTTAATAATGGGACGGATCGGTTTCGATTCCCATTTAATTCCTGCTGTTACTTGCGCTACGAGAATGGCTGGAAGAATCAATAATACCGGGAGAGATTGAGGAGTTTCAAACATGCTGTGAGCTGCCAATCCAAATAAACCTGCTGCTAATCCCGTGATTTCGATCTTATCCAGGCTGGTATGCTCCTGCCAGGCTTTCAGCATAACAATCATTAAGGAAATAAAATAAATCCCATAACAGATTAAGCCAATCAAACCTTGTTCGCTCGCTACGTTGAGATAAAAATTATGGGCGTGAGCCAAGAGCATACTTGGAGGAACAGACCTAGCCTTAAGGTATTCTGTTCCGTATGTAAATATCCCATTTCCCGTAATTAAGTTGCTGTCAAACATATCCTGTGCAACTTGCCATATATAATTTCTAGACGCGAAGATGTTCGTCCAATCGGAAGGATGGGTTGGATGACTGGATTGCCAATTAAGCAATAATATCATTGCTCCAAATCCGGCAATTACAACAAGTACAATCATGACTAAAAACGTTTTATTCTTTACTAGTTTCGCTGCTGCACGTTTAATCCAATCCCACCTGGAAATTGTCGTTCCTAAAATAAATACGATCAAAGCTACGAATGTCCCTAACCAACCACCACGTGAGGAGGTAAAGAAAACCAGAATAAAGGCAAGCAATAGCCAGAAGAATAGAATTACCCTGATCGAGTTCTTTTTAGCTAAAACAATGTTTGCAAGTGCGAGAGGTATCAATAAGTTCAGGTAGGCAGCCAATAAATTGGGGTGCCCTATGAAAGCCCTGACTCTGTAAGTAGCGGGTGGTATTAGCTGTTCAAATCCGCCAATCTCAATCCAACCCCCGTACCACAATAATAGCTCCCTAACACCAAAAAAAAGTATAAAACCGCTGACGAGTATTAAAACCTTGTTTATTAGCTGAGTTGGTACACCATTGCGGATCAAATCTACAAAAAAGTAGTAAACAAGTATTGCAATAACTATAATAACGAGACCGATTAGACTCCTGCGAGGATCCACGGAGAAAATCGTAGAAATTATTCCTGCAATCAGGATCAGCACTATCCCCGCGTCTAATCCAGTGCGATGCTCGCTTGTTTTGTTTATCAATCGATAAATGACCCATGTTATACCGATGATTATCACAAACCCTATGTTTATCCGATTAAGCGCTGGAATTACCAGGCCATTAAAGGTGCCCCCCAACAAAACCAGATAACTTATACAAAGAAATAGGCACGCCTCTTGGAGCAGGTAAATTGTTTTTTGCCTGCTTACTGAATCCACTAATAGGCTCCTTCGCCTGAGAAAACTTTCGAGACGGTGATCAGGAGAATTTTGATATCCAAAAGTATTGAATAATTTCTAATGTAGTATAAATCATCTTCCGTATGGAGGTGCATAGGGCGATCGCTTCTCCCCGTTATTTGCCACCAGCCAGTAATACCGGGTGGTATGGAAAAGCGTTTATGCTGCCATTGCTCATACTCTGCAACAACCCAAGGTAATTCAGGCCTGGGGCCAACAAAACTCATATTACCGAGGAAAACATTGATAAGCTGGGGTATTTCGTCAAGACTGGACTTTCTTAAGAATCTGCCAACTTTTGTAATTCTGGGATCACCAGGAAGTTTATGCCGTATTAAATCCACTTCATCAAAATTTGTTCTGGCAGGTTGTTTTTTTTCCGCACCGACAACCATAGTCCGGAATTTATACATCTTAAAATGCCGACCGTTCTGCCCTACCCGATCTTGAACAAAAAACATCGGCCCTTTTCCTTCAAATTTAAGGACAATTCCGATTATCAGCATAAGAGCGAATATAAAAGGCAACAGCAAAACCCCAATTACCAGGTCAAAAATGCGTTTTCCCAGGATTTGATGGTCTTTCAAGGCAGGAGCCCTGAGATTCAGCATGGGAATTCCTGCAAATTCACCTATCTCTGCTCTCTGTAATATTAGAGAAAAATAATCTGGAATTACCCAGATTGTGACAGGCAAGTCGTGAAGTTTTTGGACAATTGAATCAACGCTTTTAGACTCTTCTCGAGGTAAAGCAATAAATACATCTTGAATATCATTTTTTACTACAACTTCTCTGATTTCTTTAATGGGAGCTATTACATCAGCTAACTCCTTGTCGTCGATGTAACCTGCGAAAACTCTATTAAATTGAGGATTCTCAATTATGCGTTCACGAATTTCCTGGCCAATTTCACCTGCACCAACTACAACTACAGCTTTGGAGTTTTCTTTACTGATATCCAATTTTATAAGCAGCCAGGGGATCAATCTCCAAATAAATGACGCCAATGCCACTTGAATGATAAACAAAATGAATAAAAGCCTGGAAACATCCCTGTATGTCAGATATAAAATTCCAGCCAGGGTCATGGAAGCCAAAGTTGACGCAAAGACGAGATTTGTAAATTCTTGAAAGAATTGAACGTTTTTTGCAACATCGTAAACAGAGGAATAGAAAAGGATCCCGATCCAGACAATCAAACAAATTATATAGATTCCCGGTTGAAGTTCTATTGGCTGGGCAATTTCCTTAACAAACCATAATTTGTTAAAATAAGGTCTCAAGAAGGTGGAAGATATCAATGATAGTACAACGAATAATCCATCCATAAGGATCGATAAAATGATGTAATTTATGGAAAATCTTCTAACCATAATAATTTCCTACTTAGCGTGAAATTTGATCCCCAGTAATTCCAGTCCGACCAATAAAACAAATTTTGGGTATTGAATATATCTTTTCCATAATGCTCTCTGTAATATTAGAGAAAAATAATCTGGAATTACCCAGATTGTGACAGGCAAGT
>PVMK01117589.1_pt1 | contig 12055 bp, 11 predicted proteins | sample 1853481 | NCBI WGS metagenome assembly PVMK01 (sample SAMN08533507, study PRJNA380276) | Marine sediment metagenome, whole genome shotgun sequencing project. | reverse complement strand
GCCAGCGCGAAGAGCTATCGAACTGGTATTCCAGTCCGAGGCCATAGTTATTCTCGTTCCAGTCATAGTCCGAATTGACGTGATACGAACGCCCATTGACGACCAGATCCAATTGACCTGCCGCTGCATTGCCGGAATATGCACAAAAGAAGATCGCCAGGGCCCAAGAGATGTTACGAAGTGAAGTAGTCATGGCAGCTAATAAAGCAATTGCCATGCCAGTATTTATATTTAATTATATCAATCACTTGCAAATGGAACTTTCAGGAACGTCAAAACATTCGACACGCCTCGGGCGAAGACTGAGACGCGGCTCACACTATCGATTCTGTTGAGCGACTGACGACGTTCATTAGTCGACAATACCGACGTAATATCGCAGTCGCGCGCGTGATTTTGTAAAAAATTTCGACTGTCGTGTCGAAATTTAAGGAAAGTTGAGCACCGTCAAACCACATTCGGCGAATTATGCAAAAGCGATAGTGATTACTGTATGAGAATTGGTGGGGAGCCAGGGACTCGAACCCTGAACCTAGCGGTTAAGAGCCGCTTGCTCTGCCAAATTGAGCTAGCTCCCCTTCCTGTTATCGCCCGCTGGGGCGGGCTCCTACATACACATTGCGGCTGGTCATAGTGCCAATAATACTGTCGTACTAAAGATAAATTTTCATCGCCCCGCCGACCCCGGTACACATAGCGGCTGTTCATGGTGCCAATAAAACTGTCGCACTAAAGATAAATTTTCATCGACCCGCCGACCCCGGTACACATTGCGGCTGGTCATGGTGCCAACAATACTGTCGCACTAAAGATAAATTCTCGCCGGCCAACACCTCCCATTTGTTCATCGCGGGAGAATTTGGGGTGGACGATGGGACTCGAACCCACGACGACCGGGATCACAACCCGGGGCTCTACCAGCTGAGCTACGCCCACCATTATCGCTATCGTACTAAAAACTATTCCTTGTCGACCAGAGGTCTTCGTTCAACATTGCGGCTGGTCATCGCAGTTTTAATACCTCGTCACTAAAGACAAATTCTCACCGACCAATTCAGTCCATGCAATCATTGCAGGAGAATATGGCGCGCCCGGCAGGACTCGAACCTGCAACCCCCGGCTTAGAAGGCCGGTGCTCTATCCAGTTGAGCTACGGGCGCTCTCAACTATTGACTGATACTCCTAAAATATCGATTGGTCGGGGCAGAGGGATTTGAACCCCCGACCCTCTGCTCCCAAAGCAGATGCGCTACCAGGCTGCGCTATGCCCCGATGCCAGGTCACCACATTGTAGCGTCCAGTCTCCGTACCGCCGAGGCCGGGCCTGGCGGGGGCACGATAATACGACCGCCCCCGGGGCCAGTCAATTTGCCATTACCGTTTTTTTGCCTGAAATCCGGGACTTAGATTATTGCTTTTGTGCTTCCTCGGCCTTTAGAATCCTGCCCTGATTCGATCCATGACCCAAGGATACGGTAACTACCCCGTGACTACATTCAGAAATTCGCTGACATTTTTGCTCTTAATGACTATTTCGGCCCTGGGCCTGGCACAGGACCGCGGGGTACCCGCGCATCCGCATATCAAATTCGAGACCAGCGAGGGCACCATCGTCCTGGAACTCGATGGCCGGCGGGCACCAGTCACTGTTGGGAACTTTCTGGAACTCGTCGACAGCGGTTATTTTGATGGCACCATCTTTCACCGTGTCATAGCGGATTTCATGATCCAGGGAGGTGGCGTCACGCCGGACCTGAAGACCAAAGAGCCTGGCGACTCCATATTTAATGAATCCGGCAACGGCCTGACCAATATGCGCGGCACCATCGCTATGGCGCGTACCGGCGACCCGCACTCGGCCAAAGCGCAATTCTTTATCAACGTCAAAGACAACACCGCGCTCGACCCGCGGCCGGATCGCTGGGGCTACGCGGTGTTCGGCTACGTTATCGAAGGAATGGATGTCGTCGATGCCATTGCGACTGTGCGCACCGGTCCCGGCGGGCAGTTCTCCCAGGACGTGCCGATTGTGCCAATCGTGGTCAAGCAGGCCGCGCGCGTCGTTTACGACGACTAGTTTTTTTCAGGTTGCTATCGTGACAACGCTGTTTATTTCTGATCTGCACCTGGATGCCGGGCGTCCGGAAATTGCAGCTCAGCTGCTGGCGTTCCTCAAAGGCGAGGCGGCCGACGCTGACGCGTTGTATATCCTCGGTGATTTATTCGAAACCTGGGTCGGCGACGATGATCCGAATCCGCACTTCGCGACGGTCAAAAACGCCATACGGAAGCTGGTCAGTCGACGTGTGCCGGTGTACTTCATGCATGGCAATCGTGACTTTGCAATTGGCGAGCAGTTCGCAGAGGAGACGGGTGTAATAATCCTGCCTGATCCCTATGTGGCCGAACTGTATGGCGAAAATGTGCTTCTCAGCCACGGTGACGCTTATTGCACGGACGATGTTCAGTACCAGACTATCCGCAAGATGACCCGTGATCCGGCGTGGCTGGCAATGATGCTGAAAAAACCGCTGCAGGAGCGGATTGCACTCGCCGCACAATCTCGTGCCACCAGTACCGCACGCGCCAGCACCCTCAACGAGAAGATTACTGACGTCAACCAGGGCGCCATCGAGCAGGCGTTGCGTAAGGCAAACGTCGATACCATGTTGCATGGGCACACGCATCGGCCCGCGACCCACAGATTCACCGTCGATGGAGAGCCAGCATCGCGTATCGTTCTGGGTGACTGGTATGAACAGGGAAGTGTGGTGCGCTGGGACAAGAATGGTCCAACATTGAGCGTGCTGAAGCGCTAGGCAACACCGGCACCTTCACTTACGTGGACATCGCCCGCTGGGGCGGGCTCCTACGATTCGCATAGCGCTGTAGGAGCCCGCCCCCAATCCGCCCTCGCGGTGGGATGCATACGTAATGACGGGTGCGGATTGATCTTTAGTGCAAAACTGGCGTGTAGCGAATAATCCTGTAGGAGCCCGCCCCAGCGGGCGACGAGAACTCGAATCAGGTGGGTACTCCGGAGTGAAATCGAAACTGATCGTCCGGCATTGAGATCAGGTTTGCTTCCAGCGTCTTGAGCTCATCGAGTCTTTGATCGAGTGCAACCTGGTCGACATCGCACTCCGACTTCGCGAATTCCAGGTAATGTTCGAAATGCCTGGCCTCGGAATCCAGGAGCCCCGCATAGAATTTGCTCAGCCTTGCAGGCAGATGCGCCAGGAGTGCGGCGAAACGCTCGCAAGACCGGGCTTCAATCAGCGCGCCAACCAGCAGCAGGTCCAGCAGTCTTTCCGGTTCGTTTTTGCGCACCGCATCGCGTAATGTTCCGGCATAGCGGGATGCAGAGAGTTGTTCGAATGGTACCGTCATCTCCTGCATGATTTTCCGTACCTGTTCGAAGTGCCTGAGTTCTTCCCGGGCGAGGCGCGACATGCGAGCTGACGAGCGCGGTCTTTTCCGGATAGCGGTAAATGAACGCCAGCGCCGTGGACGCCGCCTTCAGCTCGCAATTCGCATGATCGAGCAACAACTCTGGCAGCCGCTTGCGCGCCTCGTTAATCCATTCGTCAGGCGTCGGCGTGTCGAAAAACGCCGCAATATTTGCAGGCACTGAACGCATCACAGCCACTCGGCAATCTCGGCCGCACTTTGAATCCGGTCTTCCGGTTTCTTCGCCATAAACTTGTTGATGACCGCCTGGTACTGGCTCAAGTGCTGCGACAGGACCGGCACCGGCGCCTCTCTGTGCTTGAAAATAATGCCCATCGCGTTGGCGCCGCCGTAAGGTCTTTCGCCGGTTAGCATTTCATAGAACATGATACCAAGACTGTACACATCGCTGCGTTCATCGACAGCGTGCCCGCAGCCTTGCTCCGGACTCATGTAATAAGGTGTACCGATAATTTCACCCCTGCCCGTGATGTCCTGCTCGCGAGCGGTCCGTTTTGCCAGGCCGAAATCGATCAGCGCGATACTGCCGTCGTCGCGCAACATGATGTTGGCGGGCTTCAGATCTCTGTGCAGGATGCCGACCGAATGCAAATCGGCGATTGCACTCGAAATCTGCCGTGTGTATTCGACGGCGTCGCGCTCCAGGACGCCGTTTTCGATTTGACGTCTGAGATCGCCGCCCGGCAAATACTCCATCGCAATGTGAGCGTGATCGTCGCTGACGCCGAGATCGTAGATGCGCACGATATTCGGGTGCTCCAGTTCTGCAATCAGCTCGTATTCCAGGAGAAAGCGATCGAACGCGCCGACGCCTTCGGCGAAATCCGGAACCTGCCGCATTACTTTGAGCACGATCTGTATGCCGACCGATTCTTTTTCCGCAAGGTAAACGGCAGAGTGGTCGCTGACCGCAAGCCGTTTCAGGAAACGATACCCTTTAACCAGGGGTCGTATGCCGGTCTCAAGATCGCCGACGAACAGGGAGTCTGTTGAAACCACACGTCGTTTCAAACGCAATATGTCGCGCATACAGGTGATCAACGCGTCGTGCCCGATATTTTGACGGTCAACGAATGCATCCGCGCCGGCCTCCATCGCGGCGGCCTCGCCACTGTCGCCGAAGAACACGATCCCCGGAAAACCGGGCTTCTTCACAAATTGTTGCAACGTGGACAGCGCTTCGCGCTCGCCCTGGTTATCGCCAAGCAGGATGATGTCGTTGCCGGCGCCCGAAAACTCCACCGGCAAATGACCGGCCTCGGTGGGATCGTAAGCGGATATGATCGCATCGGGCCAATGCGTGGTGACGTGGTGCATGAGCAGGCTGCGAAATTCGGCATGCCCGTCAATGATCATGACCTTGATGCTCATATCAGGTTGCTGCCCGCGGACGAAGTTCGTTACATACCGACCGCAGTACCGGGGTCGCTCGCCTCTTCGGCGACATTCAGGTCTTGCATGTTGAAGCTGGCTTCACGCCGTGACTTGACGGCATCGGAACGCGCCTCCTCCAATGCCCGCAGATAATCCGGCGTCACATCGTCGGTCACGTATTCGCCCGAAAAACACGACGTATCGAATTGTGTGACTTCCGAATCATCGTGACGCACGGAGCGAATGAGACCGTGCAGATCCTGGTAAATCAGCCGGTCTGCGCCGATCAGTTCCTCGATTTTTTCGACCGAGCGGCCATTGGCGATCAGTTCCGACGCTGCCGGCATGTCGATGCCGTAGACGTTCGGATAACGCACCGGCGGCGCGGCGGATGCAAAATAGACTTTGCGGGCGCCGGCGTCGCGGGCCATCCTGATGATCTGGCGTGAAGTCGTACCACGAACGATCGAGTCATCAACCAACAGCACATTCTTGCCCCTGAACTCCAGGTCGATCGCGTTCAGTTTGTGGCGCACTGACTTTGCGCGTTCCTCCTGGCCAGGCATGATAAAGGTGCGGCCGATGTAGCGGTTCTTGATAAACCCCTCGCGGTATTTGGTGCCGAGATGATAGGCGACCGGCACCGCCGCCGTGCGACTCGTATCAGGAATTGGAATCACGACATCGATGTCGTGGTCCGGCCATTCGCGCACAATCTGGCCGGCCAGCTGCTCACCCATTCGCAGCCGCGCTTTGTAAACGGACAGGTTGTCGATGATCGAATCCGGTCTTGCGAAATACACGAATTCGAAAATGCAGGGCGAATAGCTGGTCGCGCCGGAATACTCTCGGCTGTGCAGGACGCCCTCGTTCTCGATGAACACCGCCTCGCCCGGACGAATGTCGCGCAGCTTTTCGAACTGCAGCAAATCGAGCGCCACACTCTCGGAGGCAACCATGTATTCGGCGCCGCTATTCGTTTCACGACGACCGATAACGATCGGCCTGATGCCGTTCGGGTCGCGGAAGGCGACAATGCCATACCCGATGATCATTGCCACCACGGCGTAACCGCCGGAACAACGTTCGTGAACCGCTGCAACGGCGTCAAAAATCTGATCGGCCGTCGGCCTGCCATTGGTCCTGATCTGTAATTCGTGCGCAAACACATTCAGCAACACTTCCGAATCAGAACCCGTATTCAGGTGCCGGCGATCCTGCCGTGTCAGGAGATCGGCAAGGCTTCCATAGTTAGTCAGGTTGCCGTTGTGCGCGAGACAAATGCCGTACGGAGAATTGACGTAAAACGGTTGCGCCTCAGACGACTGGGCGCCCCCGGCAGTCGGGTAACGAATGTGTCCGATGCCGACATTGCCGGTCAGGCGCAGCATGTGGCGCGTATGGAATACGTCGCGAACCAGGCCGTTACTCTTGCGGACACAAAGGCCGTTTTCACCCCAGGTCACGATGCCCGCCGCGTCCTGCCCGCGGTGCTGCAGGACCGTCAGCGCGTCATAGATCGCCTGGTTAACAGGTTTTTTTCCAACTATTCCGACAATGCCGCACATTTTCTTATTCTTGAGTGATCGTCTAAGTCTTCGTTATCACAGGACCTGGTCGAAGTCCGGGGCGTCAAGTATTAGTTCATCCATCATTTCTTCCGGCTGCAACATCTCCATTCCTTTCGGCGCCATTACATCGATCCAGTCCGCCACGGTTTCCGCGTACGGAATGAGTTTGGAATCAAGCCACCAGTCTTCTGCATCGAACGCCGCATAACGGCCGAGAAGCGCAAACAGGCCGAACAATACCACTGCACGGATCAGCCCGAAAAAGCCGCCGAGATACCGATCAGTTCCGGTCAGCCCGGCCATCCTGACGATTTTCGAAATGCCCCAGCCGGCCAGCCCGCCAATCGCGAGGATGATAATAAAAACCAGGAAACGGCCGGCCCACAACTCGAGTTCGGTTGAGCCCATCGAACCGCCCAGCCAGCCGCCCGCATATGGACCAAGATGTAGTGCCGCCCATATCGCGACCAGCAGCGCTGAGATGGCGATCGCTTCCCTGACAATTCCACGAATGACACCGATGACGATGGACGCGAGCACCGCAACAATAATCACCACGTCGACGATAGTCATCAGAGATATTTGGGGTCGCGTAACGTCAGGTAAAGTGCACAAACGAGCTTCGTCGAGGATTCTAACAGAACGGTTGCTTTTCGCATCTCGGCAAAATTCAGCCCGGTTTGTTTGTGAGTGCCGTTACTCATGAATGATCCGGGCAGAGCTCAGGGGTGCGGTACGACCTGCCCGGAGTGTCCGGACTTGCTGAGCTTCGCCGCCACGGATTCTGCGCCGTCACGGTCCTTTTGCGGTCCGATTCGAACCCGGTGCAATGCACCCGAACCCGTATCCAGCTGGCTCAGGAAGGCAGCGAATCCTTGCTTGCGCAAATCTGCAGCCAGTCGTTCCGCGTTTTCCTGGTTCTGGAAGCTCCCGAGCTGAACCGCCCACATGCCGGTCGATGATTCTATCGCGACCGGGCGTTCTATTGCCGCACTGACCGGTGGCGTTACGGCTTCTTTTGCAGCCGCCACAGGCTTTCCTGCTGCGGCTTCGGGTTTTGACTTCGCCGGTGCCGACACAGGCGCACTGGTGGGCACGGGCTCTGCACGGTCGCGATTCAGCACCACCGTTTGCGTCATTCTTTGCTGGTCATTCTGGCCCGGCAAAGTGACGACCTCGCTGACGATTTCGACATCGTTTGCCGTCCCGTCCAGGAACACGGGCACGATCAACACGGCCACGACAACGAGTACGATCGCTCCAATAACGCGCTCTTTCAGTGCTCTGTCCATTAATTCTTGCAAAAACTGACGCCCTCAGCGGCGCTGAGTATAGCGTATTGGATGCTGCCCCTGCCCCATTTCTGCACCCGATCACCTAGTGGTTTTGCTGCAGCCAGTGCAGTGCCGGGCCAACGGCGTAAAACGATCCGGTGACCAGTGTTAGTTCATCAGAGGCGGCCCGGTGCTCCGTAAAATCCAGCGCCTCGGGCATGCTGGTTGCGATGCGGCAGGGCTTCAGGCTGCAGTTTGCAATTTTTTGTGCCAACACCACTGCAGGCTCGGCTCGCGCTCCCTCCACCGGCACCGCAATCCAGGAATCGACCAGCTCTGACAACGGCTCGACGATGCCCTGAACATCCTTGCCGGCGAGCATGCCGACGACAACCGATATTGGTCCTGCATGCGACAGTTCCTGCAGTGATGCGCCGAGTACGGCTGCCGCCGCCGGGTTATGCGCCACATCGAGCACCCAGGTGCGGCGCGCGTTAATGACCTGGAATCGGCCAGGCAGGGTTAGCCTGCCGAACGCGTCGTTGATCGCTGCCGTTGTCAGGATCTGCTCGCAACCCATCGCTTCGATGACCGCAAGCACCGCGGCCGCATTCTGTACCTGTATGCGCCCCGCCAATGCCGGTGGCGCAAGTCCTGCAACTTCAGTCCGTTGTCCGTGCCAGGTCCACAATGCGTTGTTGCTCTCAAATCCGAAATCCGCTCCCGGAAGACGCAGGTCTGCACCGATACTTGCCGCATGTTCGGTGATCGCCGCGGGCCAATTGGCGGCACCGAAAATGACCGGCTTTGATGCGCGCATGATCCCGGCTTTTTCTGTCGCGATCGACTCGATGTCGTCGCCGAGCCAGTCGGTATGGTCGAGCGCGATGTTCGTGATGAGGCAGGCATCGGGTTCGACAGCATTGACTGCGTCCAGGCGGCCACCCATGCCGACCTCGAGAATCAGGGTGTCAGCATTGGATTCCGCGAACGCGACCAGCGCCGCCACCGTTCCGAACTCGAAATATGTCAGGGGCACATCCTGGCGGGCGGACTGCACGCGCTCGAAGGCCGTAATGATCTCGGCATCAGTGGCCGCAAGGCCATCGATACGAATGCGTTCGTTGTATCGCAGCAGGTGCGGCGAGGTGTAGCAAGCGGTCCGGTAACCGGCATCCGCGAGCAGCGCTTCCAGCATCGCGACACTCGACCCTTTACCATTGGTTCCTGCAACAATGATGACGCGTTCGGCGCGCGGCAAATCCAGACGCCCAAGCACTGTGACGACGCGATCGAGCCCGAGATCGATTTCCCGCGGCGACAGCGTTTCGAGCCACGGCAGCCAGTCGTCAAGACAAGTGAATGAACCGGTCTGGTCCATGAATTGATTTTCAACCAGTCTGGGTCGCTGGATTTGGACGATTTTCGAATTTTGCGAGCAAGTCGGCCACTTCTTCACGCAGCTTGCGCCGGTCAACGATCATGTCGATCGCCCCGTGATCCAGCAAGAACTCGCTGCGTTGAAACCCTTCCGGCAGTTTCTGGCGAACCGTTTGTTCGATAACCCGCGGTCCGGCAAATCCGATCAGCGCCCTGGGTTCGGCAATATTCACATCACCCAGCATGGCCAGGCTGGCCGATACACCGCCGGTTGTCGGATCCGTCAGCACCGATATGTAGGGAATTTTCAGCTCGCCCAAAACCGCCAGCGCCGCCGAAGTCTTCGCCATCTGCAACAGTGAAAACAAGGCTTCCTGCATTCTTGCACCACCGCTCGCCGAAAACAGGATCAGCGGTACCCTGTTTTCGGCGCAATATTTGGCGGCGCGGCAAAAACGCTCACCGACAACCGAACCCATCGAGCCGCCCATGAATCCAAACTCGAACGCACAAGCAACAATCGGTCGGCCGTATAATCGTCCTTTGACGGCGACCATGGCGTCCTTCTCGCCGGTTTTTTTCTGCGCCTGTGAAATCCGGTCGCGGTACTTCTTGCTATCACGAAAACGCAACGGATCCTGTGGCTCGAGGTTCGCAGCGATTTCCTCCTGCGGGTCGTCAGGGTCGAGGAAAAAGTTAAGGCGGGTTCTTGCGCCGATGCGGATGTGGTAGTCGCATTTGGGACACACATTCAGGTTGCGTTCCAGCTCTGTCCGATACAGCTGCGCGTCGCACTGCGAACACTTGATCCATACACCTTCCGGCACAGAGCGCGTCCGTTGCTCGGTGCTGATGCGCGATGGCATCAATTTCTCAAACCAGCTCATAGGCTCGCATCATAAACGAAATTGGGGTCAGAGCTCATCGTCTATTCTCATATGAAATTCGGGCCAGAGCCTGGCTCTGACCCGGGCTCTGACCCCGGTTCTGATCCTTTTGGAATTTTGAACTTCTCCGGATATGCGACAGCGATCAAAGTCAGTCCGTGCGCCGGTGCAGCGATTCCACCCTGGGTACGGTCGCAGCCCTCGAGCACAGTCTTTGCCCAGGCTGGCTCCTTGTCGCCCCTGCCAATAGCAACCAGCAAGCCGCTGATGTTTCTCACCATGTGTTGCAGAAACGCGTTGGCGGTGACCGTGACCGCCAGCCAGTCATCGATTCGGCGCACCTGCAAACTGCTGATATTCCGATTTGGCGTCGATGCCTGGCAGCCGGCTGCCCGGAAAGCCGAAAAGTCGTGTTGACCACGCAAATAATCTGCTGCCTGTTGCATCGCCTGCTCGTCAAGCGGCTCGTAAACCCACCAGGCACGATGACGATGCAACGCCGAGCGCACCCGCCGGTTCAGTATCAAATAGCGATAGGTTCTGGACGTTGCAGAAAAACGCGCGTGAAACTCATCGTCGACCAAAGCCGCCCAGGTCGCGTTGATATCGTCAGGCAGATTGGTGTTGACGCCCAGCAGCCAACCACTCCGGGTGCGTTGTGCACCGCTGTCGAAATGCACCACCTGGGCAGTTGCGTGGACACCGGTGTCGGTGCGCCCGGCACAGATTGTCTCTACGGGTTCATCCGCGACCCTGCTGATCGCTGTCTCGACCAGCGCTTGCACGCCAATACCGGTCTTTTGACGTTGCCAGCCGTTATAGGCAGTGCCGTCATATTCAATACCGAGCGCTATCCGCATATTCTAAATAGGCCGTTATTGCTCGGCATTGTTCGCAAGGTCAAAAAAACCAATGTCATTGCGAGGAGCGCAGTGACAGGCACTAATCAGGACGGAATAGAATCCAGAATTTGTTGCGCCTGCTGACGCTGGCTATCATCGCCCTCATCCAGCACTTCCTCAAGAATGCTGCGGGCGCCGCCTGGATCACCCATGTCGACATAGGCGCGTGCAAGATCCAGCTTGGTACCGACCTCGGTCATCGTGCGGGCATTGTCCGCGTTGTCCTGCCCGACGACCGGCATCTCGGCCGTCTCGTCTGCGCCCAACTGGTCGACGGCATCACCAACTTGACTGATATCGAGTGCGGCCGTCAGATCATCAAGGTCGAGATCCACGTCGGTACTGCCAGCGAGACTCGGCATTTCGCCAGTGTCGTCCAGCGGCGCGTTGCCGGTGAATGCGCCTTTCGCCAACGCAACTGTTCCTCCAACATCATCGAAATCGATGTCAGGCGTGAGCACAGTTGACTCATCATCGGTCAGGGGCCCGAGAATGGTGTCCTCGTCGTCGTCCTGTTTGGCCAGCATTGTCTGATCATCGTCGGACAATGATGCACCGACGTTGCTTGCAGTATCGACAGCTGCGTCCTCACTCAGAACCTGGGTTTGCCCGGTCGAGTCCAGCAGACGAGCATCGATGTCGACATCCGTAGCTTCTTCGGGAAGCGCGCGGTTTTTGTCGGTGAGATCATCGACATCCGGCAATTCGCTGGTCGCGTCACGCTCCTCATTGATGGTCGGACTTTCCGCCGTATCATCAAAATCCGAGATTTGATCTTCCAGGTTATCTTCAGGACCGGCAATGCGGCTTGCTTCAAGACCCGCGAGATCCAGGCCGAGGTCGTCGAGATCTATCTCTGTGGTCGCATCACCCGGCCTGGCATCGTCCGCTAAGTCGAGATCGTCGAGATTTGTAATTTCCGTGGCGTCATCGGACCCGAGTTCCGATATCGACGGCATTGCCCCGGTGGCGTCGAGCGATGCAAGCTTTTGCTCGATCGTTGGCGTATCGGACTCTCCGACCGGCAGCACCGAGGTTTCGTCTGACGCGGACTCGGCAACGGTCGGTGAGCCCACCGAGAGCCCCGGCATTTCACTGGTCGTCGAGGTCTCGATATCGGCATCTTCTTCGCTCATATCGAAGTCGATCTCTGCGGTGGCATCCGGAACCGCAACCTGGCCGCTCTCGACGCCAAG
>PVMK01121632.1_pt1 | contig 12057 bp, 9 predicted proteins | sample 1853481 | NCBI WGS metagenome assembly PVMK01 (sample SAMN08533507, study PRJNA380276) | Marine sediment metagenome, whole genome shotgun sequencing project. | reverse complement strand
GTAACAACTCCGGGTCGATCCCGACGGTTTCCAGCATCTTCTTTGACCATTTACGTTCCTTGATATCAAACAAGAGCGTCCCCGATGCATCACCATGATCGGTCCCAAATTTCCCGGTTATCCGCCAACGCAAATAATCTTTTGGCAGCAAGACTTGGCGTACCTGGTTCCAAAGGTCCGGCTTCTCCTGTTTTAGCCAGCGAACCGTTGCCGCCTGGAATCCCGTAGCAGCGGGGCTTCCCGTAAGACGAATCAAATCCCCCTTGCCAACTGATTCTGTGATTTCCCGGACCTGGACTTCGCTTCTCTGATCGGGCCAGATGATGGCTCGACCCAGAACGTCGCCAGTCTCACCAAGAAGAACAGTCCCGTGCATCTGCCCAGATAGGCCGATGCATGCGATTGTCGCTTCGCTGTCTTCCAAGAAGGACAAGGCTTGCCGCACTGCCGTCGCGGTCGACCTCCACCACGTCTCGGGCTCTTGCTCGGCGTGGCCGTATTGAGGGTGAATTATTGGGTACGATGACTCCCCTTGTCCGAGTATTTCTCCAACGGTCGATGTAACAAGCACCTTTACCGATGATGTACCCAGATCGATGCCCAGGAGATTCTTGGTCATCACTGCCTATTTACACACTTGCGGCAACTAAGAAGAGGGATGTGTTTGTGATTCACATCCCTCTTTCTCCGCAATACTAACAGAACAATACGGTATGGCCGTCATTACGGTTTGAGAATATCAACGGTTAGTGTTGGGAATGGGTCTCCATCTTCATCATGGTTCTCGGGAGGATTGTAAAAATAAGTACCTCCGCCATCCGCCAGGCCATCAATGGTAAAACTCACGCTCGATACATTTGCCTTAATATTGGCCTTGGTTATTGTACAGGTGCCGCTGGAGTTGGTCGTGCAAGATCCACCGCCGGTTATTCCCCCGCTCCAGCTTCCGCTTACAATGACGTTCTGGATGAGTGCATGATTGTCAGGATCGCCGCTATGTACAATTACGGTGATGTTGGCGTTCCACTTACCGCCCTTTGGAGCAGGGGTAGCAAATCCAGTGAGACCGGCCAGGTGCATCGGTGTCTCGCCCGGTGGTGGTGGTGGTGGTGGCGGCGGCTCCTGAGGATCTTTGAACACGGTAATTATGGTGCCGTTACTGTCGCCATCCGGATCCGCGTTGCTGCCTGCGTCATAGATGTACCCGCCCTTGGTCAACGATACAATTGTAAAGTCAACGCTGGCTACGTTACCTTTCAAGTTACTCTTGGTAACCTGACACTGTCCAGGGCCGCCTATTCCAGTGGTACACAGAGTCGTTCCACCCGCACCATTGCTCCAATCACCATCAACAACGACCCCACTCTCAAGATTTCCTTCTTCATCATAAACAGTTATTATCACGTTAGCACTCCACCGGCCGCGCGATGAATTGGATTTAAATCCATCCAGGTCAGCCACGTGGATTTTTTGCTCACTGGCAATCACTTGCTGGCTGTCGGTATCGGTCAAACCAACAGAATCAGCGACCGTTAGCTGAACCGTGTATACCCCGGCGAAAGCATAGCTGTGGCTGGCTGTGACCCCATTTCCTACGTGTCCATCGCCAAATACCCAGTCGTAGGTAAGCGAATCTCCTTCTGGATCTGATGAATCACCGGCATCGAAGGAACAGTTCAGACCCGCACAGTCATAAGTGAACGAAGCGACTGGAGGTTGGTTGTTTGCTACCGTTACGTTGATTAACGCTGAATCCTGGCTATTGGACGAGTTATCTGTGGCTCTAGCTTGGAGCGTGTGAATACCGTCAATAACGACACTTGTATCCCAGTCGTAGTAGTAGTTAGTGCCGTCCAAACTGGTCGTGATATCAATACTTGAGCCACCATCGACGGTTAGTTCGACCAGAGTAATTGTGCCGTCGTCAGAGGCTTCCACCAACACACGGTAAGTGCCACCAACAGTCTGGCTATCAAGCGGGTCAATAATAGTCACTATCGGGGACGGGTCGTCCGGACAGCTCCCAAAAAATGCGTCGAGAACATCACGCCTGTCGAGAACATCACCAATGGCCTCAAGACCAAAACCCAGGTATGTGGTGAGGTATGTGAGCGTGGATTTGCTTATACCGGCATTTCCCAGGTCACCGTTGAATGCTACCTCGGCTGTTATGTCGGGCTCGATAAGATCGCTCCAGTTAGTGTACGGATAATCTAAGGTATAAGGTCCTAAGCCACTATAAACTGCTCCCGATCCGGTGACCACAGTCTGCCCTACATCGCTGGCTGCATTTGCGACTCCTAGATAGTCCTGCATAAAATCCGTGAGGCCCCGATCGTAGCGGTAATCCTGGGCGGTCAAGAAGAGACAGCCACCATCGTCAAGCCAGGAGGCCAACGACGCTTCGGCACTTGAACTTGGACCAGCAAACCCGCCCCATTCGTCTCCCGAGAACCAAATGACAATATCGTAATTCGCCAGGGTCGTCCCATCCGGTTCCACTTGGCCATTGTTTGTGTCCCAGATGTCGTAGACGTAGCCGAGAGCAAACAGCGCATCCTCGAAATATGTCCGCACATCTGGGTTATCGTCATCGTCGTCCACGAGTAATACGGGTTTCTGATTCATCGTGGTGAAAGTGAAGACGGCCGAGTAATCACTGGTTCCGCAAATGTTGGCGACCTTGACCCGCCAATAGTAGGTTGTCAATGAAGCCAGGGACGACTCTGGCCGAATCGAGGTTTCCTGAGTCTCGGCCGAGAAGAAAATCGAGCTAAATGTATCGTCGGTCGCTAATTCTACGGTATAGGTAATTGACTGGGCTGCTGGCGACCATTCCAATAGCGGCGCCAGTGAGACGCCTACGGCGGCGTCAGCAGGCTGTACAAGGGGTACAACACTGGGTACCTGGGAAAAGACTGTCAGGCTAACTGTATCGGTGACGATATCAACCCCAGCTGTGCCCAGTACGTCTAGATTGTAGTTGCCTGCGACTGCACCTGTCGTATCGACAGTCATGACGCTTGCGCCGCCTGGTGTGACCGGGTTGACGTTGAATGAAGCGCCTGCTCCCGGCGGCACGCCGAGGACACTCAAGGTCACGGGGTCTGTAAAATTCGGCCAGACTTGAAGAACATTGATGTTGTAGTCGGCATCCGCCGGTGTACAAACGGCTTGTTCAACCGGATTGGTATTCACTTCAAATGGTTTACCAACTCTGAGTGCCTCTTGAACGGCTTCATAAGCGTCGATGGTCCCGTAGCCCCAGTCATTGTTTGGACCATTGCTATAATCGCCGCCACAATTAGATCCGGCCTGTCCATTCAAGGGCACGGCCGTGTCGACGATTGCCTGAACTGTATTTCCAATATCGCCTATGAGAGTTGGGCTGGCTTCCCACATCAAGGCGATCAAAGCAGTCGTATGAGGACCGGACATACTGGTTCCACCCCAACTGGCATAGGTCCCACCTGGCAGGCTGGAACGAATTCCTTCGCCGGGGGCCATAATGTCAGGGAAATAATCTCCCGGATATAGCGACGAAGGTCCCCGGCTGCTTCCAAAAGTAAGAGTACCCGGAAGCGATCCACCGCTATGGCTGACAGATCCCGTCGTAAGCACCGGGGTATAATCGCCTGGCGATCTTAAAGACCCACAGGACGGGCCTTCGTTACCGGCCGAGACCTCGACTAAGATGCCGGCCGACTGGAGAGCGGCTACTTCATCGGCGAATTGGGCTTGACCGCCGAGCAGATAGCCCCATGAGTTGTTTACCGCGTCCGGCGCCATCAATGGATCTGGGTTTTGACCATTGAGATCCCAGGGAGCCAAATCGAATTCAAAACACTCGGTAAAGGTAGCATCGTTGCCGCTTCCACCATTGGTCATATTCTTGCAGTGAATTGTCTTCGCCCCGGGAGCGACGCCGATTTGATTGCTGCCGCCATCGTCGCCGACCATTGTGCCAGTTGTGTGGGTTCCGTGCCCGTGACCATCATCGGGTATGGTTGGATAGAATCCAGTAGCGTCCCACCAGTTATAGTTATGATCGACGCTCGAGCCGTTCCATCCGCGGTACTGATTCTTAATCGCCGGATGATCCCAATCTAGACCGGTATCATTGCCTGCAAGCACAATACCGGAGCCGTCGTAGCCAAGAGACCACACCTCGTTCGCGCGAATGAAAGTGATATTCGACTCTATGGCCTCGAGCGGAGAGGATTGGATGGGATCCTTGAATGGCTCCTGAAGACGGTATTCGTGATTAGCACTGATCCGGGAAACATCTGGCCTGGCGGCTATGTCCAAAAGCAGCGATAGGCTTCCATCATTAACCAGTATCTTGTTGGCGATATAGAAAGATTGATAATCCACGCCCCTATTGTCAAGAAGATCCCGAGTCTCCTTTTGCGTGCGTTCGGCGGTCGAGGTCAACATTTCGAAGACATAGAGCCCCTTCTGATCTTTGGTGCGCAGAAGCTCTGCACCACTCAAGTCGGCCTTTTCCGCCATCCATATAAAGAAATCAGCCTTGTTTTCGCTAGACAGCGTTTCGATAACGGTTGGCTCCACTTTCTCCAATGCGCCAGCCGAGGACTGGGAGACAAGAACATCCACCCTGGCGCCTGCAGTTGAGGAGATTCCGACAAATAGGATGAATAAGGCAAAAATGACAATCAATCGCCTAACCCGACGCGGGATTATCGCGCTCATGGATTCATCCCTGGCTTCTGGAAACGTCAAATGTCCCATCTATATCGACCGCGCAACGCATCATTGGCGTCTCCGGTCAGATCGCTGTAGGTGTCAGAATACAAAATAACAGACCTACATGTCAAGTAAACAAGTGTGAAAACTAGAAAACTCCTGCCTGAATGATCGTATCAATCATGGATTCTATGTCTGCTTCGACATCCACCGTAATAGCCTCGACCGGCTCTTCTAATATTTCAAATTGGCTCTTCAACATTTCCGCCTTCATGTAGTGGTTTTGTCGATCAGCCAGTCGTTGGGAGAGTATTTGGTAATCGCCCTTCAAATAGACAAACCGGACACTCAAATTCCCCTGCCGGAGATGGTCGCGATAGGCGCGCTTTAGCGCCGAACTGCTGAGAACCATGGACTGTTCAGCATGAATGTTGGCCGAGATAAGGTCATTGAGCATTGCTAACCAGGGGATACGATCCTCATCGTCCAGAGGTATGCCTTTGGACATCTTCTCGATATTGCCTCGCGAATGATAATCGTCGCCGTCGAAAAAGGGCCATCCTAATCGCTTCGAAAGCGCCAATCCTACGGTGCTCTTTCCCGAGCCAGAGACGCCCATTATCACAATAACCATCGCCGGTTGACCAGATTTGCCCGTTATCTTCTTCCCCTCCGACCGTAGCACTCCTACCACGAATGGACTCGAAAGCTTCCACTAATTTCCACCAAGAGTCGAACATACCGTAACTCGCTATAAATACAATATCATGTCATTATGGAGTACAGCTTAGAACCGATCATCAATTCCAATCATTTGCCGCCGTTCTATGAATTTGCCCCAGCCTGACAGGTAAATATAACCCGGTAAACCCGTTACCTTAACAGAGAGACGGCAATGATATTTCGTACAACTAGAGGGAATTCACGACTGTATCACAGAGGGTTGGCAGAATGTAATAAGTCGGTTTCGGTTAGCGGATTATCACTTGTCGCAGTTGCACCTGAAACGATGCACGCTCAAGTTATCCACTGGTATCGCCTTAGCGAACCCAGCATTATGACATGGAACTGGGAATGACAACTGCGGCTAACCGGGTAGCACTGGGGGCAGCACAGGAGCCGGTCACGGTCGGATTGGACGCCAATTGGATCAATCTAAACGTTCTAGATTGCCCGCCATGAAACCAGCGTTGCATTTACCGGCAACTGAGATTGACCTTGTCCCAGCACGGGGGCATAATGCATGCAGTTAAGCAGGTGGATGACGACGCGGACGCGAGCCAATGTTAGAGCAGCGCACAGACGGACTGGGTAACAAGGAGCCTGTCGAAGTAATACATTTAGCGTCTCGCCAGAAAGAACAGGCTTCTTTAGTTTTGGCCAAGGCGTTCGTCAACGATCCTCTATACCGGCTCATTTTTCCGGATGACATTGAACGAACCCTATTGCTTCGAAAACTTTTTGGAGCGGTAATTGGGTATTCGCTGAAGTACGGTCGCGTTCATTCAACATCTTCCGTTACAGGCGTAGCATGTTGGCTCCCACCAAGAAATACTGATGTGACTTTCTGGCGCATGATGCGCACTGGATTGGCGTTCCAGCGGACCACGCTTCGGATACCTTCCGAGGATAGGCGAGAGCTAGTACAGGCATTGGCCTTCATCCATGATATCCACCAACGTCAGATTGGAGAATCTCACTGGTACCTGTGGGCATTGGGCGTTGAACCAGGGCGTCAGCGTCAGGGGGTTGGAGGGGCGCTGATCAAACCAATCTTGGCCGAAGCGGACCGCGATGGTAGGCCGTGTTATCTAGAGACGAAATCAGTGGAAAGTGTAGCATTCTACCAGAAGTGGGGATTTGAACAGAAGAGCCTGAAAGAAATACCTGGATTGAATATTAGTGTCTGGTCGATGATTAGAGAATCGCGCCGGCAGTGAATGCCGAAAGAAACCATCCGCCCCGGCCGTTAGAGAACTCAATTAATGCCGAGTGGTTTCTAATTAATCAAGCGAATTGGTCGGTTAATTTGGGGCGGCTGCAGAGTGCGCTTCTTCTGTCTCTAACCCGATTGCATCTAATGCTTGCCAATGATGTACCGCCTAATGCTAGCCTTAATCGTTTCTTTGACCAACTCCGCTTTAGAGTAGTCCTTTGCTAGCATATCTTCCGCAATCGCTTCATCAAACTTGTAGTTGTTTTCAGCCAGGATGTAAGAAAAATCCTTCTTCATTGGGGCGTGTAGATCGAAGCCAAGCCTACGATAATTTGAAGCGAATGACATCTTATGCATCCTCGCTGCTTCATGAAGACCGCTCGAATACGACATCGGGTTCTTCGATCGCCATAATATGTAATCTGGTAACTCATCGATGAACGCTTGCCGTACCACCCACTTCTCTGTCTCGTTTTTTACTTTCCATTCCATAGGCATCTGCAGAGCAAGCTCCACAATTTTCTGATCAAGGAAGGGCACCCTTGCCTCGACCTCAAATGCCATACTGCATCTATCAACTCTCTGCAGCTCCGTTCTGTGCAATGACATTAAATTGTGAATGAATAGCTTTGACACATCTTCGGGTACTACGTGCCGATACATATGATATCCAGCGAATAGCTCATCGCTTCCATCTCCACTCAGCACAATTTTAATGCCTTCTTCGTGAATCCTTTTGAAAAGTGGTATGGATATTGCCGCGTTAATGATATCCAGATATTCATTCAACTCAGTAACTTCGATGGCTTGCCTGATGGTCTCTGAATTAATGTCGCCGTAATTCATTAAGACCACTATTTGCCGGATGTTCCTCTCCTTGCAGAATCTGCGTGATATCTCGAGATCTTCGCTGTCCTTGGTACCAATGGTGAAGGCGGTCACATCCTTATGCCATTTACATGTCTCACTCAGCACGACTGAGCTATCGATTCCCCCGCTGAAGATAACGCCCACGGGCAGATCCGTGTCGACCCTTTTTGCGACTGCCTCCTTAAGCCCAACCCTCAATTTGCTGGCATATTCCGTATTTGATGTTAAGGCCCCATCATCATTTGACCTATAGATGGGTCGATAGAACTCAGTCAGGCGGCCCTGGATATCCAGGATATGACCTGGCGCAACTTCACTGATTTGTCTCCCTAGAAATGTAAGCGCCTTTATTACGGAGGCGATATACAACGTGTGATCATGAAAAACGAAGTAGAGTGGCACAATTCCCAAATGATCCCTCGCTGCAAATAGTGTTCCCTTCTCAATGTCGTAGATCACAAAGGCATATTGACCATCGAAGTGCTCGACACACCGGTCGCCGTATTCTTCGAAAGCGTGCAGGATTACCTCGGTATCGCTATTAGTAATGAACACATGTCTGGTCCCAAGATCCCTCTTAATCTGCTTATAGTTGAATATCTCGCCGTTGAATATGATGAGTTTATCTCGGTTTTCGTTGAAGATTGGCTGTATGGCGCGCTCCCTATCCACTATCTTCAATCTTCGTGTTGCAACGCAGAAACCTTCAGAGAAAAACGTTTCATCGACTTCCCCTCGCGAACGGACGGCTTCTAGCATAATCAACAGTTGTTCTTTTTGGACCCCTCCACTGCCGAAAATACCCGTGATTCCACACATGCCAGCGTGTTTACTTTTCCCACTTGTGGGACAGGGCTTCATAGTGCGATATTGATTCTGGATTTAGGCATACGTGCCAATGAGAATCCTCTTCAATCAAATTTATCACGCCTCTGGTAAAAAGATCGCCCAACGTTTGCTTCATTACCATGTGAACATGATAGTCATGCTTCTCATACCAGCGCTTCTCGATATCTACTGCGTATCCAGCTAGGTGGGCACTTCGTCGTGGCGCGATGTAGCCGATTTTCGCCAGGGTTCTTTGATACGTAACTGTTCTTATTACGCTGTTGACCAACACCTTGAAGGACCGCCTGGAATCGGTCTCCAAAGCCACATCCTCGGAGATTTGATTAATGAGCCCCGCCATGGCCTTCTTACACCGCGTTACCGTCAAACCTTGTGTGTATCGACCGGGATGATTAGTGAAACTTCGATAGCGAAGGCGGACTGTGTTGGGCAATCTCATAAGTATGTGCTTGTAATACCGCACATAGATAAATTTTACGTCGAAGTCTTCGCTGTATCTCTCGAAGCTTACCAATGTGTTATCGCTTTCCACCTGGCGGCTAGACAAGTAATAGGGATAACCAGTGTACCAACTGCTATCAACAGCCTGCGCCAAAAGGACTCGTACCAGCATCTGGTATCTGGCAATTGTTTTTGCAGCCAGCGGAAAAGTATTCCAAAGGAACTCTGCTTCCTCATGGAATGTGTTCTCAGCGCACGGATCACCTAGCTGGCGCATTTCAATCATAAATTCGGCCGCGTGGGTATCAACCTCAGCTACGTTCTGGGAACCATCGATCCTGGGAATAAAATGTGACAGAACATCGGAGTAGATTAGTTGGTTCGGCTGGTTGGTATTCATATTAGTGATCGCTTGTCAATCAAGCATTAAGTACGAACCTAGCTAAAGGAAGGCGAGGCTCCGGTATTCCTGGGGGAATGTTTGGATTTCCTTAGACGCCAGTTTCACTTAAGGGACTGTTTTTCGAATATGAGATTATTATATCTTTCTTTATCGCTTTTTGGGAAGATTTATCGGGGGCAAAGCTAATGGGCTTCGAGCCAAATGCCGAATGTACTTCTTCGAATCGCTGTGAATACGAGTTAGATAGTCACCTTATTCGAAGGCTAATTAGGGTAGTCCAAAAGATCGGTCTTGACAAAAGCAGATAATGTGAAATAATCAATTAGGATTAGTCAATCCTGACTACTCATCTTTGATTATAAACCCGGTAGTACCAGAGGGATGTGAAATATCTCATGGAAAGAAAGTTACTTCTGTTGGGCATGTTGCGTATGCATGATATGCACGGCTATCAGATTAACGAACTTATCGACGCCCATCTCGGTACCAGCATCCAGCTGAAAAAACCGACGGTTTACAAAATACTCGCCAATATGGAGGAAGATGGCTGGATCACATTCAGGAAGGAACAAGATGGGAACTACCCAACTAGGCGTGTCTATGCCATCACGGCCGAAGGGGAATCAGCATTCCAGGAACTTCTTAGAGAGAATATCGCTGAGTACAAGCCAATTTCGTATCTAGGCAATATTGGGATTGTCTACCTGGATGCACTTCCAGCCGAGGAAGCGGTCACATTGCTCGCTAAACGACGCGAGAAGGTCAATGACCTGGCACTCATAATCCATAGTGATGAGCACCATAGTGACCGGTTCCAGTTGATGCTTTCGCACCACAGCCATCAACTGAATTCAGAGCTTGAATGGCTGGATGAAGTTATTAACCAACTGCAGCTGGCTAAAGAATGACATATGACAACCAATAAATGCGAAAAGATAGCTACTCTTTGCTTAGGACTGATAAGTAGCCAAGGAGAAGAATTAGGATGAATGAAGAGATACAAACCGGGCCTGCTATTGAAATAAATGGCCTGATCAAACGGTATAACGAAGAGGTTTTAGCTCTGGACGGCATCGATCTAGTTATCGAGGCCAACACTATCTACTCTTTGCTCGGACCGAACGGTGCCGGTAAGACGACAACCCTGTCCATCTTGACCACCCTGCTCGAGCCAACGGCCGGCTCTGCCCGGGTTTGTGGCCTTGACGTGGTGAAACAGGCTAATGAGGTGCGCAATTGCATCGGTGTGACTTTCCAGGAGACTGTCTTGGATGTCGCTTTAACCGGGCGGCAGGCTCTGGATTTTCATGGAAAACTCTACAAGCAGAGTAAAAGTAAGCGCCAGGCCAAAATTAAGGAATTACTTGCCTTAGTTGAACTGGAAGAAGCGGCCGATCGGAAGATTCGAACTTACTCAGGAGGCATGAAGCGGCGATTGGAGTTAATTCGTGGCTTAATGACCGAACCAGAGGTTCTTTTCTTGGACGAGCCGACGCTTGGTCTCGACCCGCAGAGTCGAGCCCGCCTGGGAGACTACATCCTGGACTTAAAGGAAAAACAAGGATTGACGCTTCTTATGACGACCCACTATATGGACGAAGCTCAGTATCTTTCGGACAAGGTCGGCATTATTGATCATGGCAAGATTGTAACCGAGGGAACTCCACGAGAGCTTATCGAACAGATGGGCGCCGATGTGATTCACATAGAAGGAAAGGGCAACGGCGAACAGTTTGTAAAGGCTCTTCAGGCTCTGCCCTATACCCAGACAATCTCCGTGAGCAACGGATTGATCCAGGTTGGCGTTGATTCTGGCAACCGGAGATTAGTTGAAGTCGTCACTGTAGCCGGGTACGAGAACTTTGGTATCGAGGAAATCTCGGTCGCCAAACCAAGCCTTGGCGATGTATTCCTAAAGACCACTGGTCGGCAATTTAGAGATTAAGGGCTAGGGATTCGCGAGCGGTTGTAGGTGAACCGATATCTATGAGCTAGCCATACCTAGAAGGAGAAAAACGAATGAGCGCGGCTGTTACCCTCTGGAACAAACACATGCGCAAAACAATAACGAGCCCAGACGAGGCAGTCGGAATGTTACTGCAACCCGTCTTATGGGTGGTGCTATTTGGCATTGGAATGGGGAGTTTGTTAGGGGCGACTTCGCCGGGTGGAGATGACTTTTACGTCACCTTCATGTTGCCCGGCATCATCGCTCTTACCGCATTGGGCGGGGCAATCGGTGGAGGCACTGAATGGCTTAACGAGAGGCTTCAAGGCATCGTGAAAGAGTATCTCGCAGCTCCCATTCCCAGAATGAGCATTCTTCTGGGCAACGCCTTTAGCTCCATGACAAAAAGTCTGCTCCAGGCGATCGTGATAATGATCGTTGGTGTGCTCATCGGCGCCCAACTAAGCGACAATCCATTGGGATGGCTCGGTGGACTTCTCCTGGTAGCCGGCTATGGTCTGGGATTCTCGGGAATCGCCATAGCAGTCGCTTCCAAGACCGACAGTCCTGGCGGCTACCACATGCTCATATTTATGCTCAATCTGCCTTTATTGTTCCTGAGCAACGCCTTATATCCCTTAGAAACGATGCCCACTTGGATGGAGATTGCGGCCCGGATCAACCCCACAACATACGTGGTGACCGGCATGCGGACGATGACGTTTGCCACCAGCGCTGCTGTTGCCACTGTAAATACCAGTCCCTTGTGGCTCTGCTTCCTGGTTGTTGCTATCTTCTTGATCGTTGGAATGGTGCTGGGCTACCGTGGCTTCAAGAGTGCGATGAGGTAAGGAGTTGAGAGATCGACATGGGAGATGACGCCAGGTTGGTATCGGGCGTTGG
>PVMK01129204.1_pt1 | contig 12061 bp, 12 predicted proteins | sample 1853481 | NCBI WGS metagenome assembly PVMK01 (sample SAMN08533507, study PRJNA380276) | Marine sediment metagenome, whole genome shotgun sequencing project. | reverse complement strand
TTTAAAGAAGGATCGATTAAAACGCATTCTGAATGCCGGTCTTGACTGGATCTGCATCTCAATGGACGGTGCAACCGCCGATATGTATAATAAAATACGCATCGGATCGGATTTCGAGCGCGTATGTACCAATATTGGCAACATTGCCGAGCTGCGAACCGGTAAGATGCCTAAAACAATGATTAACTTTGTTTTAATGCATAAAAATTTTCACCAGGTTGAAGAGATCCTGCACCTGGCCGTACGTCTGGGAATAGATCAGGTAAATTATAAACAGTGTGATGTCATTCGCGGGAATGCCGGAAGGGGTTTAGGCCTTTTCGGACAGAAAGAAACCAGGGAAATTCGGCAGTTGAAAAAAACGTTAGAGAAAGCCAAACGTCTTGCCAGGAAATTAAAGATTCAGACCACTGCGCTTTCATTTACGCCCCAGGAGCGACCGGTGTGTGACCAGGATCCGCGAGATTCCATGTTTATCCGCTATGACGGCACGGCCGCCCCCTGTATCAATCTTGCCGTTGGAGGGCCCACCACATTTATTGGAGAAGATGTAACCATGGCCTCGGTTCATTACGGCCGTCTGCCCGAAATGGATCTTATGGAATTATGGCAAAGTGACACCTGCAAGTTCTATCGACAGCAATTTAAGCGCCGGGTAAATAAACACGATGGGACCATCGTGGACCGGCTGGTAAGGTCTGCCGGTTCAAATCGTGAAAGAACACTACAGGCCGCCCGGCAAGCCATGCCGGAAGCGCCGGAAGGGTGTAATGTTTGTCATTATTTGTACGACATATAATACGGGCCTTTCGATTTCGGATTTGTGATTTCGGATTGTTTCGATTTGGGATTTGTGCCCGCCCTGGCGCGACGGCTTCAATTAAATGGCACCATAGCGGAACGCCTGAGGGGCTGCAGCTATTATAGACGATCCTTATAAAACAGGTCTGGGCCAGGGATTGCGGATTGTTTCGATTTGGGATTGGGGATTTCGGATTTGGGATATATATAAGGAATGTTGTCTGATTTAATGCCTTGAGCCAATTTTATCCAGCATCGAGCATCCAGTATCGAGTATCGAGCATCCAGCATCGAGCATCCAGCATCGAGCATCCAGCATCGAGTATCCACTATCCAGCATCCGGCATCGAGTATCCAGTAACCAGAGAAAATCTGAAAATCAGTTTTAGTTAAATCCGAAATCCGAAATCGACAATCCGCAATCGAAAGGCGCGCAGCGCCTAAACCATCCCTTTAAAAGCCATAAACGTCAAAGAAAGAATTCCAGCGGTGACCAGGGCGATGGAGGTGTCCTGCAAAGGGCGGGGAACCCGGGCCAGAAGGGTTTTTTCCCGGACGCCGGCAAACAGAATCAAGGCCAGGCCGAAACCCACGGCATAACCAAAGGATGCCACCAGGGCCTGCATAAACGTATACTCTTCGTTGACATTGATCAGGCATACGCCCATCACGGCGCAGTTGGTGGTGATTAAGGGTAGAAAAATCCCCAAACCGGCATACAACGCCGGAATACTCTTTTTTAAAAACATCTCTACAAATTGAACCAGAGACGCAATGACCAGGATAAAGGCCACGGTTCGCAGGTACTCGAGGTCGAATTTTACCAGGATAAATGTGTTGACCATCCAGGTGATAACACCGGCCAGTACCAGGACAAAGACCACGGCCATGGCCATGCCGATGGCGGTTTCCATTTTCTTGGAGGTTCCCAGAAAGGGACAGTTGCCCAGAAACTGGGCCAGCAAAATATTATTTATCAGGATACAGCTGATGGCAAGGACAAATAAATCACCCATGGTCTTCTCCTATTTTTTTCCGACCAGATTCATGAGACACAGCATGAGACCCAGGGCCATGAAGGCACCGGGGGCTTCAACCATAAATGAAAACGGCTGAAAAGAAGGACCGAATATCTGGATTGGTGTGACCCAGAAGGTAAGCATACCGGTTCCGAGCAATTCCCGGACGGCGGCCAGGGCCATCAAGGATAACGTAAATCCAATTCCGATTCCGAGGCCGTCCAGCAGAGATCGATACACACCGTTTTTGAAGGCGAAGGCTTCGGCGCGACCCAGCACGATACAGTTAACAACGATCAAGGGAATAAATATGCCGAGTTTGAGAAAGAGCGGGTAGGCGAACGCCTGCATCACAAGCTCGACGACGGTAACAAAGGTGGCAATGATGACCACAAAACAGGCAATCCGAACCTTGGCCGGGATAAGATTGCGCAACACCGATACCAGTACGTTTGAGCCCACCAGGACAAAGGTGGTCGCAACTCCCATCCCGATGCCATTTTCAACTGACTTGGTGACCGCCAATACGGGGCAGAGTCCAAGCACCAGCCGAAAAGGCGGTACTTCATCCCACAACCCCTTCACAAATTCCTGTGTCAGAGATTTCGCCATTTAGTTCACCCTATTTTTTGAATTCCTTTAATTTGTCGGCAATCTGGGTTTTTAGATTCTGGTATATTTTGTCAGCGTCGGTGGCCGCACCGGATACAGCGCGCGATGTGATCGTCGCCCCGCTGATGGCGCTGATGGAACCCCCGTCCTGGGTAACCGCGACAGGCTGCTCCAGGGCCAGGCCCTTAAACTGGGCCGCGAAGCTGGGATCGCTCTTGGCTTTGGCGCCCATGCCGGGTGTCTCGCCATGGGTGGTCACACTGACGCCCATCAGCTGATTATCTTTAACATCGATGCCGACCATTAAGCCGACATCCCCGCCGTAACCCTTGCCGGAAGTTTCGAAGGCCACGCCCCGGGGCTCACCGTCGAAAACACCGACAAAAAACGTTATTTCAACATCGCCGTCCTTGAGGGTAAAGCGGTCAGCGACGGGGTTGTTGCCGGCGCCTTCGAAAATGGCACGAATGGCCGGTCCTTTGACAAACTCAAGTACCTGATTTTCAATCCGGTCCTGGGTATTGTTACGGATATAGGCCAGCACACCTCCCGAAAAGAAGCTTAGAATGGTAAGCACAACCACCATTTTTATCATTTCACGCATTTTAGACAACCTTTCCCAAAGCTTGCGGTCTGATTTTGTCCAGCAGCGGACTGATAAGATTGATCAGTAAAATGGCCAAAATTACGCCGTCGATATAAGCGCCGATATTGCGAATCAAAACGGTCATAATCCCGCCGACAGCCCCATAGATAAGCATCGGAATCCCATTCACCGGAGATGAAGAATCTTCGGTGGCCAGGAAAAAGGCGCCGATCAGGGTATAACCCGATAGAATGTGAATTCCCGGACCGGCAAAACGGACCGGATCAATCAAATTAAACAACAAAGCCGTCATATACACCCCGGCCAGAAAGGTCAGAGATATTTCCGGACGGATAAAGCCTCTTAGCATCAGATAGCATCCGCCCAGGATAAGACCCAGACCGAAGGTGGCGCCGAGCCCACCGATTTGTCGGCCCATCAGAAGGTCGCCCAGACGAATGGACTCTAAGGATGCAGATCCGAAATGCTTGGCGACCGCCAGGGGATAAACGGCGGCGAAGTTAAAATCATAATTCAGGAGCATCCCGTCAAAATTGAAAAGATCCTTCCAGGATATCATCAAAATGGCGACTGCCAGGGCCACCGGATTAAACGGATTGCTGCCGATACCGCCAAAAATCTGCTTGCCGACGACTACGGCAATGAACGTACCGGTGATTACCGCCCACCACGGCATGGTGGCGGGCATCAGCATGGCAAAAAGCAAACCGATCACCGCTGCATTGCCGTCGCCAATCGTGACCGGTCTTTTGGTTACATAATTAATCGCCAGCTCCCAGAACATGGCTGTGGCCACTGACAGGCTGAGGACGCCCAAAACCGGAATGCCGTAATAATAAACACCGGCGATCAAGGCCGGCAAAGCCGCCAGGATGGTGTGATAGCTGCGATTGGTAACCCGGCTTCCGTTGTGCCAGAAAGGCGCATGTGAAACGATCAACTTTTTTTGGTCAAGCATCGGTTGCCTCCATTGCCTCCGTTGCCTCCGTTTCCTGTGAGGCTTTAGCCCGATCCAGTTCATATTTGGCTAATTTGATGTACTGATATATCGGTATCCGGGATACACATACAAAACTGCAAAGACCGCATTCGATACAGGATAATAAATCGTAGTTGTCGGCGGCTTCCTCGAATTGCCCGGCTTCCAGAAATCTTACCAGCATATGAACCTGTATCCGGGCCGGGCAGGCCCTGACGCAATCACCGCAATTTATGCAGGGATAATCGGACGCATAGGCTGCATCGGTGCGATCCAGGATGACGATGCCGTCGGTATCGGGCAAAACCGGATGGTCCAGTGAGTATACCGCTGAACCCCTCATCGGACCACCCAAAATAACACGGTCTTCTTCATTGACGGTAACGTTGTATTTTTCGAAGATATCTCTGATCGGTGTTCCGATGGTGGTTTCAATCAATTGCTGGGTCCCATCCTTGGTAACCAGGGTAAGGATTTTGTGAACCGGTATCCGACCGTCAACAAAGGCTTTACCAATCGACGCCACCGCTTCGGCACTGATAAAACAGACACCCAGATCCTCGCAATTCTGCCCGGCCGGAACAACTTCTCCCAGAACATCTTTCATAATCAGTTGGGGCAGGGCAGACGGATATCCGGTATCAAGGCCCTTAACCTCGGCCCCGATGTGCCCGTAGCCCTGCATCGATTCGCCGGCCGTGACCAGAACAATGCGATCGACCCCGGAAATATCTTTCAAAATGGCGATACCTTTTTTGATGTCGTCGAGGGCGGAACTTACGATATATTGATTGGTGCCAATGAGAAGATCGGTGTCGACCCCGGCGATAACGATGGTATGTATTTTTGTTTCGGGTTCAGCTAAGGTGGAAAATGGGGGGTTGCCCGGCAAAAATGACAGATGGTCGATGGCCTTTTCTAAACTGGCGGCCTGATTGTCAAACGGATTATCCAATTCTTCACTGTCATCGATAGCGATGGTGATGGCGCGGTACATTTTACCGAAATCACCGGTGTAAGGTGAAATAGAAGATATGGTTCCGGTGACACTGGCGATGACATAGGCCGGTTCATCTGCAAAAAGGGCCAGTTTTTGACCGGTCTTGACCCTGTCTCCGGTCTGGTAGGCAGGTGTTGGATTAGGATTGCCGTTTATTGGGTGAAAAAGGGTCACCGTTTTTGAGGCCATTACCTTTTCGGGTACCGGCACTTTGACCGCAAGCAGTTCATATTCGATGCGAAGATTGGATAAACCCAGAAACGATTTTTTTAGCATAACGCAACCCTTTTTATTAAACAGAAAGATTTAGCAGTCACACCGAAGTCGGCACCGTAAGGCTAAAATCAATTAAAGTGTCCCAGCCATTTTTCCAAACTGGATGACGAGGTCTGAGTTTACATCACATGACAGGCGGCACAATCTTTTTCAACCGGACCGGCGCCAAAGTCCTCATGACAGCCGCCGCACTGCTGGTGGAAAGCATCCGCGAGCTTGGGGACTTCTTCATCACCTTCATCCGGGTCATGGCATTCAACGCACGACTCTACCTGGTCATACTCATCTTCGGCCAGGGTATGATGGCAGTCACCGCATGAGATCCCGTATCCGGTAACCGCCTGATGGATCTGGTGATCAAACAGCACCTTGCCCGCCGCAGGTGTATACAATAATCGGATCGGCTGATCAGGGGTTTCGGGTGGAAACGCCGCATAGCATATAACGCCCACCAACAGCAGCCAAATTGCCAGACCGTACGCCAGCTTCAATTCGATTTTTGAAAACATAGATAAACCGTACCTTTATTGCTGGATGTTTTGCGTGCTAAAAAGTCAAGCTTCGACTACCATAATGCAGCTAACCTTTCAAGCGATTTTTAGAAGTGGTTTCAAAACCCCATCTGAGGCTTTGAAATCACTTCAAGTCAGGCGGCCTCGGTTTCTTTCCTTAAATCAATAATTTTCACTGTTTCGTCGGAGGTCTGGTCCGGATTGTAGCAAGTCAGGCAGCAAAACAGGCAGCGCCTGCTTTCACCCAGAGCGGCTTCTTCGCTAAGTACCAGATCTGACTCAATAAATGATTTAATTCGTTCGGCAACGGGAAGTTCCGGCATTGGGGCCCGCCGGCTTTTAACGATGCCTTCCACGTATTCAAACAACGTTTCCTGTATCAGGTCCTTTTGCAATTCTCGGGGATCGGCCGCAACCTCCTGCTCCATGACATACTCATGAATGGAGCGGGCGGCCCGTCGTCCGCCGCCAATGGCATCTACAACCAGGCTCGGGCCGGTAGCGGCATCTCCGGCGGCAAACACATAGGGGATATCACTCTGCAAAGTCGCCGGGTCGACTTCAATGGTATTCCAGCGGGTGGTTTTCAACTCCGCCAGCTGTTGCTCCATCTGCTCGGTAAAGGAAATATCCGGCGACTGTCCGATGGCCGTAATCACCATGTCGGTTTCCATTAAGGTTTCAGAACCCTCGATGGGCACCGGCCGTCGTCTTCCGCTGGCATCCGGCTCTCCCAGTTCCATCTTCAGGTATTCCAGATGGGTGGTATTTCCGTTTTCATCTCCCACCACCCGAACCGGTGCCGCCAGGAATGTGAATTGAACACCTTCTTCTTCGGCCGCATCAATTTCCACGGGATTGGCCGGCATTTCATTGCGCGTTCGGCGATAAACGAGATTGACTTCTTTAACCCCGAGCCTGAGTAAATTGCGAGTGCAGTCTATGGCAGTGTTGCCGCCACCGATAATAACCGCGGATCGTCCGGTGGGGATGGGCTCACCGCCGGCCAGTCGCGACAAAAAATCGATGCCGGTATAGCAGCCTTGCAATTGTTCGCCTTCCACGCGCAGGGTTGAATCTTTCCAGGCGCCGATACCCAGGAAAATGGCGTCATAACCATCGGCTTTTAATGAATCGACGTCGAAATCAGTACCAAACCTTACATTGCAGCGGCTCTCAACGCCAAGTTCCAGAATGCCGTCGATTTCCCAGTCGAGCACCTTTTTGGGAAGGCGATATTCAGGTATGCCGTAGCGAAGCATCCCCCCCATTTTGGGCATGGCTTCAAAAATTGTCACTTCATGACCCAAGCGGCGCAGAAAAAAAGCACAGGTGAGCCCGGCCGGTCCGCCGCCTACGACCGCTATTCGTTTGTCTGTCAGCGGAGCAATTGGAACCGGTAGTCTTTTACCGGAATTCATTTCATAATCGGCTGCAAATCGTTTGAGCTGGTTGATGGATACCGGTTCGTCTTCAATGGCTCGCCGGCAATTGACCTCGCAGGGATGCGGGCACACCCGACCGCAGGCCAACAGCAGGGGATTTCTTTCCCGGATGGTGGTGACGGCACCTTCATAATCCCCTTCTCTGATTTGAGCGATATATTTGGGGATGTCGATTTCAGCCGGGCAGGTCTGCCGACAGGGTGCCAGACGATCATCTGATTGGTTGAAATGCAAAATGCGCTGGGACGGCGTTTGGACCTTCATAATCTCCTTGGGGCAGATCTGTTCGCAAATACCGCACCCCACGCATTTGTCTTTATCGACCACCGGATAGCCTTCCGGCCCCATTTTTAGAGCGCCAAACTGACATGCCCGGACACAATCGCCCAGTCCCATGCAGCCGACAGCGCAACTTCGGTGCCCTCCGGACAGCATAGACTGGCCCAGGCAGGTGTTCACCCCGTAATAGATGTAATTGGTGTCCGCGCGATGCCCACCGGTGCATGTGTTGTAGGATTTCAGCGGTTCTGCCATACCAACTTCCATACCCATAACTTCGGCCGCCATCTGGGCGGAGTCCGGTCCGCCCACGATACATACGCTGGGAAGCGCCTTACCGCCAACCACCGCAACAGCCGCTGCTGAACAGCCGGTATAGCCGCATCCGCCGCAGTTGGCACCTGCAAAACAGCCTTCCACCTGTGCGATACGCGGATCTTCCCAGACATAAAATATTCGTGAAGCCGCTCCCAATATAATTCCGCAAACCGCGCCCAGCCCCAGCATGAAAATTGTACCTTCGATCATAGCCATTCCTCAGATGTCTTATTTTTTCTCAAAGAGGATTCATTTATCACTTTAAACCTGTAATTTCAAGTTTAAAAATGGGTCACGGCAAACAGAGGATTTTGAATTCGGAAGTCGGAATGCGGAATGCGGAATGCGGAAATGGGAATGGGAATGCGGAATGCGGAAGGCTAAAAAACAATTGTGCGTTAGGTTAGAGGTTGGAGGTTTGAGGCAAAAAGCTAAAAATCCAAGCAACTTACTAAACTTAATCAACTCAATCAACTATTATACCCGCAACCCGTATCTCATCCGTTCAATCTATTCAATCCGAAATCCGAAATCCGAAATCCCCAATCGAGAAACCCTGAACCTTGAACCCTGAACCTTGAACCTCGATTTTAGCAGACCCCGCACATGCGGCAGGTTTCCACCTGACAGATGGGCGTTGTCAGCTCTTGCTTGGCGCGTTGATATTCGCGCTGGAGAAAAGATTTTTTAATACCGTGATCGATGAAATCCCAGGGCAGTTTTTCATTCAAATTGCGTTCGCGGAGGACATAAAAATCAGGGTTTACGGGCACTGTTTTAAGGGTTTGGGCCCAGTTACCCTTGTTGGCATGGGCCGATAACAGGATATCCGCAACTTTTCGATCTCCCCTTGAAAACATTGCCTGCAGATATGCCCATCTGGGGAATATCCGAATTTATCCGCAGATTGGCGACTTTTTTCAGTTCATTTTTTATTTTTTTAGTTTTTCTTTTTAAGGTCTTGACCTCATCCATGGCCGCCCACTGAAAAGGAGTAGACGGCTTGGGAACAAAGGAATTGAGACTGACGGTAATAGTGCCGATACGCTTGCGGGCGCGGCTGGATGTTAAAAAGCGATGTTTGATCTGTTTGACCAGTTTTATGATCCCATCGACATCAGCTTCAGTTTCGCCCGGGAGACCGATCATAAAATACAATTTCAAATTGGGTATTCCGTTGTCAACAAGCACCCCGGCGGCGGTTAAAACATCTTCTTCGGTGATTCCTTTGTTGATGACCCGGCGCATTCGTTCTGATCCGACTTCCGGAGCGATGGTGGCTGTTTTAACGCTGCTTTTTTTCAGGATCGACAACAACCCAGGTGTGAGCCGGTCGGCCCGCAGGGAACTGAATGAAAATCTGATGTTTTGATCATTAAATTTTCCGCACAATTCTTCAATTTCGGGAAGATCGGATACGGCGGCCCCCACCAGGCCCGATACGGTCGGTCAGCCGGGCACCCCGCTCGATGGTTTGTTCTAACTGAGCGATGGACCGGAATCTTGGCGGACGATAAATAAAACCGGCGCTGCAAAAACGACAGCCATGGGGACAACCGCGGCCGACTTCAATTAAAAATGATCGATCAAAGGTCGTATGGGGGGTCACAACGGTACTGCACGTTGAAATCTGATTCAGATCTTTCAGGTAGACGCGCTTAATTTTTGGCGGTACATCCCTCCAGGGGTTCAAAAGCCGCCAGGGTACCGTCATCATGGTATCGGGCTGGTAGAAGGCAGGGACATAGGCACCGGGGACATCGCGTGCCAGATTTTTCAATAGAACTCTTTTGCGGGTGCGGGGTTCGAAGATCTGAAAAAACCGGGGCAGGATGCCCTCGGCTTCGCCCAGGAGAAAACAATCGATAAAGGGCTGCAATCGGTTCGGGATTCAGAAAACAGGCAACGCCACCGGCAATCACCAGGGGATGACGGGCGCTTCTCTCACCGGATCGCAGGGGTATTCCGGCTTGATCCAAAATAGTCAGCAAATGAGGATAATCGTTTTCAAAGGAAATAGAAAAGGCGATGATATCAGCATCGGCAATGGGCCTGCCCGACTCAATGGTGGTTGGCCGGCGGTTTCCGACCCCTTGCCATCCGACAGGAAAGCTCTTTCGCATACCACACGATCCAACTTGTTTAGAAGATCATATAAAGTCTGATACCCCGAGACTGGACATGCCGACATGATAGCGATTCGGGTACACCAGAGCGACACTGATGCGCCCCTTCCATTGCTTCCGGATGGTACCAATCTCGGACTCAAGGAATTTTTTGTTGGATTTGGCGGATTTTAAGGCCATGCGACCGTCCGTTGTTCCGCCGCAGGCGGATCAGTTGTCCGTTGCATAAAGATTTAACAATACCGCCGCAATTATTCTGCGGGTTTGTTTCTCTGATAGTTGCCCGTTATTGCCACTATTAAAAAGCCCCTCCATCAATATAATAATGAGGCTTTTATATTTCGAGTCAACTGCAGTTTTTATGTTGTCTGCAATGGGCAAAGCTCAGCGGTGACCATAAGCATTCCTTCCGTTCAAATGTCACACGGACAACTGATCCGCCTGCGGCGGAACAACGGACGGCTCTAATCCGCTTTTCCTTCTCAAAAACGTGGGGACATCCAGCTCGCTGTCGCTGACGATCATTCCGCTGGTGCCTCTGTAAATTGCTCTTGAAGATTCCCCGACGGCTTTTTTATGACGGATGAAAGTCGGTTCGTCGTAATCTACAATGTTCTCCAGATCGCTGGGCGTGATGTCTCTGACCTTGCCTCTGAGCGGTTCGGATATCTGTTCAACCGTATCGGTTTCTTTGCCGATGCCGGTGGCGATCACGGTGACTCTCATTTCATCGCCCAGACTGTCGTCCACCGAGGTGCCCCAGAATATCTCTGCATCCTCCCCCACTTCGCCATGAATGAATTCAGAAGCTTCGGCAACCTCCTCAAATTCCATGTCACTGCTGGCGGTGATGTTCATCAAAACACCCCGGGCCCCTTTGATGGGGATGTCTTCAAGCAGCGGATGGGAGATTGCCTTTCCGGCAGCTTCGACCGCTCGATTTTCACCGGATGAAATTCCGATTCCCATCAGGGCCAGACCCGGCTTTGGACATGGTGGTTCTCACATCGGCAAAATCCAGATTGACCACACCCGGCATCATGATCAGATCCGTAATACCTTTAACCGAATGCAGCAGGATTTCATCGGCCCTCACGAACATTTCCATCAGGGTTGCTTTTTTAGATGCCAGACCCCTGAGGCGGTCGTTGGGAATCGTAATGGCCGTATCGACGACTTTCTTCAAGGCCTCAATTCCGCTTTCGGCCTGTTTGGAGCGTTTTTTGCCCTCGAAGGAAAATGGTCTGGTAACCACCGCCACCGTCAAGGCCCCAAGATCTTTGCATATTTCAGCGATTACCGGGGCAGCGCCGGTGCCGGTTCCACCACCGAATCCGGCCGTAATAAATACCATGTGGCTGTCTGCCAGTGCTTCCCTGAGGTCCTCTTCGTTTTCAAGGGCCGCATCCCTTCCGACCTGGGGATTGGCACCGGCTCCCAGTCCTTCGGTAATCCCTTCACCCAGCTGAATCCGGATCGAGGCTTTGGAGATTTCAAGGGCCTGGGCATCCGTGTTGGCTGCGATAAACTTTACGCCCTGAAGATTGGATGCGATCATGTTGTTGATGGCATTACCGCCCGCACCCCCGACACCGATTACTTTGATCTTGGCCGATTTTTCATTGTCAACATAGGTAAACATTTTTTGCCCTCCTACCGGTTTGAGTTATTGGTTAATAGTTGTTCACTTTTATTCCGCATTCCGACTTCCGAATTCAAGAGCCTCTGTCTTTTGCTTACTGTTTAAAATAGATACAATTCCTTAATTTTAGGCACTTTAAATTTTAGGCATTTCTTCACACTACCTCCTGAAACCACCGCTTCATCCGGGTCATTAGCCGATTGAAGATGTTGTTATCCCGAATTCTGAATTTTTTCGCATCCCGGTGGCGTGCGGCGAATAAAACCAATCCCACGCCGGTGGCGTACATGGGGTTGTTGACCACATCCACCAGGCCTTTGATGCCCTGGGGTTTTCCCAGGCGGGTGGGTAAATTGAAAATAGATTCTGCGACTTCCGCGACACCATCCAGCAGCGAAGTTCCGCCGCTTAAAACGACTCCGGAAGTTATGGTATTCTCCATGCG